>Ga0181398_1000419_pt1 | contig 12564 bp, 10 predicted proteins | sample 21SPOviralmetaG_FD_130127 | JGI IMG/M metagenome (GOLD analysis project Ga0181398, IMG submission 130127) | Marine viral communities from the oligotrophic San Pedro Time Series (SPOT) site, San Pedro Channel, CA, USA - 21 SPOT_SRF_2011-04-29 | ecosystem: Environmental > Aquatic > Marine > Strait...
AGATGATGCTAATTTCAGCACTACGGTAACTAACAGCATAGCCACAAAATTGCCTCTTGCCGGCGGAGCACTCACAGGAAATGTGACCACAAACCTCGCAAACAGTGCATTTACCGCTACATCCTTGGTGAGCAAGAACTACGTTGACAATGCGGTCGGAGGAGCCGGAGGGGCGACCACTTTCACTGCTCTCACTGACACACCAAGCACTTTCACCAATGACCGCTTTTTGAAGACCACAGGTAGTGCTGTGGTGGATTTTGAACTAAACAGCAAGACACTTGCTTGGAGTTTTTATACGGCTCTTGGTGACCTACCGACAGCGAGTACAGTGCACGGTCAGATAGCACACGTCCACAATGAGGGCGCTGTTTATTTCAGTCATAATAGTGCGTGGGTGAAGATTGCAAACAGTGACGTGGCAGACGACTCCTATGTGAATAGCACGGTGCTTTCGGGGGGTGGTCTTCAATTCACTCAAAAAGACGGGGGGACGGTAACCCACGCCAGTGTGCTGCTGCCTCCCGTATCGTCAGGGACTAATCAATATGTACTAAGCAATGACGGCACAAATGCGTCTTGGCTAAGCACCCTTCAAGCAAGTGCAAACACCGTGAATATCGGGACAAGCACGCTCAAAAAGTTTGCTACTTGGGTTAGTGGCACGTTTTTGGAATACTTCATGAAAGCCACACCATCAAACGGTGACACACTTGGCTCAGTGGCATTTAGCGATACGACATTAAATAATTACGCTACCTTCTCGGGTAAGGTAGATGACAACTCAACGAGAGCGGGACACTTGAGTTTTAATACGGCTAAATCTGGAACGATGACCGAGCAACTCATCGTCGGCAAATCCGACCATAGCAACACGGATGCGGGGCAGTTTGCAGGGACGCTGAAGGTGGCTGGTGTTAAGTTTTCCGGAAACACGACACAAACAAAGCCTGTTGAGGACCCTGCGACAGTGGGTCACGTTTTGACAGCCACGGCGGGTGGAAACTGGGCTTGGGCTGCTGCGAGTGGTGGAGGTGGGAGTAGCATTCCGACATCGAGACAACTGAACGTATCAACTGCGACCTCTGGTAACTCATATCAGATTACAGCGGCCGATGGTTCAACTACTTATACCGGAGCATTTCATCTATTTGGTGAGCGCTTCTTTCATTGGATTTTGGAGGAAACTTTGTATTCACCGACATATATCACGGGAAGGATAGCAACTGGTAATGCCAGTTCAGGAGGTAGAAACATATCACCAAGACTATGGATGAACGGTTACCTTGGAGCAAGCACAAATAATTCATCAGACCGGAATGCCTATGGTTATACTTCAGGTCAAACTTCAGAAGAGAATTGTCATCTGGGAGGTCATATCTACATGTATCGTCCATCGTATGCTTATAATTTTACGAAATTATATTGGATAGATTGGGGCGGTCAAGGAGGTTCACATAATATGAGTGACACCGGTTGGACTTCGTCAAGTGAGAGCCGATGGGCGATTATGGCTTCCGAGGACGGAAAGGTATGGGTTACTCTCGCTTGTTTTGGGTCATCAGGAAGCACTGGTTGGTCATACAATGGTGTATCAAGCATAAGCAAAACTGTAAGCACGTCATTCCCATATGGTCTCTCGGCGGGTGGGTATAGCACAAGTGCAAAAAATAATACAATCACATTCAGCAATTCAAACTATTACCAATATTGGATGATAAAGAACATAGATGCAACCGGAACAGCCCGAAAATCAGGTGCACCTTGGTCCGGTGCAAGCCCACACGATATGTTGCGAATAGGTGGAATCCACGAAATTATGTGGGGCTGAAAAATCTCCCGATAATTATAATGCCGTGGGGATACTCCTGTCACCTGGATATATCTCGCTGTGACAAACGCATTGAGGTCTTTTTTCCGTATGCTGTCTTCACCGAATCCGCACGGAATACACTAAGGCATTTCATCATTGCTCTCGTTGAGCACATCAAAATGCAGCGATATGGCGACCCTGTGATTGAATATTTTGGCACGGAGGAAGCAAAGGGCTGGTCGGTAATGCAACTCATTGAGACCTCGTGCATCACAATGCACACTACGGATGAGTCATCAAATATTTATTTAGATGTGTTTTCATGTCGTAAGTTTGAACCGGAGGATGTGATTGACTTCGTTCGCTCTTTCTGGTCACCGCAAAAAATAATGTATAATTACATAGAGCGTGATGCGGGTGAAGAAGGTAGAAAAGAAAATCAAGGTCTACCAGCCTCCTATTGTGAGGACTAGCGAACAGGCGAATAAAAAATGGTTAAAACAAGCAAACGACATGAAGGCAACGAAAGATTCATTTAAGACGAACCGAGTAAAAATATGAGGTTGATATAAAGGATGGGATTCCTGGATTGGCTTGAGGATACCTTTGTGGACCCAGTTGTGGACTTGGCTGAAGGCACGGCAAATTTCTTTGAGGGGGTCGGTGGTGCCTTATCTGGTGACAATTTTGGTGAATCGATGGGTAGGGCTTTGGGGGGATTAGCAACTGCTATACCTGGTCCTGCTGGTGATTTATTTGAAGCAGGTGGGAAAATTGTTAGCGGGGAGAATGTGATTGAATCGCTCGGGGATATGGGCTACAATATGGTTGAAGGTAAGGTACCGCTCCCTGATTTCATCACCGAAGAACTCGGCAAAGTGATTGACCCGTATGAAAACATACCTATCCCAGAAAAATTCAAGAACCCACCCTATGAGAGGGTAAACCGCACGGTCGGGTTGTTTGACATGGAGAGCACCTATGACCAAGCCGCCCTCTTATACTTGCTTGCAAGGGGGGGCCGATATGGGGACGAAATAGCGAAGGCAATGAACCCGGGCGACGTAGCCGAATATCGTGCGCTTTATGAGACACTTGAAACTAAAAACCCAAACTGGAAAATACCGCTTGACCATAGCAATAGTTCATTACAAAGGCGTGCTATGGAAGGCTTCCAAGCACACCTAAATGAAATTAATGAAATTAAGAAGTATTACCGTAATATGCTCTTGTATGAGACGAGTAAGCAGATGAAGGAGGCAATACGGGAGGCAAATGAGCAAGCAAGGGTAGTGCATCAAGCGCAATACAAAGACGGCATCAAGTTTGCATTTAAGACATTTCAGGAGACATACAAATGGGCTCGGGATAATATCCCCGGTTTGGCTGGGAAGTTGGACTCGTTTGAAAATGCATTTGACACCGTGAAGATGGGGCTCAGTGAGTTCGAGAAATGGATTGATGCTAACGACGTCCCCGTGTTAAAGCAAATCCGTGACCTTGGTGAGTTCCAAATGAAAAATATTCAGTTCATTGGCAAGAACATACCCGGTGTGGATGCAATCAGCGAAAAATTGCTCGGTAAGAAACTTAGTGAAATGAACTACATGGAGATGACTGATACTGCTGTGGCTTTCACTGTGCCGGCTTATGGTGCCGCACGGTCGGCTATGGAGTTGAATAAAGCAATGAGGGAATCACTTGAGAGCAAAGACGAATTAACCGAGGAGGAGTTCCTCAAATTGGTGCAGGACTATATGATTACTGAGTTGTATAAGTTCGAATTTCAGGGCATCGGTGGAGGTATGTATAGCGTGGAGAACTTGGATATACACGGGCCGGAAGTTGAGGCCGAGACTGCCGACCAGCCGCAGCCTATGAGGCTCATCCAGCCCTCCATGAACTCAGCCATAAGTAAGCCAAAGGTCACGAGAGCCGGCCCGACACCGATTGCTCCACGTAGTGCAGTCAGCATTTACAAAGAGATGCCTACATTTAATGACGTAAATGGTGCTTTTGTGCCGGGGATGAGTGGTGGCTCGTGTAAGTATAGCGTAGATGACATAGTGCCGAAAGCCACTAACCAGATGAGTGTACAAATGGAGGCTATGCGGCGAAGCAGTGGTGGAGGAGGGCCGGTGACCTTACCATATCGTGGACGAATGATTCCCACTGAGGGCACAATATTTTAGATGGGTATGTATATGCACGGCAAAGAGAAAGGAGAGAAACGAGAGAAGAAGAAGGGTGACGGCTGTGGATGCGGCTGTGGCCGAGGAGGGCCGAAGATGAAGAAGGCGGTCAAAGATGCATTCAAGACTATGAAGACTCCGAATGCATCTATGGTGCAAATTAAGAAGGATTACTAAATGTAATGCTCATCTACCGTGTAGAGGAGAGCGGGCTTATCTGGGTATATGAGTTCAAATGTTTCGGGCTCTTGTTGGCCGCATTTGCATATACTCATAAAAAAGTTGTCTATGATTTTTACTATTTCATTCAAGGCTTGTATCAGGTCACGTATGAAATCGTCCATTTATACTAAATCGGTGTCGTGGTTTAATTTTTGGTTAGATTCTATTTTATTCACAAATGCATACACTCTCGCCATCGCCCATTGCTCCTTGCTGAGTTTCGCACTGATGGGGGCAGATGCATCCTTTTTGAATGAGCCTTTAACCCTGACTGACTCCGGGTTGGTTTTGTGTGCTCCGACACCTCTGTCGTGTACCTTTCGCAGTCTTGATATGGGCTGCTTGCTTACCCGTGCGATTTTTGCGAGTGAGTGGCTCTCATCCTTATCAAAGCCGTGTCTTTTATTCCACTGCTGTCTATGTGTTAATCCCATTTATATATACATAGAGATGTATTCGGCTTATAAAGGCTACAAAGCGCTCAAAGGGCTCACCGTCGACCGGCGAACTTTTATGTCGCAGATGAGAGCAAGAGGGCAGGATTTGAATAATGATAGTGACCTGCCCGATGAAATCATTTTTGAGATTGCTCGCACGGACATGGAGGAGGCTTATGCAAAGGCTAAAGAACCGGGTAACCCCGTAGTGTTGCAGTCATATCGCTTTCCATATGTGGCCGTGGTGCGAGGCACCGACAACCTTGATGACTTGAAAACTGATGCATTCACCGGTCTCACAGGCATTCAGGATGCAAACTTTAAGAGGCAAGTGGAGGAGGTGAAAGCATTCCTGGCTGAGCATACTGAGGTGCAACATGTGATAGGTCACTCGCTTGGTGGTGCGGTCGCACAAGAGGCAACTAAGGACAACCCGAATGTCAAAACGGTAGGCTTGGATGCTGCGAGGGTTTTGAATACAAATGAGGGGACGAGGAGTAGGAATATTAACACTGATTCAAAGTTCGATATGCTTCTTGACCCTGTTGGTGTGCCTGAGATGAAGCACGAGTTTAAGAGGTGGTTCAATGCCGACACACCGAGTGGCCGAGTGGGTCATAGGTCGTGGGAGGCTCCATATAAGAACAAGTACAGTAAGGCTAAGGGTGACCCTCGAGCGATGACTGGATTTTACGATGGGCAAATAAGGTATGTAAGTGTATATGCCGAGGAAAAAGAAATCTAAAGAGAAACAAGAGAAGGATTGGGTTATTGTTGATGCCAGTGAAGAAGTGGTACCGGTGGTACAAGGAATGCCCGAATCGTCGTCATTACGAGAGGATACTAAAGTGTGCAAGGGAGCACTACCATCGACAAATGAGCGACCCTGTGAAAGCCGAGCAAATGAGGGCGAAGTGGAGGGAGAGGTATTTAAAACAAAAGGAAAAAAAGAATAATGGTTGTTAGTTTTTTGTGAATATATAGGACACCAGGGAGGACACCATGAGGACACCAGGGACACCACTATATACAACTTTTTGGCAATTCACCCTTTTTAGGAAAATGTGTATTTGGTGGTGTCCTTGGTGTCCTCTGATGTCCCCTAAATTTGTATATATAAAATTCAATCACGCCAATCATATCCAATGATACATGTAGTCTTTTTGTCGAATACCGTCCTCCGCCCCGCTGTGTATCCAAGTTTCTTGACTCTGCTGCTGAATGTATTAATAGCCATATCTTCCTGTTGCTTGAACATTTGATGCAGTCCAGTGATAGACACGAACTGATTCTCACATGGCACCAGTGTGTTCTTCAGGAATACCTTAACCGAGTCAATGTCCGATTGATACTCGCGCAAATCATCGAGCATAACGCCGGGCATAGTAGGCAAGCCACCAGCCTTATAATGTGCATATTGCTTGAGCATGTAGTTGAAGAACATATGCTGATACTGGTCTAACTCAACTTTGAGCCCAGCATTTTGCTTACGGTGGCTCGGCATAGTATCGTCAAAGTTGTCAGCATCCATGAACTGCAGCGGGAAGCGAACAACGACCAGTCTTGATTTGAGACCATCGTCAATGTCCGTGAATGTAGGCAAATGGTTGGTACTTACCAACTGCTTGTGATGTGGATTGAAGGTCTCGGGGCTGCCGTATAAGTGCCTACCTGTGAGTGGGTCACCACCTGAGATTTTCTTCAGTTTTTCCGTATTCCACTTTTGCTGTTCGCCACTAGCCGGTTCTTGTGTCATACCGCAGCGGATGTTCTTAAAAGCCATCACTTCCGGGCTTGCACGGCCAGCCACATCAGGAGTGGTGAAGTAGGATGCTTGGATATCTCCATAATACGCACCAAGTGCATAGCGGATAAGTTTATCCATCGTCCCCTTGCCGTTGCGGCCAGCACCAACCCAAAAGTACACCTTCTCCTCGGGGTTGCCTCCAACTAAGAGCGAGCCGAGGTGCACCTTAAACCACTTTGCTCGCTCCTCGTTTTCAAAGATGCTTGCAATGAGCCGGTCAAAGTATGCATCGTTGCTCTCCTCTGTGTAGTCATAGCCGGTGGTGATGCTCACATAATCCTGACGAGTAGCATCACGGAACACACCGTTAGCCAAGTCATACACTCCGTTCTTGAATCCAACAAGGTTAAGATTTTTGTCTAACTTGGAATGCAGTGCTTCATCTAGGAAGAGCATACGGAGCATATCGACTGTGTTCTTCATGAACTGGTTTTTCTGTGACTGCTTTAGCCCATCGGTGAGAATTTTGAGCCGGTCTGAGTTATTGACATGCTTCTTGACTTGGTCGCTGATGAATACGCGGAGAGAGTTGACACACTTCTGCATAAGCACAGTCTCGGCATCGTCCTCAAGCCTCTCGTAGATACCGTGAGCATTGAGCCGGTACCATTGCTTGCGACAATACACATAGCCATCGCCGTGATAGACCTTGAAAATCTCGCCGACATTGCCGTTAGTGAACTCTTTGGTGAGTGTGTATAACTCATCTTCGATTGCATCAAAATTATACTCGGGCTTCGGCTCCGGCTTTGCCTCCGGCTCCTTGCTCACGGTTACGGTTGCCGGGGTCTGAGCCAGTTTGGGAGTGGGCAGTTTGATTAGGCACTTGGCCTCGCTCTCGCCCTTCAATTGCTTATGAAGTTCCTTGAAGCCATCCGGATTGCTCTCCTTTGCATAATGACAAACTGTGCCGAAACTATAGCCGGACAACTTGGAGGCCTCAGCCCACTTTGCATCTACCGAATCAGAGTCATAGTTGGACGCACGGCTGCTCACAGTGTGAGCATCGGAAAGCGAGTAGCCGGAGTGATACATGGCGGCAAGCACTGCAAGCCAATCGTGATAGTCACTGACTTTGTCACCATCAATGAGGTCAATTACACGAGTGTCGCCCTTGAGGTCATCGGAGAGTGGTTCGGTTGCCGGGCTTTGGCACATTTGCTTTAAGGGCTTATTTTTATTATCTTTGATAATATCACTTAAAGACATCTCAAGGATAGGCATATTAGCATTGAATACGTCATCAACTCGGCGGGCAGATGACCACTGAGAGCATAGCAACTCCACTCCCGGCCATATAGTGTCATACCGAGCCTTCTCGGGCTTACGGTCGAGCACTACCCATATCTTGGGGTTGCCTTTCGTGATGCTCTTATGCCACGGGTGCTTGTTGGTGAGGAAGGACATGTCAGTAGAGAGTTTGCTCTCCTTGTTGTAGTAATCAACATCCAACATAGCGATGGTCCGAGTATCCATTGCAATAGAATTCCAGTTCAACATTTGCTTGAGGCTTTTGAGCCTCTTCTTGTCGGGCTCCTCAAGCATTTTGAAGAACATATGCTGTCCATAGTTCATTTCCCAGTTATTCGGGAACCGAGGCTCCTTCCCCTCAAGGTGAACAGGTGACCATTCAATGCCTTGCTTATCGAGGAAAGCGATGATATTCTGGGTTGACATTTGCTTGGCGGCTTCGTCGATACTCATTATACTCGCCTTGTCTTTAAGTTCTTTTATATATATATTATACATTTTATTTCAATCAATTTAAAAACGCAAAAAAAAAAGAAAATTAAAACACAAAAAGAAATGTATCTTTTTGTGTCTTTTATGGTGTTTTTATGTGTGCATATGTATGCAATTTTCAGTCTAAGTCGGCGCACTTGGCGACCATCTCCTTGTGGCGCGGGGTTAAGAGGTGCTGCTCCATGCACCGGGTGAGCACGTAGATATCGCAATGCTCACACAATGTTTTCTTACCGAGCACCTTCGGCTTACCATCTTCTTTGTTTGCTGCAACTTGTGCCAAATGCTTAGCGCTCTTCATGTGAGGGCCTTTATTCGCCAGGCTATACTCTTGATTGCAGTCTGCGCAATACCATCGGCGGTCAGCATTGTACTTGTTAACGGCATCACGATGGCGATAGTAGAATGACTCCTTCTTCTTTGAATCGACCAACTCAGCCTCCAACTGGGAGATGCGTGCAAGCAATTCCTCACGTGTTCTAGTGTCAGTCATAATCTCACCGTTGATTGCCCGGGAAACTTCCTCCTTGATTTCGTTGATGTGTATGTCTATACCCATATATATAGACATATCTTTATATTATATTTCTTTAAATCAATTTATTTCACGATTTTTTCTTTTTCTTTTTCGCCGGGGGAGGAGGCTTTTTACCTTTCTTTTTCGCCGGGGGAGGAGGCCCCTCATCATCCTCCTCATCCTCCTCATCATCCTCAGCAATAATGCCCTTGTCGGCTTTTAATTTAGCAACTTGAGCCCGAGTCATAGGTTTTTTCACCTCAGGAGCATCATCCGAGTCGTCAATCAGCACACCGTAGCGAATATATTGCTCAAGTAAAACCTTTGATGTATGCATCAGGAGAGCCATCTCTCGCTTCTCGTTGTTATTTCTTGTTCTCAATTCGCTCCACCAAGTGAGGAATGAGTGCCGAGCATCGTTGAATGTCATTCCGATGGCCTTCCTGAGCCGAGCCGCACCGACCTTCCCCACTGGATTTTTCAAGGCGGCATTCGTTATGAGCCACTCACGAGGGTGGGCATCAAGGCTATCCATCACAGCCTTATGCACCTTCGGAGGCACGGTATGTATGGCTTGCTGATTTTCAAAATCGCTGCGAGTTTTCATACTTCGGAATACAATCTGCTTATCCTTCGTGGCATAGTAGTCAATGAGGTCATTTGCGTGCTTCTTCGCCGGCACATCACTGACCTTTTCTACAAATTTCATCTGACCATAGTTGTCACGAACCGGAGGCATTTCAAGGCCTCCACCCCCGACCAGCATAAGTAGTAGATAGTCTTGCCAAGTGCCCCACCAGTCATATTTGCTCGGCTTCTTGGCTTTGGCCACCTTGTCTAACACCGGTTTCCAAGGCGGAGCCTCGGTTTTATCCGAAATGTCTTCGGCAGACTTGGCTTGCAACTTCATGTATCGGACGACAGCACTTCGCATATTCTCCAAAGTATCCTCGGCACGAGACACAAAGTCATTTAGAAAGGGTGGGCAGTGAGTAGCGACTGCTGAGATGTTCAGCACAAGTTTCTTGGCCTTCATAACAAGGTCAATCTTTTCAAGCACACTACCTGCCGTGCGGAAGTAATCGCGGTCATCGTTCTTCACGGCATCACCAATCTCCTTATCATACTTGGGCCAATTTACTTTTAGATGGTCAATGATATCTACATCAAAAGGAATCTTGAAGTGCTCAAAGAACTTCTTGGGGTCTGAAATTGCCGCTTTGATGGTAGCCTCCGCGTAGGGCTGGCCTTTGCCGGACCCTTTAGACTGCTTTTGAGTAGGCATCGTCTCCCGCACGCATTCTTCAATTGCCTTAACATTCCATTTTTTTTTACTATCAGTGGGCTTAGACGTGCTTGCTCCCCCACCGATTATCCCCTTTGATGGATGCGGAGCATACACCAACGGTGTGGGAGGGGGCATAATCACCTCACCTACCGGTTGGCATCGGATATATGTAGTTTTACCCTTCTCACCCTTGCGGATTTTCCCACGCTCCATGGAGATATGGTCTTTTGTGTGGATTTGTGGGAGGCCTGCTTCATCGCGGATGCAGTTTATGTCGGCTATGCTAATGCTAAAGCGAGCCATCGTATCGTTCCGAGGCATAGAGCCGCTACGTATACGGCGCAAAATCTGATGTTTTAGGTACGCCTCTTTGTTCTCGGGGTTCTCGTACCACGCACGGAACCTCTCGGTCTCACTATCGCTCTTCTTTGGGGGCATCTTGAATACACTACAGATAATAATTGATATTCCTTTATATCAATTTATTTATATATATTTAGAAAATATATTCATAAAAAACGCATACGCTATACTTGGACCATTCCCCGCGGAGACTGTGGGGAGGAGGGAGAATCCCGCTCGGGGGGCGGGGGCTTAGGCTCTACGACTGAGCGTACTATACGCATACCGCACACAGTTATTTCTGTGCAGCGGCTAAGACGCATGACCCCGAAGCAAGTGACTAGGAAGGTAGTGGCCGCCCCTACTATTGCTACTATATCTGCTGTGCTCTCAACTGCAGGCATATGTATTAGGAGGAGAGAAGAACAATTAATACAAGTGTTCACTGCTGCGCGGCTGCATCTTCATCTGCTTGCTGCTGCGCGGCTGCCTGTTTCACCTGGCGCGCCACCCGCTTATCTCGCTTATCTCTTTCTTTGGCTCGGCAAACGGAGCAGCCCTTGTGAATCACACCCTCACCCAAGCGCTCATTGAGGCGACCCTTGATGAAATCATCACGCTCGAGCACTCTGCGTTCTCTGAGGCAACCGGGTGCATGATTCGATTCAAGACCACAATATGTCCAGTCGCCGACTTTGAAGCCATCCCAGCCGTCCGGACTGCCTTTGAATGGACTGCCGACTTGCGGCGGTGTCCCGTCAGGCAGACGAGGAACACGCAGGGCATCGGCTGGAGAGCCAGGAGGAGGAGCCTCGTGAGGTGGAGGAGGAGCGGGTGGAGGTGAAGCGGCGACCGTGAGAGCAGCAATCTGTGCGTTGAGGGCGGCTATCTCTGCCTCTGCCCTCTCTGCCCTTGCCCTCCAATCCGGTTCGGTGCTGTCACGAGCAGCCCGCTCGTGTGCGGACCGAAGTGCACTGGCCTCGTCCCTCTCTTCATACTTCATCACGCAGGACTTGCGACCGCAGGACTGGCAGTCTGGGTCGTGTTTGTGCGGTCCTGTTGCAATGTGGAAGCAATGCTTGCAGATGTAGAAGTGGAACCACGCGCCTGCACACGCAAGGCACATGCACGCGAGTCAAGACAGGCGCGTTGCGATTGAGATAGGCAAGTGGCGATTGAGATAGGCAAGTGGCGATTGAGATAGGCAAGTGGCGATTGAGATAGGCAAGTGGCGATTCACATCAGGCACAGGCGGGTCGTGTGAGCACAGGGCGGGTCGTGTGAGCACAGGGCGGGTCGTGTGAGCACAGGCGAGTGGCGATTGAGATAGGCAAGTGGCGATTGAGATAGGCAAGTGGCGATTCACATCAGGCACAGGCGGGTCGTGTGAGCACAGGCGGGTCGTGTGAGCAAGGCGGGTCGTGTGAGCAAGGCGGGTCGTGTGAGCACAGGCGAGTGGCGATTGAGATGGGCAAGTGGCGATTGAGATGGGCAAGAGAAGGGAGGGGACTTACCTGCCTTCTCCTCTTCTTCTTTCTTAGGTCCCATCTCTTGCTTCTCTCCATTGCGCTCCTCTCCTCCTCCTTCATGCGAGTCGCCTTGAGTCGCCATTCCACCTGCGAACCGGACTGAGATAAGCAGGAAAGAAGAGAAGGCAACCAAGCCAGGTACCTGCCTTCTTCTTCTCCTTCTTAGGTCCCATCTCTTGCTCTCTTGCTCTCTTGCCGCGTGCTCTCTTGCCGGCGTCAACCGAAATTAACCACAAGTGCAAAAACAAGTGCAACTTAAGTGAAAAACAAGTGCACACTGCGCACTTGTTTTTCACTTGTGTTAAATCGGCTGACGCCGTGCGAATCAGCACCAACAAGAGAAGACCACTGAGATGGAAGACACCCACCTCCCCATTGCCAAGCCGGCACTGACAAGGCCAGTTACCTGCGGCATCTGCCAAGAAGAGGGCCATACAGCACGGACCTGCCCCAAGCAGGCCAATCAGGAGGCAAATCAGGCTGCTCTCTTCAAGAGTGGCAAGATACAAGGCCAAGTGACATGCGACATCACAATCGATGGAAGCCGCCTCAAGTGCTCAATTGCACTCACCAACAGCGTGTTCTCTCTCATCCAAGCCGACCTCAATGCAGCAGAACAGGACGCCATCCGCCTCAAGGTTGCATCCGCCACTGAGAAGGCGGACAAGAAGCGA
>Ga0181398_1000420_pt1 | contig 12549 bp, 19 predicted proteins | sample 21SPOviralmetaG_FD_130127 | JGI IMG/M metagenome (GOLD analysis project Ga0181398, IMG submission 130127) | Marine viral communities from the oligotrophic San Pedro Time Series (SPOT) site, San Pedro Channel, CA, USA - 21 SPOT_SRF_2011-04-29 | ecosystem: Environmental > Aquatic > Marine > Strait...
GCAGGCTGTTGGTTGGTACGACAAATGCAGTGGCGTTTGGAAGCAGGCAGGTTTTAGCAGTTGCTAATGGAACGACGGGTGGTGTACTTTCTCTTTATAACAGCACAACGGCTACCGCTAATACACGAATTAGTTCTAATCCTACTGGCAGTGAAATCAATGATATTGGCATTCATGCTGCAAGTACGAATGGCAGCATTATTGCTTATACAAATAATGATACTGAGCGACTACGAATCGACGCAAGTGGCAGGCTGTTGTTGGGCACGACGACTGAAGGTATTTCAGATGGCGACAATCTAACTATTGCTGATAGTGGCAATTGCGGAATTACTGTTAGAAGCGGAAGTTCAAATGGAGGTGCAATTTATTTTAGCGATGCAACTTCTGGGTCAGGAGAATATGCTGGATATATTGAATACCTCCACAACAATAACGCTTTAAGGCTAGCTAGTAATGGCGACGAGCGAATGCGAATCGACAGCTCGGGTAATGTATTTATCGGCGGCACAACTGCAAGCTCTGCAGATATTGCGCTAAATGCCAACGGCAGCGCCACGTTTGCTGGACTCACCACAGTTAAATCGGATTTCTTTGGTTCACCCATAGGCAATGCTGTTGGTATCACATTAACTGGTAGTGCATCAACATCTGTTACTGCTTTCCGGGTAATGCCTGGAGCCTTCCCCTCTGCAGAGTCGATAAACTTTAGGTGGAATGGCAACGCCACGTTTTCCGGCTCCGTCACAGCTTCAAACGTTTCTGATATTCGTTTCAAAGAAAACATCACCGACGCAAACCCACAACTTGCAGATGCTGTAGCCCTTGGTTCACAACTTAAAAACTTTGATTGGAACGATGACGCACCACTCAACGACGAACTACGTGCAAAGCGTTTCCTTGGTTTAGTTGCACAGGAAGCTGAAAAGGTTTGCCCTGGATTAACTTATACCGTGCCGCGTACAAAGCAAGGCAAAGAACTTACGCCCGCTGTGCTCGATGAAGACGGCAACGAAACAAAAGCGGCAACCTACGAAGAATTAGACGACAGTTACAAAGCTATTAACCATGACATCCTTGTCATGAAACTGCTTGGTGCGGTAGCTGAACTTTCAGCCAAAGTTGCAGCCCTTGAGGCTGGTTGACAGTATCCCGCCCCATGGCAACGTGGGGTTCTGCTGTTAGAGCTTCTATGCCGAAGGCTGCTAATATACCCGCAAGAGGTGAGACCTGATGCCTGTCAAGCTTAATGGGGCGACATCTGGTTCAGTTGAGCTGAATGTTCCTGCGGCGATAGGCAGCGACCTGCAGCTAACACTGCCAGCAACTGCTGGCGAGGTGATTGTCAAAGCAGCTGATGGATCGGTTGATCTTGGCAGCGTTGACATCGACAGCTCGGGTCGCGTCGGCATTGGTGAGTCAAGCCCAAGAGTAAGCTTGGACGTCAAAAGTGGATCTAGCGGTTACAGCGGAGGTCTAGGGGCTGGCTCAATCGCATCACTTGAATCTAGCGGGACTGCTGGATTACAGTTTTTATCTCCTAATGATCAGAGTAATTGCATCTATTTTGGCGATGCTAATTCTAACAGTACTGGATCTATTCAATACGCTCATAGTACTAATGCTTTAACTTTGCATGTTAATGGTGGCACCGAGCGCATGCGAATCGACAGCTCGGGAAATGTTGGGGTTGGCATTTCTACTATAGATAATACTTATAGCTCTTCATACTCACTACAGATTACGTCAAGAAGTGACAACAATTGGGGCGGTTCATTGGTACTTTCTAGCGCCAACGGAACAAATGTTTTTTCAAGAATTATATCCAGCGTTAACGGCCTTGATTTAATAAATACAAAGCCAACCAATATTAGGCTTTTTACAAATAACACCGAGCGGATGCGAATCGACAGTGCTGGCAAGCTGTTGCTAGGAGCAACTGCTGCTGTTTCTGGTGCTGACGCAAATGGACTACTTCAAGTATCTCAAAACGTTGGCACTAATACTTGTATCATTGTTGCCGAAAATACAGCAAGTAGTGGTAATTTATCTTGCTTTCGAGCGCGATTAAGGAATTCAAACCCAAACAGTATTTTTAGCGCATTTTTGCAATGCGATGCTAGTACTGGTGGCAGCAAAGCAGTTATCAGAAGTAATGGCGGGCTTGCTAATTACAGCGCCAACAACGCTAATCTTTCCGACCGCAACGCCAAGAAAGACATCACCGCCGCTGCTGACACTTGGAATTGTATTAAAGAATGGGAAATTGTTAATTACCGCTACAAGGACCAGCCAGATGACGTTGACCTAAATCTTGGCGTTATTGCACAGCAAATAGCAGAAAGCTGTCCTGAGGTAATAACTATTTTTCAGGAAGCAAAAGAAGCAACTGAGACAGAACCTGCCCAAGAGGAACGCTTAGGAGTCAAAGAGCAGCAGATGCACTGGATGGCAATTAAAGCCTTGCAAGAAGCAATCGCCAAGATTGAAACCCTAGAAACAAAAGTTGCATCCTTGGAGGCAAGTTCATGAGCACCATCAAAGTAAACAATATCGTCACACCTAATAACGGTGAAAGCGTCAGTATCACCACGGGTGGAGCGCAGCGCGTCACTGTTGACAGTACGGGCAGAGTGTTGGTTGGAACGACCAGTGCATCTGGTAGCAACAAACTTCAGATTAATAGCGACGCAACCATCAACTCGCTAACAGTTGGCCGTGGTGCGGGTAATGTTTCGACTAATACGGCGGTTGGTAATAATGCTTTATATAGCAATACTACTGGCCTTAACAACGTTGCATCTGGTTCTCATGCTCTCTATTCCAACACTACTGGTTCTAACAACACAGCTAACGGATACCAAGCTCTTTATAGCAACACTACTAGTGGCAGTAACACAGCAAGTGGCATGCTTGCGCTTTACACAAATACTACCGGTCAGAAAAATTTAGCCAGTGGTTATGCTGCACTCTATAAAAACACCACTGGTAGTGAAAATACAGCATGTGGTAAGCAAGCACTATACGAAAATACTACCGCTTCTCACAACACAGCAGTTGGCCATGAAGCGCTGCGCCTTAACACCACTGGTGCAGAAAATACAGCTACCGGATATCAAGCTCTCCGTGCCAATACAACTGGTGTTAAAAACACAGCTACCGGATTTAAAGCTCTCCTGACTAACACCACTGGGATACACAATAGTGCCCACGGACGACTAGCACTTGGACTTAATACTACTGGTAGTAGCAACGTAGCTAACGGATATGCATCTCTTTATACCAACACTACTGGTACTAATAACGCAGCAACCGGTCTAGGTGCGCTTCAGAATAACACTACCGGCAGCAACAACGTAGCTAACGGATGGCATTCTCTTTACACAAACAGTACTGGTGTTAATCACGTAGCTATTGGACGTGAAGCTATGGCTCTAAACACTACTGGTAATAGCAGCGTAGGTGTTGGACCATATGCGCTGTATTACAACACAACTGGTAATAACAACACTGCTTTTGGAGCACAAGCTCTATTTAACGTCAGCACTGGCTCAGGCAATATTGGCATAGGCCCACTAAATAGCAGCGGCAGTTATGCACCAGTATTTGATGCAACAACACATAGCAACCGTTACATTGCAGGTCATGCATCAATCAGCCATGCCTACGTCAAAGTATCTTGGACCGTTACATCAGACGAACGCGATAAGATGAACTTTGCTCCAGTACCTCATGGTCTGGACTTTGTTAATCAACTCAAGCCTACTGCCTATCAATTCAAGGTAGACCGTGACACTGAAACACCAAATGGTGATGTACGTTATGGCTTTAAAGCGCAAGACATTCTTGCCTTAGAAGGTGACAACCCTGTCATTATTGACACCGAAGATGCTGATCACCTCAAGTACAAAGGTGAGCATCTTGTGCCTGTACTGGTTAATGCAGTACAAGAGTTGACGGCTATGGTTAAGGAGCTGCAAAATGAGGTCGCTGCGCTGAAGAGCGCGTAGAATCTCATCATTCTCCTAGACCTGTTATGTCTGTTGAAACGCCAACTGCTGCGGAAATAGCGCAAAACTATTCTGCAGCTCTTGACTCCGTCACTGTTATCACTGACTTAATGGCGCTTGACGCTCGTGATGCTGATCAAACAGCAACAGTTGCTCGCAATGTTGAGCATTTAGAGCTGATGGTTGCCAAGGACTACTGGACAACAGAAGACCTTGCTCCTTTAAACTCCGCAATCACCGCAGGTAAAGCTTAATCATGGCAAACATCTACACTTGGAAAGTCGGTCAGTGCGACAGACTTCTTCAAACCGGGGCGATCAGTACGCTCCACTACACCGTTACAGCAGAGACTGAAGACGGCGTGTATTCCGCTGGTGCGTATGGCTCAATCGGCCTTGAAGCACCTGACGCTAAAACCATGATTGCTTACGACAAGGTGACGGAAGCAAACTGCGTTGAGTGGCTAAAAGCCGCGATTGGCGGTGAAGAAAAGGTTGCTGAGGTCTTGGCTGCCCTTGATAATCAGCTCACAGAAAAGCGCACCCCAACAACAGGTGCTGGTTTGCCCTGGGCTGGCTGATGGAAAGACCTGATCCAATGATCCCCTGCAAGCCAGGGGCAGAAGATTTGCCTGCGATGCGGAATCGTGTGACTTGGCTTGAAATGCTTTTCATGCTTGAAGGTCGCGACAATCCTGACCATCCACAATGTGGTCTTTTCACCGGATTACATAAGAAGCACTTCTCTACGTTCCCTGGAACGGATGAGAATTAAGGAGCAGATTCCTAACTGTCCATTGACTGGGCCAGCTAATCTGGCTCAAGAAAACTCAACCCCTTCTAAAAATGATCAAGTCTCTTGTTTTTGGTGCAGCCGCTGGCGCACTTGCCTTGGCCCCCCTCTCTGCAACCGCAAACCCCTATATCAATGTTGAGAATAACGCTGGTTATTCGGGCGGCGACTATGTAGGCGCAACCACAGATTTTCACGTTGGTTTTGAAGGCGCTGACGGCGTTTACAGCTACTACGCCCAAGGCGGTCCAGCTTTCGTCAGCCCCCAAGGCGAAGATGGTGAATTTGAACTGTCCGGCAAAGTTGGCGGAAACGTTCAGGTCGTTGAAAACGTTGGTATTTACGGCGAACTCAGCTTCTTGACTGCAGAAGAAGATCCTTCTGTTGGAACAAAGCTTGGCGTGAAGTGGGCTTTCTGAGCTATAACTAGCTTAGGTTTCTCACACAGACCGACAAAGGGCTCCCGCGAGGGGGTCTTTTGTTTTATCTGTCATCACCATGCAAAAGTTTTTCAATCTGGCCGGTGCTCTTGGGTTCTTGATGTCTGGAACGATGGTTGTTGGATCGGTTGTGCTTTACACCCGCATTCCATCGCTGACAAAGCTTTATATCAGTGAGCTAAAGCTCGAACTGACTGAAATGGTGCTTGATATGGTGCCTGCTCAGATTGATGACGTGATGCCTGAGTTGCCATCAGCAACAGGACCAGCAATCGAAACACCTAAGTTACCATTTTAGTTTTAGCGGTCGGATCATCGTCATGAGCTTCCGGCCCAAAGCCTTCTTTTGCGACTTGATCCATGTCTAGGGCTGGAACAGGATCTTCTGTCCTGTCATCAAAACTTGCTAACCATTCACGCACAGCGTCGCCTGTGGGAGTGCCTTTTGGCCAGCGGATAAATTTCAAGACTTCGCTTTTTTCAGTAAAACCCATTGAGCTAAACCCTTTTAAAACGGTGTAACTAATAGGTGGTCCTTCGCGGTTCTTCTTGCGTTCGATCCATAGCTGACCTGCGACAAATCGCTCTGACTTCATGCCTGAAATTCGTGAGATTGGAATAGGACGTATTGAAATTACTGAAATACCTTCTTGGAGAAGCATCCCACCTCACAGTATTCCATCTGAGCCACCAGTCACATTAATGCTTGGCTTTCCCGTTGGGGATATACCTGGCTGCGTTGAAACAAGAAATTCACAGCCTGGAAATCCAGACGCTTACACAAATGATGAGCGGGGCAACTTTACGGTTTGCGATGGAACGATGCCATCGTTTCCTGCTGCATTGGAGTTCACACCTGGGACGTTGACTTATGGATCAGCTAAGCCACCAGCAATAGATCCCAAGAAAAAACCGGCTGACAAGCAACCGGCTAAGTCCCCTTCACCAGCAGAGTCCCCACTTGCTGGTGTTTCAAATGTAGACACGGAACTGCCATGTCCGCCACCAGACGCAATACCTATAGGAGCAAAAAATAAGCTTCAGACTGCTGTCATTACTGGTTACAAGCGAGTCGATGGAGAATGTAGAACTCAGTTCAAGTCGTTGGACATACCAGCGATTCTCGGCAACCATTTACCTGGCTCGCCTGTTGTGGTCACGACTGCAACGATTGCGGTTGTCGCAACAACAGCAGCAGTCTTAGCCAAACCATTAGGCGATATTTTGCTTAAAACGATTAAGCCAACCGTCAAAAAGACGATCAAGAAGATTAAGGAGAAGCTTGGGAAGACGACTGTTGTTGAGTCTGCTTGGCAGCGTCGGAAGTACCAGCGGTCTTTAAAGAAGTAGGGATTGAATGTGTGTGGGGCGGCAAGACGCCTGGCGGATTGACTAAGACAACATCAGCACAAATCTTGCTGTAAGGCGACTTGGGGTGGAACATGACGCCTTCCTTCAGCAAATCTGAACACGTCTTGAGTCTCGCAAGCTCGTAGTTAAGCCTTTTGTCAGCGAGCGCAGCATCCATGAGGGCTACTTGTTTTTCTGCGGCAGCTCTACAAGTGCGAATATGACTGCGATCTAGCGGAATTGAAATTTGTGCAGTGATGCCACCGTTAAGGGAGAAGTTTGTTTTTTGCCCTGTTCTGACTGGTTTGTGGAACAAAATGCTGCCTGGGTTATCAGGTCTGCCATCTGGAACAGGATTACCTTCGGGGTCAGTTCCTCCAACTAAATCAAGCGTGTCATAGACAGGTTCGTTGTAATACCTTTCATACGGATCAGACCAGCCAGTGGTTGAACTAAGGAAAGGGTTGATGTGGAGCGTTGCACCCTGGCAGCTAACGCCGTTAATGACAGAGCTAAACGTTTTGCTTGGAACGACCTGAACAGCTTGGTTCGTAACTGAGCCTGAACTATTTGCGACTGGAGCGGCAGTGCTTGAGACCTGAGCGTTTACCGGACCAGCAAATAACAGCAAGGCTGCTAAGACACGCTTCATTGGGTAAAAGTGCTAGTGGTCTCCGTAAGTGATTCGATGTCAGTCTTTCTATTTATTATCGTGTGATTTATAAGCCCTGGAGAATTCAAAGTCTCAACAAAAGAAAATGCAGCGCCTTCGTTGACAATGTTCCAGGTTGGTCTCGATGCAGGATCAAGTCCAGTCCATTTGCTTGTAATGCCGTTTAACGTATTGGTTGTTGTCGTCAGGCTTTGTGGAGCAAGACCTGCAGACGATTGTATGTTTGTTCCGCTTGCTGTGTATTCATAACCCGTACGATATTCGTAAGAGTTAATGACTTCGTTGACTTTAGATTTTGTTCTTGTAGTGCTTGAAAGTGTCCCTTGCTGAAAATTAGGAACGATTGGCACAGCTGCTGCTGGGGCAGCTAAAAGCAACAACAGCAGGATCTTCATCGAATACTAAGCTCTTGGATTACTTGTCCAATCGCAGTAGTACCAGCCCCACCGGCTACGATCGCTATTGCACCATCAGTTGCAATTGTGCCAGCCAGAGCGCCTGGAGTTCCCCCAGAAGTTGTCGTATTATTGCCAAATATAGGCAAGGCAGGAACTACTCCACCGGTAACAGTTGTTGAAAGTACGGTTGGAACGTCGTCGCCTTCTAAGTACGATTCTGAATACGAAAAGCTGTCACCAGCAGTAGTAATACTGTAAGCACCAGGAGTGTACCCAAGAGCAGTGCCGGAAGTAAGTGTTGCAAACTTAGGAGTAGTGTCCAAAGTAATGTTAGAGCCAGATACTGCCATGCTTGAGCCGAGGCGAATTGATTGGGACGCTGCTCCATCAACAGTTAGCGAGATTGAAGACTTGATAGCGTGCGTAATGTCTGCCGAAGCAGGACTTACCGCAAAAAACGTTAGGCAGGATAAGAAGAGAAAACGTCTCATTTGGGTTTGGACGTAGGGGTCTGTTCCTTAATTGTAGGCTCTTCTTTTTTCTTTTTATTGTTGCCGACAGCTAGGCCAAAGGATGCAGCCGTACCAGAAAGAATAGAAGCTGGATAGGTGGGGTCTAGTGATTGCTTGAAAACGCCAAGGTAATTTGCGGTCAGGATTGCCATTGCCCAGCCGAGCAACACAACCTTGATGACATCACCCAATCGTGAGTTGTCATTTTCTTGCTCTTGCTTTGCCTGTTCTTCTGCCATGATTAGTGCAACGCTATAGGTCGAATGGTGGTTGAAATCTGGGCTGCTGTTGCTGGTGCGTCAATAGGCGTGGCGGCTTCTGGCATCAAAGGTGCCAACCGTGACAACCAGCATGGAAGGGATTCGTTGGTACGTCTGACCTCAGCTGTCGACAATTTAGCGTCAAGAATGGATGTGCTCCATGCCGATCTGAGGGTTCGGGATCAGGAGCTATTCGCTCGGATTTCAGACTTAGAGCAGAATGTTGCACGACTGGAAGGCCACGCAAATCGGACTTAGACTTCCGGCACACACAGTGCTGTCATGGTTTTACTTCTAAAGCCAATCCTGTTTAGCTTCATCAAATCAAAGGCTGTAAAGCAGCTGCTACTTGACTGTTTGATCAAGATTAGCGAGCAGACTGACAACCAACTTGATGACGTTGCTTGTAAGTATGTGCAAGATCTACTGTTTCCTGGAGACCGCGTTGAGAAGTAAATGTGGGTTTGGGGCGTAATCGTGGGCTTGTCACTCCTTCCGTTTTTTCAGTTCTTCAAAAAAGGCGATCCCCATCAGCTAGCTGCAATTGCAGAGCTAGAACGTGCCATCGACCAAGACCTGCTTGATGATGAGGCTGAGTGGTTTGCTATGTGGAAAACAAGCGGCATTCACCAGGAGGTTTATGGAGTTCCGTATTACAACCAACTAGATAGCCCTACTGGATATGGCTATCGGGAATGTTTTGACGCAGCAAGCGCCATGATCGTGGCGTTCCACCGCAGCGTAAAAAGCCAAGATGCTTATCGACAGGTGAGACGGAAGTTTGGCGATACGACAGAAGTTCACGCTCAAGTTTCTGCGTTGAAATCACTTGGCCTGGACGCTGAGTTTCGCAAAAACGTGAGGGTGGAAGATATTGAAATTGAGATTGATGCTGGCAGGCCAATAATGGTTGGTTGGTTGCACAAAGGCGATTTCACAAAAGGCAAGCCAGCCGTATGCGACAACGATGGCTGTGGCCATTGGAGCGTAATTATGGGTTATGACAAGGACGATTTTATTGCCATGGATCCTATGGGCCTACCAGATATGGAGCGTGGCGGTCATGACACTACAAAGTCAGGAGAGCGAATCAGGATGTCGCGTCCTGCTTTTTATCAACGTTGGTCTATAGAAGGAGAAGCAAGTGGCTGGGCCATATTTGTTGATCGATGAATTGGGGATATATCAGTGCGTTTTGGACGACAGTTGTGATGAACTGCGTTCAACCTGTGAATTGGCAAGCTTGTTTACCAGTGCAGGACTGGTTATTCCCCGCTATAGGTGATTACATACGATTTAAGAGTGAGGAACCTTATGCCTCCGAAAAACGAGCCATCCGAGCCATCAATGGAATGGATGTACGTCACTCAAAGCCTTGAAGAAGAACTGACCCTGGAACGTAGCATCAGAGAAATAGAAGACTGCGAAAACATAGATGTGTTGTCACAGCTATGCGTTGCCATGGCACGTCAACAGTGGCACCAAGGAAAATTACTTAAACAGGCGGTCGGTCACATTGCCTTATTGGACGCCGTACTCTCCGGCTCAAAAGAGACTGTCTAATAGCCTTTTCAAGTGTGGTCAGTTTTGGATCGGACTCGTGCAGAGTTGCTTTTGCTCGCGCTATTGCCGCATCAATGTTGTCTTGTGGTCTTGTAGTCCAATTTGGGTTAGTCATTTTCGGAAGAGTTTAGTAGCTCAGCTTTAATGTCAAATAAATCTTTTAAGTGCCGTGCAGCGTCTAAAGCCATACTTTTATCTCTGTAGCTGCAGGCGTCCTCTATAAAAGGAGTAAACAAACAAACCTGTCTAGGATTTTTATAAAAAGCAGCCAAATACAAAGGACCATCCTGGTGGGTCTTCAATAAGTACCGCATATCAAGATTCAGCTGCGCCTTGATCTGCAGCGATTTTCTTACCAACTCGACCGGCTACACGATTTTCTACGGAGGTTTTCCAAGTGGCCTTGTCTTTGTCTAACGCTTCCGCGTAGGTTGTCGTTCCACAGTCTTCTTCTATACGCTCGTACAAAACATCTCTAATCCACGCAGTAGCGCGAACGTTCTCTTTCTTTGCCAAAAACTGCAACAACTCAGCTCGATGCGGGTCTAGCAATATCTGAAAGTAAGTTTTGTTGCCGTGCCGTAAAGCCATTAACTCTAGACTACTACAACTACACTACCACGTAGCTGGAGAATCGACCTTCTTTTTCCACGCACTTGTTTGAGCACGACGGGATTGGGCACGCTGCTTTGTGCAACCCGCCCTAACTTCCCTGGCACGTTCTAAGAACATGGCTGCTCTTTGCAAATCACCCGTAACTGCGGTTTGAATTGCTTTGTTTAGACGCTCCATCGCTATTTGTCTGCCTGTACGCGGCATCCATCGCCCCACTTAGATGTGTGTAATACGTTAGCCCTGCAGAAGTTAAGCAGAACCATCCTTTAGTTGTGGAAAAAATGCGTGTAATCAATGGGTCTCCATCCAAGTTTTGCCAATAGAAACCTCAGCTAATGCGGGGATGTCCCCCAACCACTTGGCTTCAGCCTCCTCCATCACTTGTTTTAGGCAAGCGGCCCACTCTTCCGCAGCATCCTCACGCACCAGCAACAAAATTTCGTCATGCACTGCGGCTGCAATCCGCACTGTCTCTTCACCTGCCTGATGCACCAAGGGCCAAAGCTTGCCAAGGGCGCACTTAAGAACGGCGGCACCAGCTCCCTGGATCGGTGTGTTGCACCGAACAGTCAACCGGTTCATATCTCCTTGTAGATACCGACGCATACCAGAAACCGGAATGCGGGTTTCAGCCCATTTATTGTCTGAAGAGTCCTGGGACTCCTTTGCCATTTGTTTTTGCCATCTGCTGATGCCAGCAAAAGCATCTAGCCAGTCATTACGAATTTCAGCAGCACGCTGAACCGTCATGGTGATGCCTGTTCCACCGGCATAACTACGCAGCCCTTTCGCACCCGAGCCGTAAAGCAAACCAAAGTTTGCAGACTTGGCTATTTGCCTGCTACATCCAATGGTTTCAGCGGTAACGGTGTGAAGATCTTCACCGCGCTGGAACGCAGAGATCATGCGCTCGTCCCCTGCAATAGCAGCCGCAAGCCTTAGCTCCATCTGTCCAAAATCAGCATCTACTAAGAGATAGCCTTCCGGCGCTTCTACACACCCACGAAATTGCGGGTCACGCGGAATCTGTTGGTTGTTGGGTTTAATACAGGACATCCTTCCCGACTCCGCACCAAGCTGCATGTAGCTGGCACGTACAAAACCATCAGCATCCATCTTTTCTTGAATGGAATTGATCATTTGACGACGCTTGTCTGCCCTTTTCCACTCCAAATAAATCTGAATAACCTCGTGGTCTGCGGCGTAGGCCCGTAAAGCCTGTCGTGCCGCACTGGGTTTACCGTTTGCGTCTTTAGGTGTCTCACCTAAAATATCGCCTAACTTTTCTAATAGTTGCTTTGGGCTATTTAAGTTGAATCCTTTGTACTTTTTACTGCCGTCACGAATCTTACCCTCATCCTTGGAACGTAAATTAAAAGTACCATCTTCGTCTCTGGGTAATTTTTTGTCCTGAGGAAGAGCATGGTCCAGTTGAAGAATAAAGTCTTTCTCCAAAGCTTTTATATCTACCTGATAATCCTCCTTGCGTTGCTGCAGATTAGCAGCGTTCCAGGGTAATCCTGTACGCCACATTTGAGCCATAGCAGGCAAAGCACGACACTCCAAGCTGTACGCCTTTGTAAGTCTATTTATTCTTATTTTATGGTCTATTATTTCGTCTAGATCCATCAAAGCAACAACATCATTAGCAGCGTAATCCAACTGCTCGTTAGTTAAATCACCGCTCCAGTCGGATCTTTGCTGCTCTTTGGAAAGCTCTGTATCTAGATAACGTTTGACGACGTTCGCAAGTCCGTGTTTCGGAAAAGGCATCCCGTTTGTGAGAAGTCGGCTGGCCAACATGGAGCAGCGAACCCACCCATGCGGATAGATGTCGTGCTCTTGCAACCACCCAAGATCGAATACAGCGTTATGGGCAAGCCAGTATCTGACTGGACTGCCGAAGAAGCGGCGCAACTTAACCCACTCGCTTTTA
>Ga0181398_1000421_pt1 | contig 12543 bp, 22 predicted proteins | sample 21SPOviralmetaG_FD_130127 | JGI IMG/M metagenome (GOLD analysis project Ga0181398, IMG submission 130127) | Marine viral communities from the oligotrophic San Pedro Time Series (SPOT) site, San Pedro Channel, CA, USA - 21 SPOT_SRF_2011-04-29 | ecosystem: Environmental > Aquatic > Marine > Strait...
AAGAGGCTATAATGGCAACAGATTTAGAAAACATACAGAGGCTACTCAATCGATTCAAAAGGCCTGTCCCACCCGGACCCGAATATCAAACACGACTGGCGGAAGAATTTGAGCTCATTCTCAACCAGCGTTTCACTGATTACTTCCTTCAAATTTGTGACATCATTGACTTAACCACAGACCTTACTCATATGACAAGAGGTTCTGCGGGCAGTTCACTTGTGTGCTATCTATTGGGTATTACAGATGTAAATCCAGTAGAGTGGAACATACCTGTGGCACGGTTCATGAACCCTTTGAGGGACGACCTGCCGGACGTGGACATAGACTTTGAACATCATCGACAGACGGAAGTCATGGAAAGAATATTCCGCAAATGGCCCGGCAAGACAGCTCGACTGAGCAACTACGTAACCTACAAAGAAAAAAGCGCACGAAGAGAAGCTGCCAAGCGACTCGGTGCCACAGGTAATCTTCCACGCAACTTCTCATACGAGTCAGCGGGCGTTGATCCAAAAGAAGCAAAAAGGATCGAACGCAAACTAATGGGAAAGAAAAGAGCAATATCAAAACACTGTGGAGGCATCGTAATGTTTACAAGGCAATTACCAAAATCACTTATATCACAAGACAATCAAATATTATTAGACAAACATGAAGTAGAAGACTTAGAACACCTTAAGGTAGATATATTATCAAACAGAGGACTATCACAACTAATGGAAATAGATCCTGACACTGCATTGGCTGATTATCCGTACACAGACGCCCGTACAAGCGCCTTATTAGCCAGGGGCGATGTATTAGGTGTAACACAAGGAGAAAGCCCTGCAATGCGTAGATTGTTTAGGGCAATCAAACCCACATCAATGCAAGACTGTGTATTTGCTACAGCTATGGTTCGTCCAGTTGCTATGTCCGGTAGACAGAAAGCAGCTATGTTTCAGGACTGGAGTCAAGAAGCAGTACAAGACTCAGTAGTGTTTGAAGATGATGCTATTGATATTATATCAAACATTATTGGTGTAGACATGTACGAAGCAGATATGTATAGGAGAGCATTTGCTAAAAAGAATGATGAAAAAATATTGGAGTTTGTTGAGCGATTGGGCAACAATCCCCGCAAAGCCGAAGCAATGTCTGCTCTACAAGAACTATCCGGTTTCGGATTATGCAGAGCCCATGCTGTTAATCTTGGAAGACTCATCTGGGCATTAGCATATCAAAAAGCACATAACCCAGAAGCATTTTGGAGAGCAAATTTAAAACATTGTCAAGGATCATACAAGCAATGGGTATATCAATGTGAAGCACATCGTAAAGGTATAGATACCAAACCGGGCTGGTGGCAACACGGCTTTATTCCAGGATGCGGAGTACGACAAAATTATCTGCAACGTGTAGACTTTGCAGGTGTTATTGCTAATGGTAGAGTTTTCCGTGGCAAGAACAATCGTTGGGTAACATTCCTTACATTAGGTATTGATTACGGACAGTATATTGATGTAACTATACAACGCCCATTTGCATATAGAGATGGCGATATTGTAACTGGTTCAGGAATGATCAAGTCACAAAACAATTCAGATTATATTCAGTGTGTAGATCAAAATTTGCATACAATGCAGAATTGGTTTGAACGTGTGCAGAAAAATAAAAAAGTTTCAAAAACGTAGAACGAATAAATAATTGTTATAAAGTACTAAGAGATAAATATACTAAAGTAACGAGGTAGGAATTTATAATGGCCAATGGAAGATTACAAGCAGTCGAGATTGCAGCACTCACAGAACAAATTGTTTACAAAACAGATGACAGTGACGCTGCTAATACCGCAACGGTCACAGTAAACCTAGTAAATAGAAGCGCAACAGATACAGCAGACTTTACTCTAGGAGTATGTGATACTAACACACTAGGCGACGAAGCATTTATATTAGAAAAAAATATGCAACTAGAACCAAACGGCGTATTTGAACGAACTGGTATATTTGTTGGACCTGGGCAGTTTATAATCGTAAGATCAGATGTAGGTGGCATGAGCTGTGCCATTTGGGGTTCAGAAGTACAATCATCTACTTCTAATATACCAGCAGGTGTTAGCTATACTATTCCGGTTACTTATAATGTAACTGCTGATCAAACGTCAATCCGCGAAGGTAACCAAGTTAACTTTATTGTAAGAACAACTGGTGTAGCTGATGCTACATCATTAGCATATACATTAACAGGAGTAGCAACTGCTGACATCAACGGTGCTAGTTTAACAGGCAACATCACTATTACTAATAACATAGGTATATTAAGTGTTTTATCTACTGCTGATAATTCTACTGAAGGCGACGAAACACTTACATTTGCACTGACTGTTAACGGCCAAACAGTAGACGTTACGTTATTAGACACTAGTTTAGATCCTGTAACTCCTCCAGATCCAATTGATAGTCTTCCTACTCCGTATCTACACTATAAAAATGAATACCTAAGTGACAACTACAGCAACGGTAATTCAATCAGCACCTGGGCTAACGAAGGTTCAGCAGGAACAGGCTACAATTTAACAAGTGGCGGTAATGGAAGCAGACCTACCAAGTATACAAACAACCAAGGTGGTGTTGCTTATCCATATGCAGATTTTGCAGGCAGTCAAACTTTGCGCTTTAGTAATGGTACAAATCTTCAGTTGTTTGGCAGCAGTCAAAACAACAACTTTACTATATTCATAGTTTACTATGATGCTTACAATAACAACACATTTGGTTGGATGGGCAACGTTGCTGGCAGCAACGCTAGTTCAATTGGTGAGTGGAGCGGAGATGATAATTTTTATATGATCTTCTCAAATGATGGTAGACCATATAACTTTGGTTTAACAGCTAACTCAGATGCATTTAATCAACAGGGTGTGAGATTTTCATCTCCTGGTTCAACTAACGGCTATGTATATCGCTGGGCAGGCAACAGCAGCAGCATTGATACAGTAACGTCAAATTGGGGACCATATGGTTCAGAGATGAACGTAACAGGTATTGGATATACACGCTATTCATATAACTACGGATATTTGTATGAGTTTATCTATTATGACGAATCATTAAGCAATGATGATGTTGCAGTTATTAGACAGTATCTAGCAAATAAATTTCCTAATACAAACGTAGCAAGTTAAAAAAAACTCTTGACAAGTAGACTAATCTATCATATACTATATGTATGATTAAAAAACACGTACATACAACCAAAAGCAATCAGTCTATTACAGTAGTAGATGGACTGTTTAACACAGCCGAAATTGTAGGCATACATACAGGGCTTCTCCAGTTGCCTTACCAGATTGGGCAGTCCAATTCAGCACAAGTACAAAATCTCGCAGACAAGCGCATGATTACTAAACTAAGTCCTCCGCATCTAGAGAGATTTGCACTGTTTGATCACGAACAGCGTCAACCAACAATGCGTCAATTGATTCCAGAAGAATGGGAAATATCTGATGCATATGTTAACTTGGGTCTCAAAAGCGACACTCAAAGCATACACGTAGACGCATATGATCGTGGTGGTGACAATCAATATGTAACATATCTATACTATGCCAACGACACATGGCAAAGTCATTGGGGAGGAGAAACACTTTTCTTTGATGATGCTAGTGACGAAGTTGAATATGTTGTGCGTCCAAGGCCAGGTCGTGTTGTGGTGTTTGACAGCCAGATACCTCATCTAGCACATATACAAACCACATCAGGACCAAGCTATAGATTTACTATTGCTATTAAGTTTCAAAAGCCTGGAGCACTATGAAGCAAGAACGATTCGTAGCAGATCTACTGCACTACCACAAACTAGTAGCTGATCTAAACACAGCAGACTGGCGCTGGGGGCACACACAAGGTGTTCACAGTCGTCAGTGCTGGTCAGCTGATCTTACTTCAGCTGAACTGTGGCAACAGATGTGGCAAACTATATCAGCACCGGGCTACGAACTAGAAGCCATTACAGCATATCGACTGAACCACAATCAAACTCAAACACGACTAGAATCGACAGCTGTGCCAAGACGCACGTGGCAATGGCATCCACAGATTCAGTGGAACACACATTGGCACGGTGCTACTATTATTGATGGCGACAGAGTAGAGTATGAACCCAATCTACTCATAGCCTACGACTCATGGTTGCCACAAACACACGAAGCTCCCATCACTCCCGACATCATACGCACCACAGTAGAATTCACAGCCTGGCGAGTCATATAGCGCGAAGCGCCTGCGGTAAGCCCTAGACCCGTGAAACGGCTTGCGCTAGATACTAGAAGCCGCGAAGCGGTAAACGCTTTAGCGCCTAATCTAGCGTTTACCCAAATAGATAAATAACACAATGCAAGAGTACGAGCCAACCAGCTTCACAAAAGATTTTCTCATATACTGTTCAGTAGGATTCAACATAGGCATCATTATAGGTCTCTATATATACGTAGTTTAAACAACTGCTACAACGATACTATACACTACTACAACATGAGAAAATACTAAACCATGCTTTAATGCCTAAAGCAACGCACTCCATTAGCCCTTAAACACTGATTACACAAAAGATGAGTCTTATTTTAGATAGCTTGAACTGTAAACTGTGTTCTTGAACTCAACACAAGTATTGCTAGTGTACGATCTCGTGCTTGTGTAAACCCTACTTCGTTTGAGCTCATTTGAAATGATTCGATGCCATGATCCACATATAGATCTAGTGTAGCACAGTGTGTGATTGAGTCTTGATAGTGCTGACTGGGCGTGTGTTGTTTGACTGTAGGATATATGAATCTAAGTGTATACATGACTGTGTCCTCGTGTGCATACAGTGTATCGGCTAGTTTGCTTGTGTGTACGCTAATAGCTGTGCTAGCAAACTGTGACTACTGTCCAAACTGCGAGTAAGCACTGTATGCACACTGTTACTTATACGTTGTGCTAGCATGGTTCCACAGTTAAGAGGTTCTTGTTTATACACTAGAGTACGAGCAAGCTCATACACGCTATCGCTTTACGCTCTAGCGTAAGTTGCTTCTCTTTACTGTGTAGCGTAAATGCCCGAAATGGGTTCTGCAACCAAAAAAATTGCTGTACGAAAAATTGTGGTGAAGTACTTACAGAAGTGAGGTGGTGATTTTAGCTGCTTCACTTTTAAAAAGTGCCATTAAGCATAAGCTGCTGTTTAGCAACAATTTGTTTTATATACCCCGACCCCCCTCGAGAAAATTTTTTTTATTTTTTTTATAAAGTCAAAAAAAATCCCTAGCTGTTACACTAAGGATTCTCCCCACACTCAGTTCTTTGTGTCGATACAGTCTAGCGGTCGAGTGTGTTGTAACTGTACTGTACCTGTACTAGTCGGCTACGCTTACTAGTTGTTCAGCGTAGCACTACAGCCTAGCCAGCTGTTAGTCAGCTCTGCTTCCTGCGTAGCAAGTAAAGCCTGCTGCCTTGAACACTTGCGCTGCCGCTCGTGCTCCTTCTTCCTTAGTACTCATACACTGAGTGCCTAAGCCACTTGGGTTCCATATACTATATGCACCCGTGTAGTCCTTCTCAAAGCCTGCTTGCTTCATACGGCGTCCTAGCTTGGTTGAGCCTTTGATGCCGTAGATGTTGATCCAAGCAAAGCCACAGTAGCCTAGCTCACCATGCTTGTTGATGAATGCGTTGCTGGCATCCTCTGCATGCTGTAGTGCCGCTGCTCGGATAGTTTGCAGGTCTGCTACAGTGTAGTCGTTGATGTTGGTAGTTGTTACGTTTAATGTAGTCATTTAAGAAGCCCTCTTAATTTGTTAGTGTCTATACAGTATACGATCTAATTGACTGTTTGTCAACCCCTAATATACGCACTCAGGAGTTTCTAACCAGTTGTCCAAACAGTACTGTTCTAGCTCTGTGCGTACAGTTGTGAGATAGTTCAGCTTCTGTCGTACAGCTGACTGTGACAGCTCTCCATCACAGCAGAGGTTCTCTGGTGATAGTTCGCCTGCGATCTTGTTCATTAGATCGTTTACGTTGTGCTGTCGTAGTGGGAAGTCCATAGCTGACGTTCCGAAGATTGCGTTCCAACGGTTCATCTGTTCTACGTACTCATTAAGTGTGTTGAATGTGTTCATTTGTTTTGCCCTTTGCCCTAATTGTTATATACAGTATAGCACCAGTTGCGCTGGTTGTCAACCTCTTTATGCAGTTTTTACACCAGTGATGAGATTGTATTCAAAGCGCAATCCGCCCAGCACATCTCTGCATCGCAACACATCAAAGTAACCTTGTGTCTTCATGTCTTGGTGTGCGGCCTTGCCGTCAGCTGCGTTTGATACTGAAGTGACATATTCTTCTTTGCCACCTGCTTTGACGCCATATATGCGATAGCTTCTTCTCATTGCACGTACTCCCGATTGGATTTTAACTGCCACTTCTCTAGCACAGGAAGACCAAACTCGTCTTCGTCTACCGCAATGTAGGCCACAGTCTTTTTGACTATAGCATAACGGTAGCCAGTCATACCGCATACGTCTTTGCCACCTACCCAAACCTTGTGCGGAAAGTCTTCGCACCAGTTCATAGGATCATCGTTCTTGGAGTATTCAAAGTAATTGCCCACTTCCTTCTCTACGAAGCAACCTATTGGATCTTTGGTGTAGGTGTAGTATGCCATGTGCTGTGCCCTTTGCCCTAACTGTTATATACAGTATACGATCTAATTGAGTGTTTGTCAACCATTATTTTGAATTATTTGCCAAAAAAAAGTCCGACTAGCGAGGGCACACTAGCCGGACTCAGGGCGGTTAAGAGCGTGAGGGCATACGCTATTCTTAACCAGTTGGCTTACTGCTATTTGGTGCAGCTTCGCCAGTGAGCATGTGGATGAGGGCGGTCCACTCTGCTCTACACTGTGAGAGGAACTAAGGGTTAGCTCCGTCTCATCACAGTATTCTCTGCCATTGCTTCCCACTTGTCGGGGAATGCTACAGCTAGATCAGCTACCTTGAGCACTGTACGAAGGCTCAGCTCTCGCAGTCGATCTTTATTAATATCAACAAAGTCTACAATCTCTTCTTTGACTTCATCGTCTAACTTGTACACATCCAGCATGCCGTCTTGTGTGACCTGCTTGATGCGCAACATCTTGTCCTTGTCTGTGTCAATAGTCAAGTCCATGTAGTGACAGCGTGATTCCAATGCGCTTAGGTGCTCACGTAGTTTGCCTTTGACTTTGTCGAACTTCATATTGGTAATGAAGATTGCACTTGCTTCAAAGCGGAAGCTGTCTGGCACACCTTCGTTGCGCAATTTGAATGAATCAGTGTTCCAATGGATAGTCCTAGTCTTCTTAGAGTCTAGCGCAGCTTTCAAAATGTTCAAGCTTAGATCATCTTGAAAGATACTGTCACAATCATCAAACACCACAACGTTGCCCTTGCCGGACATCTTGAACAGTTTACAGTAGAGTCCAATGGGCGACATTGCGCCTTTGATAACTTCAAACTGTACACCGCCACCTAGTTGTGCCATAGTGTTGTACCGATCAAGTACTTCTTCTACACCGTGACTCTTGCCTACGCCCGGGGGACCGGAGACGATCATAGCTCGAACGCTCCCTTTCTTTACGGCTTTGGTCATGTCCTTTAGCATATCAAATCGTTCACGGATGCGCTCTACAATTTCAGCGTCTGACTCTTCTAGAACGGTAGCTTGGACATTCTCACCAACAAGCTCGTAGTCCCCCGGGCTTGCAACCTTGATCTTAATATTACGATCTGGAAATCCATTTACTGCGGATCCATCAACGGTTACGTAACCGCCTTTGGCTCCTACTTTAAACTCTTCAACCATCGGAAACACTAGACCTGAAATGTCTGTGTCTTTGCCTCTGCTCTTATACGTGCCTTCAACTATCTTGATATTTTGCATGTTTGCCCTCATGTGTTTGTTGTTTGCCTAACTGTTATATACAGTATATGCTCACTTGAACTCGTTGTCAACCTCTTTTTGACTAATATCTTTAAAAACTTTCATGCCTAGGAAGTCACGTTTGAGCACTTCTAGCATACGAACAGCTTCTTGTTGAGCGTCACTAATAGCTTCGTCAACCATATCTTCTACTTGCGTAGGATCTTGTGCAATCCATTTGGCACCTGACTCTGCTACAATAGAGCCTAGATAACTCTCGCCCATTACCTTGCCATCATATAGAGCTTGCACACGACAGATCATATGCTGCCAAAGGCCTGACTCTAGGTTCTCTACTAGCTCGTCATAGCCTTCCATATCTGTGTCGAACAATAGATCCAACTGAGTGTCATCGTTTGCGAACGCGATCTCAATAGTGAATTGGTCTCGTTCGAACTTCTGCTCTACACCGTAGTTGGTGTTGTTTTCAAAAAAGGTATGTGCCATTAAGCGTACTCTTCTTCCTGAGCTGATTCAATCAAGCTCGCTAGTGTTGTATCAAAGGAGTTCCAGCTAGAACCAACAGCGAATGCACCGTATGCATCGCCTTGTTCATACAAGCTGGGAAAGTTGTTTTTGAAGATCTCAGCAGCTTCTTGGCCGAGTGCTTCTAGTTCTTCTTGGATCTGCTCCAAGCGTTGAATTGGATCTGACATTATTGTGCCTCCATAAAGCGATCTGAAAGTTCGTTTGCATCTAGCATGTCGTCTACGTCATCTGTTGACATATATGACAGCGCGGCCAGTGCTAGTGTTTCCCAGTCAATCACGCCTTCTTCTACTAGGCCGATTGCTGTGTCTCTGCTGTTTGGAGTTGGTATAAAATACATATTGCCCTCTTTGTTCGTTGCCCTAACTGTTATATACAGTATAGCAAAAAGGGGCGACATTGTCAACCCCTAATTGCATCTTTTTTAGGATTTATGCAAATTTCTTTGCACGGCTTCCTACAGCGTCACGAGCTGATACTGCATATCGTGCAGTACCTTTGGAGCTCTGATCAACGCGAACGTTGAGACCATGCTCACGGAACTCTGACATACGAGCCGGAAGATTCTGGATACCAAAGCGAGCGTTCGCATCAGCAGCCGTCAATGTCTTGCCTGTACCACGTAGGTAGTTCTCAAGAAAAGTCTTCTGGTTAGTTGTGATAGTAGTAAACGACATATATTGCCTCCTAGGCATTTGTTTAAAAAATACAGTTAATCTCTAACTGTTATAACTATTATAACATCTTTAAGGGAGATGTCAACCCCTAATTTGCATTATCTCCGAATTATTTTGGATGAAATAACCTGTCCGTAGCAGTTGACTTTGACTTGCTCAACTACATTTCCAGTATGCCTAATCACTCTAGTAGCACATACCTTCATTGGATTGTTGCCGCCTCTAGCATAACCTGGACGGTGTCGTTCGTTGATTGGGTTGTGTTCCTTACCCCAAATGTCCTGATTCTGATCAAGGTCTTCGTCACCGTAAAACACTTCAGTGATTATATAACTCAGCGCCAACGATGTAAGAATGTTCTTGACACCGTCGTCAGCTTTAGCTGGTTGAGCTAATGCAAGCCCGCCTACCAGTGCGATTACTGAAAGGCTTGTACTAGTTGTATCTACTATTTTTTGTTTAATGTTCATAATATTTGCCCTTTGCCCTAACTGTTATATACAGTATACGATCAAAGTATCAGTTTGTCAACCGAAAAAACACCAAAAGATGAAATAAATTGCACCAATTATGGAACCTACATATACTGTTGACCACAGCGCCTGTACCCAACACTGGGTCCAGAACGGAACCACACTATTGCATTCTGAGCATTTACTAGCAAAGAACTGCTTCTCTTGAGTAAAACATTCAGGACATACCGCCATTACATTATCCCTATCATTACAGTTGGTTGAAGTACTGCCGCTATCCATAACAATAAACCTCCTGCAAGAGCAAGGATACCGCTAAGGATCCCTGTCTGCCACAGGACCAATACTACTATGAACTTGAGTAGTGTCTTCATGAGAACATCTCGTCCCAAGACTCAGCAGTGATGCCTGTCTTGTAAAACTCGCGCTCATCTGCGCTCAATTGGGGGAATGCGTTTTGAAGCAGCGCACCTGCTTCGTATGCGGCCACTTGCTCTGGAGTAATGTCCAGATCCATTGAGTTGTTCTCGCCGTTGAATGGATTAGTTCTAAATACTAGCATGATTTGCCCTCTTTGCTATTTCCTAACTGTTATATACAGTATAGCACCTTGTGCGCTTTTGTCAACCCCTAATTGCATCTTTTTTCAATTAATTTTGGTGCCTCCACCCAGACTCGAACTGGGACGCCATTACTAGCGAGAGATTTTAAGTCTCTTGTGTCTACCTATTCCACCATGGAGGCTAATTGGCCCGCCCTAGAGGATTCGAACCTCTGACCCTGTGCTTAGAAGGCACATGCTCTATCCAGCTGAGCTAAGGGCGGATTATGGTGGGCCCGGCAGGACTCGAACCTGCGACCAAAGCGTTATGAGCGCTCTGCTCTAACCAACTGAGCTACAGGCCCGATGAGTGTTTAGAAATGCTCCTCTAATTCTTGTTCCATTCCTCGCTCTGTGAGCCAGGCACGTTCTTTGTAGTCTTTGAGCATGTTGCTCAGTGTACGTGAGAAGCTAGGTGAACAGCTTGAACCTGCGAGCTTTTGAAGCTGCTCTAGGTCGTCGATGAATTCCATTAGATCGATCATTACTTCACCCACACGTGATTGAACTTTGCAGGGTAGTTTGAACAGTCGAACTGCTCGTCTGTGTAGTTGATGACCTTGACACAATGGTCTGTGCTATAGCTGAAGTGTACATCTGGCATCTTCAATGCTTCATTTCCTGCATAAGCTGCCAATGCAACTGCTCCAACTAATATCGCGCCTGTTAAGTATTTCATGTTCTGCCCTCTGTTTCCTAACTGTTATATACAGTATATGCTCAGTTGCGAGGTTTGTCAACCAAAAAGATTCCTTTGCGAATCAATGACTTACGCAATATTGGGAGATAAATCAGTTAGATCTTCTTCATCTTCTTCCATACTTGCAAGCATCTCGTCCAGTGCAAAGTGATCTACTAGGTACTCTGGGATCATGTTGCGTATTGTGTCTGAAGTCGCACCATCATACGCATAGTGGTCATCAGCACCTTCTGAGTCCCAATAGCCTACGAATGCCATACCGCCTTCTTCATAGAACAGCTCAATGTAGCACGAGTCCCAGTCGTCTGCTAGACTGTTGAGTGCTTCAATAGGCGGGCTCCATGCAGTATCAAACCAACCTGTGATCTCTGCTGTGCCATCACCGTTGTCCACATACTCTAAGTGAAGTTCAGGATCCCACTTAGTGCCCCAGTTAGTAATACACCAGTCGTACCAGTTAGGAGCATCGCTAGGGGCTGTTGTACCTTCTAGCTCTTTAGGCATTGGACAGATTGCTTGCAACAGTCCTTCGCCTGAGTCTACTACATCTTTGAGCTCTGACAGCGACTCTACAGCACCGCGGATTGTGATTGTGTTGTTGCACCAATTAGGCATATTCAGTTTCCCCCATAAGTTCTGTATCAACGATGTCTGAGTGTTCAAATGAATAATCACACTCGCTCATGATGTCTTGGACGTCGGCATCCCTAAGGACCTCCAACGCCACTGTGACATACACAGTCTTGGTGTTGTCTGCACCCGCCATTACAGCGCCTCCACATGTATGTCTAGGAAGTCAAAGATTGGAAAGCCACTTGCGTCTTTGCCTACGCCGTACTTGTCGTGGACAAGCCACTTGCCGCCTGCGTAGATGTAAAAGTATTCACAACCGTCAAACGCATCTACAAAGTCGCCAATGGTTTCGTAGGTCTGTGCTTCAACATCTGCTTCGCCACGGTCGCGTCCATAATACACGCACTGACCTTCGTGTGTTGCACGGTCGTCGAAGTCCACTTGTACGCCAACTTCTTCTCCCATAGTGCTCATGTCGCCTAGCTCTACCAGCTGTGCCACTTTGTATGCTGCTTGATAATGCTCCTGCAGGATCTTGCCGTTGTGTGCAATGTAGCCGTCATAATGACAGTAAATGCCTCGAACTTTGCCTTCTGGAGTCTTGTAACCTATTGCGGAACGTGTTCCCATGATATGTGCCCTCTTGCTTTGTTTAACTTACTAATACAGTATAGCACCGAAGTGCTACACTGTCAACCTTTTTCTGCCTATGCTTCCAAACTTTGTAGCATGCTTGCTGTGACCTTCCAGCGTCCTTGGCTGGGTGAGTCAACTACGATGGTCTTTGGATTGACCTTAGCCACTGTACCAACTACCTTGCGGTTGCCACGTCCAGTGAACTGAACAGCGTCACCTACGTTGAACGAACGTGCTGATTGCTTTGCCAACCAAGTCTGTTGAAGTTTCACAGCTTCGATGATCTGGTTAAGTTCATCGCGGTCTGCGTTGCGGATAGCTGTTACTGCTGATTGTACTGTGTTCATTTAAGAAGCCCTCTTAATTTGTTAATATACATATACTATAGCATCACTCTGCTATAGTGTCAACC
>Ga0181398_1000431_pt1 | contig 12381 bp, 16 predicted proteins | sample 21SPOviralmetaG_FD_130127 | JGI IMG/M metagenome (GOLD analysis project Ga0181398, IMG submission 130127) | Marine viral communities from the oligotrophic San Pedro Time Series (SPOT) site, San Pedro Channel, CA, USA - 21 SPOT_SRF_2011-04-29 | ecosystem: Environmental > Aquatic > Marine > Strait...
AAAGGCTCGAACCATATTAGCGTTGCGAGCGACTGCGGCTGCTTGGTTAATTCCTGAAGCAATTTGACAGACAAGTTCATAAGCAGCTGAGTGAAATGGTTTACTTCTGAAGCGATTATATTGATCAAGCGCTTCACCGAATTGCTCGTAAGTTACTCCGTACCTTCGTAAGAGGTTGGCAAGTCCCAACATTCCGAGGCCGACCTGTCGATCTGTTTCACTGGGGAGATATTCTCCTGAATCGCCAACACCAGTTCTGCCATGTAAGGCACACAGTTCCTGCATCCCTTCAAAGAAAGCTCGTGGAATGTCGTCAAATTCACAGGCACCGAGATTGATGTGCTGCAAAAGACAGGTGCCTCGGCTGGGCAGGTACACTTCAAGGCAAACGTTGCCCCTGATTCTGTTTCCTTCATTGTCATACTTAACTTTGTTTAACCAGATGTCACCGGACTTGATTCCGTGTAGTAGCTCTTCCTTGAACGTACAATCCTGCCACCACTCTTCAGTGATGTTGATGCATCGCTTGACCCAAGGAAGTTCGGATCTAGGAGTAGTAATGAACTCAAGAGCATCGGCATGATTAAGGGAAATATGGAGAACAATCGCACCATTTTTGTACACCCCACCTCTACGAAGTATTTCATTTAAGGTGCTATAAATCTTACCGAAACTTACAGGGCCAGATGCAACTACACCTGACTCCCGCACATAACCTTTCGGGTCAAGATTGTCTAGGTGAATAGCACAACCTGCCCCATATCTCAGGGCGTGGCTCGCGAAGCGCCAGCTGGCCTCAATCCCATTAGGACCTTCCATTTCATTGTCAACTACAAACACTGTGCAGCTGACTGGTAGGCGACCACTAGGATCGTTCATCCAGGATTGAACTCGCCCTGTTCGAGAGATTAAATTAGTCATTGATTATTTTAAAATATAAGCCCACTGTTCACCCATAGCGTCAGCTATGCCTTGAAAAGTGGTGGATCTTTTTTTCCATCGATCAGCACTTGGTGGCATTCGATGGATATTATTGTCTCGTCCATCGACAACACTGGTGTGCTGTAGTGGATTTAAGTTGTTTAACCAAAGACAAGTTTTTTTAGTTTCGCCATGACCGAACTGCCATGGTTGTATGATTTGATCTGGCTTGCGAATTTTAGAAGAGATAATCGATACTGGATTTTCAATACACCAAGCTTTAATAGGTGCATCCATTAACAGCCTGACAAAATCTAAAGCTTCCTGCTGCTCGTATTGTTTATCCTTAAACCAACGAGCGCCTGATACAGCTAGATGTGTACAGGGAGGATGGGCAATCATTAGATCCCAACCATCATTTAAGATGTCAGTCACATTACCCTGATAGTGATAGCCAGTTGATTCTGTTGGCAGCAGATCACAGGAAACTGCAAAGCATCCATTATCTGTAAAAGCATCTCTTACTCTTCCTGAATACTCGCAAGCAACGAGTACTCTTTTTTTCATACTAAGTCTTCAAAAGTTGCTTTCTTAAAGTTTGGTCCCTTCAGAACCTTGCCATCGCCTCTGTAGATAGGCTTACCATCTTCACCTAGCTTTGACATGTTCGCTTTGTGAACACGTCTCATAGCCTCGTCTAGGTCCCAATCCTGGGATGCTGCATACTGGAAGCATACATAGACAAGATCAGCTAGTTCATTTAGTTGGTTCTCTTCTGGTTCGTGGTGATATGCCTCATGGAACTCACTCCACTCTTCATCAATCAAAGCCTTTTGAGTCTGCCTCTGATTCCCATTCGTCGTAAGATTGTAAGCTGCGCGGAATTCCTCCGCCTGGTCCATTAACGTTTGGTGTGTAGTATAATTCATTTTCTAAATAGTGGATTGCTTTAACAAGATCTAGATGTTTGTTATCTTTGTGACCAGCACGGCAGATGTACTTGATTGCACAGCCAAGGTGATAATTAAGTTCCTGGTCTCTTATGAAGTCCCAGCATTCGATGGTGCCTCTGGTGTAGTAGGCAGGTGATTTGGCCATTGTTTTACTAGGTTGGATACGGTGTTAGCTAAGGCAAAGTTTTGACGTTGTAATGCCATGAACAATGTGATGATGTCTTCTTTATCAGCTTTAGGAAGCAAGTCTTCAAGTCTTCTAATCTTGAATGACTGCTCAACTGTCAGCTCGATAATCGGAGGCGGGGGTCCAAGGAATGACGGTATGTTGGATTGGGTCATAGTCGTTACAGGTAAGGATCTTTGCTAGTCGTGCATTTATGAGCGCATCTTCTTCTGTCAAGTCTTTAGCTTTAAAAGCTTTGACTACCGTCTGCCATGTGTAACCATCCTCTTCAAACAAAGCAACTGCCCGTTTGATTCCTATTCCAGGAACGCCGCTGTAGCCATCGGTTTGGTCACCGCTTAGTGTCTGAATTAGATGCCACTTAGCACCCTCTATAGGGTCAATCGTGGTCAACTCTTTCATGTCAAATAACTTGCCAGGTATCTGACGCATGTCTTTGTCCGGTGAGCAGATGACATTGCCCTCATGTGCTGTTGCGTAGATACCCATGGCATCATCAGCTTCCAGCTCAGGCAACCTAATCACTTCGTAGTTTTTACCTAGTTCAGTAATGACGCGGCGATAACCACATGGCTTTTTACGATTTCGATGACCCTTGTAATCAGGATAAATTTTCTTCCTAAAATTCCTAGAGTCACTGAAGAACAAAATCATTTCAGGTACATCCCACATAAATTCAGCCTTAATCTTTGTAAGATCACGGACGACATTTTTGTAGGCTTCTGAAAACTTACTGATGACTGTGATTACGTCATCACCCCAATCAATTTCATCTTCGGCACCTGCACAAGATTTATAGACTATGAAGTCTGCATCAATTAGTAATTTCAATCCCAAAAGTTCTCCCAACCTGAAGGTACATGTCGCTTGTTCCAACGTGGCTTCCAGTTTTCATTGTCAATAAAAACGTGGTAGATACCTGGCAATGGTTTTTCAGAGTTTGAGGCATACGTATTGCTACGCGGATCGAGGTAAAGAGTCTTCACGTCAACCTTTAGAACGTCACCTTCTTTCATGAAAATAAGATCAGCTTTACCTACACAGGAGACATTTCTAAATACATCTGCACCACGTAATAAGGCATCACGACATACGGTTAATTCCATAATGTCGCCACATCTATTAGAGTCAAAAGTACTAGTGTGTGTCAGCCCACGTTTGGCCGATAACTGCTTCTGCTTCGATTGGAATTCTGAGTTTGTAATATTCTCCAGCTGCGAGGCTGCTAAATACCAAGGATGTTGAAAGGTCAGCTGCGTGTTCAGCGGAACATTCGTATTGGAGTTCGTCATGTATAAATGCGAGCTGTGATGCACACAGCCCTGTTTGTTTAATAGTGTCGTTTGTAATTACCATCCATCGCTTCGCGACACATGCCGCCGATGACTGCAAGAGCATATTTAATGCCTTGTGTGGGCTGTCAACTTTGATGTGACGCCCATCTATTGATTTGATGTAGCCCCTTTTACTTGCTTCTTTAATGCCTGCTAGTAATTTATCAAGACCGGGAATTGCTTCTACAAACTGTTTCCTGATCTGAGCACCTTTAGCTTTGGCTTTTTCTTCGCTTAATTGCGGATCAAAGGTATGTCCAAGCTTGACATTTCCCCCGCCATAGGTGAAGCAATAGCTGATGGTTTTAACTTGCTTTCGAGTAACTTTGAGGGCGTCGGCATTAACTTGGTGAATGTCTCCATTGAGGAGGATATCCGCATACCTGCCACCGTCATGACGAGCAAGGTAGTGGCCGAGCAGCCTAAGTTCAATGCCAGAAAGATCAGCACCAACCATGACTTGGCCGGGTGTTGCTTGGAATAGTTTTCTGAATTCGGGGTCACTTTTTGTCTGTCCAAGGTTTGGGTTTCGATGTGCACATCTGTGCGTAACTGTTGCAACTGAGCAATGGTGATGTATACGTTTAGCAGTCGTACATAGCTTGAGCCATGCGTTGGTGCCTTCGGAGATCATCCCCAAGCTCTTCGTAATATCGAGACATTTCAGAAACTCCAAAGCAACTGATGGCCCACCTGATGCAGCCATCTCCTTCAGTACAACCTCGTCGATAATCGGCTTCCCAGTAGCTGTCATCTGGGTCGGCTTCCAACCATGATACGTCTGCAATATCCATGAAATATGATCTCTTGAGGTAATGTTTGTGTCTTTTAAACGGGTAAACGGAGCGTCTTTGACATAGCCTGTGGTCCGATTATCTCGCTTAGGAGTAAATACTGGTCCGGCAACGTAAGGATACCTGTTAAGTAATAGTTTGTGAGTTTCTTCAAGTTGTTTTCTGAGAGACGATGCAAGTTCCCATGCAGCGCGTTCATCAAAATACCATCCATGTAGTTCTTGTTTAGTTAATAGTCGAGCAACGTCGTGCTCTAGCTTGACCCACTCAGGTATTGGTGGAAGTGGTCGCATAATTTGGTGGTTACTAGTACATCTTGGGCGCAGTAGGTTTCCATTTCTGGAGACCATTCCTGCCAGTCGGTAGTCTTTCCAAACTCACCTTTGTATTCACCTAGTCTGTAGCCGTATGACTCCAATGAATGGCGTCCACGTAGCTGTAATGGCATACGTGAAATATCTAGCTGCTTATCTGTCTCTGCCCTATCAGTGTGATAGAGCCTAGAAAGAAGCAGTGTGTCCAACACAAAAGCTTGCGGATCAAACCATAGGTAAATCTTTTGGAGTACAGGTAAGTCAAAGCCAATAATATTGTGCCCGACTAAAACATCTGCATCTTCTAGTCGTTGTACTCCACGGACAATCGGTTCTTGACTACCCTGATCGTTGTAAATACAGGTTGTGTCATCTTCGCTGTCATAAATAACAAGGCAGTGGATCTTGGTAACATCATCAAGTAGACCGTCAGTCTCTAGATCGAATACGAGCATTAGTCCATTGGTATGTTTTATCTACGAACTGTGCTTTTTTAATTGCTTCAGCTGTAGGTGGGTTAGGTTTAATAATCTGGTTCTTGGTCGAACACTGCTGCAATTCCTGATTCATTAAATGTACTTGTAGATTTGTCGTATTTCAGTTGGCAGACTTCGCCAGTAGAGCCAGTGTGGCGATCTTTAAGGACTCGCAAAGTTGTAAGATTTGATTCAGATCCGCTCTGCTGATTTGCTTCGAGCGCAATGACGCAATCTGACAATTGGCCCACGCTTCTGGATCCTCTAAGTGATCGCAGCTGGACTCTTGCTCCTTCTTCATGGCTTCCTCCATTGGGTGGTGATGATGTATGACATACGAGAAAAAGTGTTATGCCTGTACGCTCGACTAGTGATCTCAACTTAGTCATTGTGCGATCAATCATCACACGTTCGTTATCACCTTCAAGACCACTAAGCAGAATTGACAAGTGATCTAGAAAAATGACTTTTGTATCTAAGCCTGAAGCCATGTACTCAATCTTGTCGCAGATGTGATCAGGATCAAATGAACCAAACCCATCAAAGAGATTAAGATCCCAGCCAGATACTGTCTGGTCAAAATACTCTGTTAACTCGCCTCGTTGTTGTTCACCGACGTGTAAAGTCTTTCCAACGGCGACTGACATGAGTCCGAGGATTGTTCTTCGATTAGATTCTTCAAGTCCCAAATAAGAGCACCCGATTCCTTGACCGAGAATGTGAGCACATACCTGTCTGAGCCAGCTTGATTTTCCGATCCCAGAGCCTGCAGTAACCGTAATAAGTGATTTCCGTCTGATCCCTTGTAGCTTTTCGTTGAGTGTTGGAAATGGGTAGTCATAATCGGATGGCGGTTCAGGTGTAGTTACAAGCTCTAAAAGATTTTTGGCATTAACAATACCGTCAGGTCGATATTGAGCATGGTTGTAATTACATACAGCTCTTACTGCTTCAGTATCACCAGCCTGTAAAGCCTCTGAGGCGTCTTTAAAATCGTCTAGAAAGCCTATGTAAGTCTTGCTAGGTGGTAATACACTAGCGGCCTCATTAGCAGCCTCCTGGCCTGCCGGATCGTTATCAAAAAACAAAATAATTTTGTCATAATGATTGATCCACTCATAATTTTTTTGAATCGCTTTTTTGGCTGCAGCTGCACCATTAGGAATGGAAACAACTGGCCAAGGTTGGCACTCATAGACGCTCATCGCATCCATTTCACCTTCAACAATGATCAGCTTTTGATCTTTGGCTGTTTTGTGCCTAAAGATCTGCATCCCATACAGACTGTTAACCTCACCTTCACAACGGAACTGTTTGTCTTTTGTCCTTACTTTTGCTCCGACAACCTTTCCAGAACTGTCGAAATAATAGTGGCGTAGGATCGTACCATCTTTGTAGGTCTTGAATAGTTCACAGGTACGTTCAGAAATTCCTCTTGATTGCAGCCGTCTGGCTGATCCTTGGAGTTGTACATTGGACACGCGATGATTGTGATTGGTGGTTGTGTTGCCATTACTGTGTGTATGGCATTTGAAGCAAAATGTATGGCCATCTGTGTACTCACTATTGGCATCAGATGAACCACACACTGAACACGGCATGTGTCTTACAAATTCAGACTCGTTATGTGAGCCATTTGAGTGGGATGTTCGCAAAGGAGCACCAAGGTATGTTTAATTTTTCGCAATACTTTGCGTAAGTTGTCTTAGATTTTTTAGAGATTGTGTTGTAAGGAGCCTGGAAGACCATACGAAGATCTAACTCAGGATGCTGTTGCTTAACGGCTTTAATCTTCCGTCTGTCTGCAGCATCCCAGTACCCTTTACATTCCAGCACAACACCATTCGGTAACAAAAAGTCTGGCGTGTATAAGTGTGGAATTGTGTAAGGTACTTTCTCTGTTTCGTATTCGTACTTGACATCCAGGTTGCAGAGAAGATCCGCGACCTTCTCCTCAAGTCCTGATCGGAATGCCATTTAGAAGTCGTCGTCGTCGTCTTCAACAGAACTAGGTTCAGCTGGGATTACATTTGGAAGCATTGCTTTATATCCAGCTGTTGTGCCGAATAGATCAACGACATCTTCAGTAGACATATCTCCTACATCAACACCAGCTGATGAAGACAGCGAGACAACCTGAATACCCTTCAGTTTTAAACTGGTGCCATAGGTGACACCATCTCGCAAGATGTAAGGCTTTTGGAATAAAGCAAGCTTTACTTTTGAACCACTAAATAGAGGTAGACGCTCATCAGTGATAACAGTGCCGTCAGTATCTACTACAGGCGGACGTGCATCTTCATTCCAACTGAACTTTACTTTATATTTTCCTTTACTTACTTCTTCCCAAGGTTCAGGCTTAAGTACTGAACGCTTTGGATTTTTTAGTTTTGATTCAGCCCACTTAAGGGATTCAGTACGGTCTTCTTCTAGTGCTTCAACCATTGATTCATCGACTAGTGCGCCAAGTGAATAGCCAAATTTAGAAGGTGTCATTACAGCTTGATATCCTTCAAGGACAACAGGCTCTGGAGTTACAAATGTGTTACGGGTCATTAACAGAAAAAATAGGTGGAGTTAATTACTGATTCAGGGTTCAGTGTTCCAATAATTGGGGGTTCAGTTTCAGCGCCTATCTGATCAGCCCAAGACTTTAAGTAGTCTTGTTCTGCAAATAAGTGCATGTATGTCTCACGAACAATGGTTGAAAGAGTAGACATGTCAGTAGCACGACATAGAACCGAGTCGTGTATGAGGGCCAACGGAGCGTTGAAGCGTAGTGCAGATAGGTGGAGGAGACTTGCATCGAGCGAATGGATTAGATTTGGTGAAGTAGCATTTAGGTGGTGTAATTTGTCAACTTCATTCTTGTCAGCTGTTGCTACAAAAATATTACATTTACCAAGCAACTGAAGCTGAACACGTTCAACCTGTTTCTTCATCAAAGACTGCGTTACTACGAACCCTGATGGAGTAGTCCAAGTTAATTTACTAGCGCCTCTATCAATAGCTTTACCTACCTCTTCTTCAATCCACTTCATGACCTTCATTGGCCCTTCAAACTTAAGACACATAGCTTCTCTGACTGCATTAACAATCTGAGTAAGCTCTTCCTTTTCTACTTCAATACCATCTTCTCTTAACGCTTCTCTAATGTAAGAACGGTTAGAGAATGGCTTTGCATTATAAGGAATAGTCATCACAGTCCGCTTGGTTTTCTTTCTATCCCAAAAAGGTTTTATCCGATCTGGTATGGAATCAATGCAAGTTTCTGCAATAACTAAATATGCATCTTGTGGTGTGTCGCTAGGCAGTACATTGACAAGCTTTGCAGTTGATGCACAACGGCATAACCCCGACAGCACTTGAAGTCCTGAAGCAGTTGCATCTACTGCGACTGGCAGATTTGTGTAATTTCTATCACACAAAATTACGGAATGGTAGTAAGCATCGCACGAAGCCAGAAAACGCCAAGGCTCGTCTGCTCCTTCCCAAGTGGACAGGTTGCCAATGGGATCGGTAGCGACGGCGGTGATTAGATCATGATTATCTAACGTCCAAAGAATTCGTTCAGTCATAGGAAGCTTAGAGTTTCCATATGTTGTCGAACACTCGAACGCCAACCAATCTTCTGCTTCAGGCGTCATTAACGCTTGATTGTGAAACAAGAGTAGTGACTTAGAGAAGTCGTCTCCTTGCGGTGTAAGAAACGCAGGGATTGGATAGCACCTACCTCTGTAGTCAAACGACCACGGAATGTAGAACTTCTCATACTTTTCAAACACTTCAACAGCATTCATTGTCATACGTGTACGACATGAACGCTTGAAGGCTTGAGCATTGGTATTCATTACCTCTGCTGCTCTTCGTCTGTAGTCTTTGCGTGAGTCTTTGTTGTCAGCAATGTCTACAGGCTTAGGAGGCAGAGGAACTTCAATAACAGGGATGAACTTACCAACCCCAATACCACGCTCTTGCAGCGTCTTTGCAACGTCAACAATGAATGGATTGAGGGTGTAGCTGGTTTGCTGAATGTGATTCAGAAAATCAACTGGGATCTTTCCCTGTATACACTGCTTCATACCGCGACGAACCATGTCGTAGCCCTCCATAACCTCATTGAGGATGTAGCCACCACCAGTACCGTCAGCCTGCCAATCATTTGGAGGAACGATCATTGGCCAGGCAATAGGACTAAACATTTCAGCTGATTCCATGAGCTGATCTTTGATCGCTATGAACTCAGGCGTAGGGATCACGTAGTTGACACGCTTACGCCCTTCCTGACGTGTATCGATACTGAACCAGCCGCTCACTTCACAAATACAGTTGAGCAGCCATCCACCTAAACGGACACGATTGGCTCGTCCCCAAGGCTTCCAATGATCTACGTCATAGCGATTCATAAGGGTGCGGATGACAGTCACCTTTTGGGTGGTGCCAATGGACTTATGCCAATAGTTTTTTTGCAGTGTGTGCAGAAGACCGGGACATGTGCGTTCGTAATGACGCAACATGCATTCCTGTTCAATTGCTAAACCAATGCAATCAGTGACATTGGCTAACAAGTTTGCTTTTCGTTTAGCACTGAATACAGCGTCAAAAGCTACTTTACTAGCAATAGCACCGGCAGATTCAGCATCAAGTTCGTCAAGGAATGGCTTAATTTCTTTGAAGTTAGTGCCAGCGACTCCTTTTTTAATGCGTAAATGTGTTTCTTTAATCCGTGCAATTAAAACAGGCAAGAGCTGTTCAATTGAAGATACACCGTAAACACTTGCACTTGAATAACTTTTAGCCTCTAGTTGCTTAGTGTTGCCGTGTAGCTTTTCAAGTCCACGCTTGATTTGCTCTCGCTCAAGTTTAATTTGAGCACCGATTTCTTCAAAGGTTGTCAATAAAAATCCGCGTTAGAACCGGTGATTAGAACCTATCCTTAGTGGACAGGTGTCATAGAAAGGAAGGCCAGGGATTTAACCCTGACCTATACGTAAGTGTTACGGAATCGCGCTCGAACCTAAAACCAGCGCGTCTACCAATTCCGCCAGATGGGCTCTGGGTTTCAGCTGTCACAGTGTGCCAGTTGAAATGGGGTGTTGCTCAGGAACAAGGGTAACTGAGTGCCCCGTTAGACGCGCTTAGATGGCAAGCATTGCGTCCGTGAGAGCTGTATCTGAGGCGTGGGCGTAACGCAAAGTGGTTTCCACTCTTTTATGTCCACAGAGCGTTTGTATCGATCTGATGGGCACTCCTGCCTCAGCAAGCCAGGTGGCATAGCTGTGACGCAGTGTGTGGAAGACGTAAGCCTCATCTTTGGGAATCAGCCTGTTTGCCTTTTTAAAGGCTCTTAGGAGCTGGTCCTTGTCTCTCCACTCGTCACCAAAGATCCGAATATCGGAGCGTGATGATTGTGAACAGCGATCTGCGACCATCCCAAGAATTGATTCATGAATAGGAATAGCCCTCCAGTTTTTGGCTTTTGTGGTTTGTGTAGGAACACCGCCAACGTGAATCTTGTTAGCGACAAGATCTATGTCTTTCTTACGAAGCTTAAGTATTTCTCCTTGGCGCATACCTGTATAGGCAGCAAATCCAATGATGTCACTTAAGTCTTCGCGTTGAAATACATTAGTGGACACATAGCGCAATTTAGTAACCTCGTCCTTGGTATACCAAGTAACTCGGCCTTCATCTTCTTTACGACGCCTAAATTTAGGGACGTTTTCAATTAAGCCATCAAATTCACAGTGGCGTAAGACAGTACTAACAGCCGAGACAATGCGGTTGATAGTTGCATCTGACTTACCTTCATCCTCAAGCTCAATAGAAATTTGAGCGATAACAGGTTGAGCTATCTTCTTAACTGGGAAAGAAGATCCACGCAGTCGTGTGAAATGATTGCAGTTGATTTTCGCAGCCTGACTTCCATTGCCGTGTCTCCACGTATGGCGAGTGGTGAGCGTGTAATCAAGTGCCTGTTGCCAGGTTTTGATTTCAGTCATAGATGGTTTGTTTGATCATTCGGGCAAGGTCTTTACCTAGAGTTGTTAGCTCTAGTGTTTGACGTCGACGGTTGTGTGGGTCTACCTCCTTTTTGATTAAACCCAGTCCTTGAGCACCACGACCAACACGACCTTTAGATAAAAGATCTGTGTTTCTACTGGCTGAAGCAGTTGTCATGTTTAGCTCTTGTTCAAGTGCTTGCTTATGACAGCCATCGTGGGAGGCTACATAAAAGAAAGTACAAGCAACTTGTCCAGGCATTTCACGGTCCCTCAATCGGAGCAGTTCGAACGCAAGATGGATCTTCTCCATCCGTGCATCTGTGACTTGGTTCCGGATTGGGTTCACTAGAACTGGGTATTGCGCTGCCCCACTCTAGACGGTATATACCGAAGTGGATCTGAAGGTCGAAGAAGGGCGCACTATCGGGAGCATCAGATCCAAGATAGAAATTACCGAACGAAAGGATGATCATTGAGCCAAAAACAGGTGAAAGAAAGTTTACTTAATTTATTGAGTTTAAACATCAACCTCAGACTCGTTTTCTATCAATAAATGTTTGTAACGATCTGCTATGACCCAATCACCTTGATACATACCAACGCGGCATTGCAAGGTATAGGTGCAGCATCGACATTTATAACCGAAGCAATCTTTACCAGCTCTTTTGTCAATTAATACATTTTCATTACTAAGCAAGTCGCGTGCAAAAGAACAGACGGCAGCTGAACCATGGATGTGCGACCTTGACATTTCCTCAAGTGCTTGAGAAAGAGTCAAACCCCACTTGGCTGCATAAAGTTTAAGAACTTGTGCATCTGAATCTGATAGCTGTACGACGACACGCTTCAATGAAATGCACCAACTGCATACCTATGAAAACCATAAATGTGCGTGGTCCCATTTGTGCAGGATTATCCGTATTTAAACTCACTTACGTTTTGTAATAACGTATCATCTGCTACTTGTTCTTGCATTAATTTAACAAGTTCTTCCTTGTGTGGATGCTTAAGAATCTCAATGTAAAGAGTTTCACAAAGATACTCAAAACTCGAATTCATCTTCGTCTTCGTCTTGGATGCTTTGTGGATAGGGTCCGACATAGTGTTGTGAATCGTGGGTTGTAATGCAGAGTTCATGCGTCCTTTCTTTGAAAAAATGATCTACCTTTCGTTCTGCCCATCTTGGTTTTCGGTACACATACTCTTTGACTTGTTTAGTGTCTAGATGTGTGGCCCTGATAATACAAAAGACATTCGAAGGTAGTTCCCATCCAAGTACTTTCCATTCCATTACATCAAGGAATGGATGGGGCATAAATGACTCACTGTCTAAGTCCTTGTACTTTTTCCAGTTGTTAGGAAAGTCTTGTTTCTGTTTACCATTCATCCGTAATTCT
>Ga0181398_1000434_pt1 | contig 12372 bp, 11 predicted proteins | sample 21SPOviralmetaG_FD_130127 | JGI IMG/M metagenome (GOLD analysis project Ga0181398, IMG submission 130127) | Marine viral communities from the oligotrophic San Pedro Time Series (SPOT) site, San Pedro Channel, CA, USA - 21 SPOT_SRF_2011-04-29 | ecosystem: Environmental > Aquatic > Marine > Strait...
AATAGAGGTTATGTAAACAGTGATAACTATACAATGATAACTGTTACTAAATCAACAACAAATGGTACCAGTGGAATGAAGTTATATTGGAATGCTAACAATGCTGGTGCTCCACCAATCACTTACACTTCTGGTAGTGGTAGTCCAGCAATGAGTACTACTAATAATAGAAGTTGGAGTGTTGGTTCTAATGGTGTTGCTAATAGTGAGATAAAAACTGGTAATAGTTCAGCAACAGTTTACAATGATTTAACTATGTGGAATAAAGAGCTAAGTGCTAGTGAGGTCTCGTCGTTGTACAATAGTGGTACGGTAATAGATGCTACAACTCATAGCGCTGCAAGTAATTTGGTAGGTTATTGGAAGTGGGAAGGTAATGGTAATGCTACTGTATCAAATGACAACTTCACAATATCAGGTGGCTCAGCAATAGTAAATAAATAATATGAATTATTATATAGTAACAAAAGAAACATTCGAATTAGTAGATAAATCACAAGTGCATTTCATGAGAAAAAACTTGGATAAAACTAAAAGATTAATAGCAACAACAGAAAATGTTGAAGAAAGAATTAGGAAGTTTAATAATATAAATACTTGTTCTAGTTATACATTTACAAATCATAGTGATTGGGTTGGTGATGGGACTGGTATTGATTTAGAAGAACTTGAAGAAGGAGGATATATCTCTGAAGTAGATGACTAAGACAATAGCGCCTTAAAACACAAGTAAATTGTGTAATAATATAAATAACAATAAAATTAACTTAAATTAAATAAAATGGCAAAAAGAAAAACCCCTAAAATGGATAAGATAAAATCAATAGAAACTTCTGAGTTAGAAACAATTCAAGATTTAGTTTCAAAAACAAATCAAGGTAACTTAGAAGTAGGTAGACTTGAAACACAAAAACATAGAATAATACACGCTATGCAAGAGAACGATAAGGTTATGCAAGCATTACAAGAAAAACTAGAAGAAAAATACGGAAAGGTTAATATAGATATTAAGACAGGTGAGATTTCACCCCTTGAAGTAGAAACAACAATTTAAAAAATAAAAAATGGCAAAAAATTCATTACATGACTTAGCATCTGGTGCTTTTGGGCAAAACGGATCAGTGTTTATAAACAGTCAAAATACTGTTAAACCAAACGATATAGATCAATATTTCCACGCTATCACTTTCGTTACTAACACTCAGTTTCAAGCAAACGCAGATGGTTTGGTTTCTAACGTATCTGAACGTGCAACAAGAACCACAACTACTGGTGCATTAACTGACGTAAGTATGTCTTTTAATAGTACAAACGGTGGTGAATTAGGTACTGGTGGTTCTCCTACTGGAACAATTGTATTTCCAGCTGGTCTAACTATTTATGGTAGATGGTCACAAATCAAGCTTCAAAGTGGCCAGTGTGTAGCTTATTTAGAAAGCTAACATGGCTAAAACATCAGGATTACCTTTAGGTTTAATATGGAGAGACTTTGCAACAGACTGGCCAGCACAGGCTTATCCTGCAGGTCCAACACCTTGCACTGTTCAACAAATTAATACAAGTGGGTCGAGAGGAGTTTATAGAATGACTTTAGACGCTGGTACAGATGTTGGTGTTGTGCGTATAACATTTAACACTGGGGCTTACTTACTTCCTGGAGATGTAAGTGGTGGCCCAGCTAGAACTGCTAATTCTTTAGGTGACAGACTTGTTTGGAGTCATGGTATATATAATAACCAAGATTCTGGATCTAGTATTGGTGGAAGTTTTTTTGAAAACTCAATAACAGGAACTGGAGATGTGCCTATTATTACTAAAGACAGCGAAAATCTTACAACCGCTTCAAATTTAGAGCGAGTTAGGCAATTAGGGTTTATAGGTGGTGAAAAATTTTACGTAAAAAATGTAGCTGGTGTTGGTGTAAAAATTATAGCTATTAGCAACTTAAGGGGATCAGTACCAAGTTCTCCCGCACATTATGCTAATACTACCGGTGCTAGTGGTGGTACTTTCACACAAAGTTCAGATGGTGTATACACTAATATAGATTTGTTTGATTGGGACGACACATTAAACAGTGGTGCTGGTGGTTTTGTAAACACATCAAATACAACCGGTGTACGAACCAATGTTGGTCCTTATTCTGGGTGGAAAGATAGAAGTAGTGTCTACCCTAAAGTTACAATATACCCGAACATGAAAACTCATGATAACACTGATGATGGTGATTATTTTGATTTAGAAACCGCTTGGCCGTCGTCTGGTACTCTTGGTTTGCAACTACACACTGCTGGTCAAACTAATAGTATTCAACAAAGCGAAATGTATTACCCAAGTTTTCACGCCAATAGAAACAACACGTATTGCGTTCCTGTTGTGCCAGGTAATTCAAGTAATGGTATTGTTACATTGACTATTGAAGCACCATTGTTTGGTACTTGGTTTGGTATTGCTTACGGATGTCCAATAGACATGGAGGTTGCTGATAGTGGTAAACACAAATTAACTAGATCAGCGGTAACAACTAATTGGAATCAAACATGTAATAGAGGAGGTTCTGTTGCAAATGTGTATCACATGCCAGTAGACGCTTATGGTGGTGTTAACCCTGCTTCTGTAGGTAGAGATGAAAATGGTATTCCTTTAAAAACAATAAACACTTATTCAACGGATTTAGACCATGACGACGACCACAGTGGTGTGCCAATGGGTCATAGAGTTGTTTCTGAAGTTAGAGGTTCTGATGGTAGAGATTTGTGGGAAAACCTAGTTACTACTAAATATATAACTGAAAACGGTAGAGGTTCTTGGAAAACAGCTATGAACGGTGGTACTGATCCAGACACGTTGATAAGAGATTGGTACGGAATGGTAGATGCTGTAGAGTGCTCGGGTAGTTTTAGTTTTCCCGCAAGCGATCAAATAACTTGTCCTAGTTTTTCTGTTGTAAGTGGAGCGCCTTCAACTGCAGCGGCAGTTCCTGAGGTAGGTGATTTATTAGTTACTGGTAGTGATAATACTTTTGGTAACAATGGTGTAACTAGTAATGTAACTGTTACAGCTGTTAGTGGCCAAACAATAACGGTTAGTGGTATGTCAATGACAACTTCAGCAGCTTTTAGTGGTTTAACACCTACACTTACATTTGTAAAAATGGGAGACATACAAACAAAAGGTTATCTTAACCCTACTGTTTACAATGGCAGCACTACAGATCTTAGCACTATACCTGGTCAACCAGCGGGTGATATAGGCATAAGAGATTATTTGTTTGAAGATAGGTATGGTGCAACGCCATTACCTGATGGTTTTTACAAGATAATTGATAAAAACGGCGTTAACAATGGTAATGGTGGTAAGAAAAGAGTTAAAGTAAAAGACGGTATAATAATAAAATGTAGAAACTGCTTTGGCTCTGTAAAAAGTAGATAATAATAAAATAAAATAAAATGAGTAAACTAATACGAAAAATAAGTATTGGTAAAGATTATAAAAATGACGCAATGCACTACTCTGTTGGGCAAGAGGTTTATGGCGGGCATACTATATGTGACATTTTAGAATCTGAAACTAAATACAGTGTTTATATTAAAAAAGGAAAAGATGTTTTACCTTGGAAAGATTTTAACAAAAACATGGCTGTATCTGTAGAATATAACTTACAGTATTAATGAAAGCTGTACATGATTTTATAATTAGCCCACTAAACAAAAGATACAACAACACAAAGAAAGTAGAAGACAAAAAGTTAATATTAAATACAGAAATATTTAATCATAAGCATGTAAGTAGAAATGGTATTGTTAAAAAATTACCTAGAGTAAACTACACTAACATAAAAGTTGGAGATGAAGTTGTTGTTCATCATAACGTGTTTAGAAGATGGACAAACATGAAAGGTGTTGAGAAAAATAGTAGATCTTTTTTAAACGAAAACGAGTATTTATTATCTAAAGATCAAATATATATACACAGAAGTAGTGGTGGTGATTGGAAAGCTTTAGATGGTTATTGTTTTGTAAAACCTATAAAATCAATTGATACATTTAGTGCTGACACAGAAAAACCTTTAATAGGTATTATGAAGTACGCTGATAAATCATTAATTAAAAACGGTGTTAACAACGGTGATTTAGTAGGCTTTAGTCCAGATGATGAGTATGAATTTATTGTTGATGGACAAAAGATGTATAGAGTTATGTCACAATTTATTACAATTAAATATGAATATCAAGGAAACGAAGAAGAATATAATCCAAGCTGGGCATAGAGCAGTAGAGGAGTTGATCAAGGTTGCTAAAGAAGACATTGTTGATAGTGACGATGATATATCTGCTGATAGATTAAAAAATGCTGCAGCTACAAAAAAGCTAGCTATATTTGACGCATTTGAAATACTTAACAGAATACAAGAAGAAGAAAACTTGCTTGAGGGAAAAACACCTGAAGAGGAAGAGAAAAAAGTCTTTAGAGGATTCGCAGAAGGCAGATCTAAGTAATGTACGAGCAAAATTTAATTAAGACGGTAGAGCCTATAAAAAAAACCACTATAAACAGATTAAACAAAGGCAAGAAATGGAGGTATGGATATAACAAAGAGCACGATATTGTAGTTATATCTAAAAGCGGGCAAATAGGCGAAATAGTTGAAATACAAAACTTTCAAATAGCACTGCCAAAACAAACTAATGTTTACGTTAATGAAAGTAAGAAATGGGAGCAGTTTGAATACCCGAAAGAATTAAGTAGGCTTAAAAATATATTTGACTGGCGTAGTTATCCTGAAGAAAAAAAATCACAGTGGTTTGATTATATAGATGAAGAGTTTAGTAGAAGAGATAACGGTTTTTGGTTTAACAACAATGGAACACCAACATATATAACAGGTACACATTACATGTATTTACAGTGGAGTAAAATTGACGTAGGTGCACCAGACTTTAGAGAAGCTAATAGAATATTTTATATATTTTGGGAAGCTTGTAAAGCAGATAAAAGATGTTATGGTATGTGTTACCTTAAAAACAGACGATCTGGTTTTTCTTTTATGTCTTCAGCAGAAACAGTTAACCAAGCTACATTAGCAAGTGATAGTAGATTTGGTATACTCTCTAAAACAGGTGCAGATGCTAAAAAAATGTTTACAGACAAAGTTGTACCAATATCAGTTAACTATCCGTTCTTTTTCAAACCGATTCAAGACGGTATGGACAGACCTAAGTCTGAGCTTGCTTATAGGGTTCCTGCAAGTAAGTTCACGCGTAAAAAGATTGTTGCTAATGAAAAGCAGGAAGACTTGGCTGGACTTGATACTACTATTGATTGGAAAAATACAGGTGACAACAGTTATGATGGAGAAAAACTTAATTTACTAGTACATGATGAAAGTGGTAAGTGGGAAAGACCTGATAATATATTAAACAACTGGCGTGTTACAAAAACATGTCTAAGATTAGGTAGTAGAATTATTGGTAAGTGTATGATGGGATCAACATCTAACGCGCTAGATAAAGGAGGTAATAACTTTAAAAAACTATATGGTCAATCAGATGTTACTAAAAGAAACAGAAATGGACAGACAGCGTCTGGTCTATATTCTCTTTTTATCCCAATGGAGTGGAACTACGAAGGATTTATTGATGAACACGGATGCCCAGTCTTCGATAATCCGAGTGATGAAGTGTTTGACCCACATGGGGAATTAATAGATGTAGGTGTAATAGAGAACTGGCAAAACGAAGCTGACGGTTTAAAAAATGATCAAGATGCACTAAATGAATTTTACAGACAGTTTCCAAGAACAGAGGAGCATGCATTTAGAGATGAGACTAAAAATAGTATATTTAATTTAGTAAAAATATACGAACAGATAGATTATAACGAAGAAATGGCTAGCTCACTAGGTATTACACAAGGAAGTTTTCAATGGGTTAATGGTAAAAAAGATACACAGGTAATTTTTTATCCAAACAAAAACGGTAGATTTAAAGTAAGCTGGACACCTCAAGTTCATTTACAGAACAAAGTTATAATTAAAAATGGTGTTAAGTGGCCTGGAAATGAACACATGGGTGCTTTTGGTTGTGATAGCTACGATATATCAGGAACTGTAGATGGTGTAGGTTCTAAAGGTGCTTTACACGGGCTAACTAAGTTTAGTATGGAAAGCGCTCCGGCTAACAGCTTTTTTCTAGAGTACCTAGCTAGACCACAAACTGCAGAGATGTTCTTTGAAGACGTTCTAATGGCATTAGTATTTTATGGGATGCCTATACTCGCAGAGAACAACAAACCTCGTCTATTGTATTATTTACGAAGACGTGGTTATAGAGGTTTTAGTATGAATAGACCTGACAAAGTATGGAACAAATTATCTACAGCAGAAAAAGAAGTAGGTGGTATACCTAACTCAAGCGAAGATATAAAACAAGCTCATGCAGCTGCAATTGAAATGTACATACAAGATCACGTTGGTTTAAATCAAGAAGGAGAGTTTGGTGATTGTTATTTTAATGAGTTGCTAAACGATTGGGCTGCATTTGATATAAATAAAAGAACAAAGCATGATGCGTCAATAAGTTCTGGTTTAGCTATAATGGCAAACAACAGACATTTGTATGCTCCTAACGCAAAGGTTGAAAGACCTAAGCTAAATATAAACATAGCTAAGTATTCTAATACTGGCAACATATCTAAATTAATATAAATTAATATGATTACAACTTTAAATTTCCCGAGCCAAGCTGTTAGCGATGCTGAAAAATTAAGCTATGAATATGGCTTAAAAGTAGGTAAAGCTATTGAGTCAGAGTGGTTTAATAATAATAGAAGGGGAAATAAATATCTTAATACAAAAAACCAGTTTCACAAACTAAGACTTTACGCTAGAGGAGAGCAACCTGTACAAAAATATAAAGATGAATTATCTATTAATGGTGATTTATCTTATCTTAACTTAGACTGGAAACCAGTACCTATTATACCTAAGTTTGTAGATATACTAGTAAATGGTATTGCTGAAAGAATGTACGATATAAAGTGTGTATCTACAGATACAAACGGTGTTGATAAAAGAACTAAGTATATGGAGTCAATGCTTAGAGACATGCGGTCTAGAGAGTTTAACGACTACGCTGAAGAAAACTTTAATGTAAAGACAAGAGAAAATCCTAAAGAAACTTTACCAGATACTGAAGAAGAATTAGCTTTACACATGCAGTTAAATTACAAACAATCTATTGAAGTTGCTGAAGAGCAAGCTTTAAAAGTTTTGTTTCAAGGTAATAATTATGAGCTTACTAAAAAAAGATTTTATAGAGACTTAACAGTTTTAGGCATTGGTGCTGTAAAAACTTGTTTTAATACATCTGAAGGCACTACAATAGAGTATGTTGATCCAGCTGATTTAGTTTATTCTTACAGCAAGTCACCTTACTACGAAGATATATATTATGTTGGTGAAGTAAAGTACATACCATTAAACGAATTGGTTAGGCAGTTTCCACATTTAAGCCAAGAAGAGCTTGAGGATATAGCTAAAAACAAATCAACAGTTAATCAAGCACATGGACAACACTCTAATGCTGAAGAGGTTGATGACAACAAGGTTCAAGTTTTATATTTTAATTATAAAACATATATGAACGAGGTTTATAAAGTAAAAGAAACAGCTACTGGCGCTGACAAAGCTATAGAAAAAGACGACACGTTTAATCCACCAGAAAACATGGACGGTACTTTTGCTAGAGTTTCAAGAGCAATAGAGGTTTTGTATGATGGAGCAATGGTTCTTGGTACTAAAAAGTTATTAAAATGGGGTTTATCACAAAACATGCTTAGACCTAAAAGTGATTTTACTAAAGTTAAAATGAACTACAGTATAGTCGCGCCAAGACAATACAATGGTAAAATAGAAAGCACTGTAAGTAGAATAACTGGTTTTGCTGACATGATACAACTTACACACTTAAAACTACAACAAGTGTTATCACGTATGGTTCCAGATGGTATATATTTAGACGCTGATGGTCTTGCTGAAATAGATTTAGGTAACGGAACAAACTATAATCCACAAGAAGCTTTAAACATGTTCTTCCAAACAGGTTCGATTATAGGTAGATCAATGACAGCTGATGGTGATGGTAATCCAGGTAGAATGCCAATACAAGAAATAGCAAGTGGAAGTGGTGGTCAAAAAATGGGTAGTTTAATTCAAACTTACAACTACTATATGCAAATGATTAGAGATGCTACTGGTTTAAACGAAGCTAGAGACGGTAGTTCACCAGATAAAAATGCTTTAGTTGGTATTCAAAAAATAGCAGCTGCTAACTCTAACACAGCAACAAGACACATATTGCAAGCTGGTTTGTTTTTAACACAAGAAGTTGCTGAAGCTTTAGTTTTAAGAATATCTGATATATTAGAATACTCACCAACTGCAAGTGCTTTTATACAACAAATAGGTAGTCACAATGTTGCCACGTTAAAAGAATTAAAAGACTTACACTTGTATGATTTTGGTATACATATAGAGTTAACTCCAGATGAAGAAGAAAAACAAATGTTAGAAAATAATATTCAAATGGCATTGCAAAAAGGTATAATAGAATTAGAAGATGCTATTGATATTAGAGAAATAAAAAGTCTAAAACTTGCTAACCAGTTGTTAAAGTTGCGTAGAAAAAAGAAAATGGAAAAAGACCAACAAATGCAACAGCAAAACATGGAGAAGCAGTCACAAACAAATCAACAAGCCGCGCAAGCAAAAGCGCAAGCTGATATGCAAGCTCAACAACAAAAAATTCAAGGCGAAATGCAGTTAGAACAAACTAGAGCTGAAATGAGACTAAAACAGCTTCAAGCTGAAATGCAAGCTAAAAAAGAACTTATGGAAATGGAGTTTGGATTTAACATGCAATTAAGAGAGTTGGAAACTTCTGCTGCATCAGAAAATGAAGGTATGAAAGAAGATCGTAAAGACGAAAGAACAAAAATACAAGCCACACAACAAAGTGAAATGATAGATCAAAGAAATAATGGTAAAGCACCTAAAAACTTTGAGTCTGCAGGTAATGATAGTATAGGTGGCGACTTCAACCTAGCAGACACTATGTAAAAAATTATTAATTATTATTATATTATATTATGGAAGAAACAAAAGAAGGGCCAGTTGTAGATAATACAGTTGGAAAATTAAAAGTAAAGAAAAAAATGAAAAAAATTAAATCTAATCCTGAAGGAGATACAGTAAAGGTAGATTTAAAAAAACCAATAGAACCAAAACAAGATGAAGTTAAAGAGGATAACCCTGTCGACGAGGGAGTGGTTACAGAGCTTAGTGATGCCGACACCACAGAAAAACAAGAAGAAGTACAACCGGAAGTTGAAGCACAAGAAGCTCCAGTATTAGAAGAAGTTACTGAAGAAGAAGTTAAAGAAGAGGTAGAAGAAATAGCTGAAAAAATAATAGAAGCTAAAGAAACTGGCAAAGCAATACCGGAGAATTTACAAAAAGTTGTAGATTTTATGGAAGAAACTGGTGGTACTTTAGAAGACTATGTAAAACTTAATCAAGATTTTACAGGTTATGAAGACAAAGCTTTACTACGAGAGTACTACAAAAATACAAAATCTCATTTAAATCAAGACGAAGTTGATTTTTTAATAAACGAAGAGTTTTCTTACGACGAAGAAATAGATGAGGAAAAAGATATTAAAAGAAAAAAGATAGCACTAAAAGAGCAAGTAGCTCGTGCTAAAAGCCACTTAGACGGGCAAAAGTCTAAATACTATGAAGAAATCAAAGCTGGGTCAAGGTTAACACCTGAAGCTCAAAAAGCTCTGGACTTCTTTAATAGGTACAACAAACAGGAAGAAGAAAGTAGAAAAGTAGCTGATAGCCAAACCACTACGTTTGTTAACAAAACTAATCAAGTTTTCAACGATAAATTCAAAGGTTTTGAATACAAGGTTGGAGACAAGAGATATAGAGTTAATGTTAAAAATAGTGATGAGGTTAAGAAAACTCAAAGTGACTTAAATAATTTTACTAAAAAGTTTTTAGATAAAAATAATATGATGTCGGATGCAATGGGTTATCATAAGTCTCTGTTTACAGCAATGAATTCAGACGCTATTGCTAATCACTTCTATGAACAAGGTAAGGCGGATGCTTTAAAAGATAGTGTTGCTAAATCAAAAAATATCAACATGGATCCTAGAGAGTCTATGCCTGCTAACAATAATACTAGCGGACCTAAGTTCAGAGTAATTGACGATTCAACATCTTCTTACGGTTTTAAAAAAAGAAAGTAAATAAATATTAATTTAAAAATAACAAAATTATGAGTTTAACTCCAGGGGGCTTACTGAACACTGTGCCAGCCCCATCAAAACAAACTTTAGGAAGCAACTATATAGACTTTACGTCAGAAGCTACTAAAGGTTGGGCACAACAATATTTACCAGATTTAATGGAAGCGGAAGCTGAAGTTTTTGGTAATAGAACAATTTCTGGTTTCCTATCACAAGTAGGAGCTGAAGAAGCTATGTCTTCTGACCAAGTTATTTGGTCTGAGCAAGGTAGATTACACTTAGCTTACCAAGGTATTACAACTACTACTGCTAACGTTACAAAAATGACTATAACACACGACATCGATGGAAATGCTATTAATGCATCTACTGTAGATCATGGTGTTAGAGTTGGTGATATGGTATTAGTTAGTGATGCTGATGCTGAAATTAGAGCTTATGTTTCTGCAGTTGATAATGATGACGTAACTTTATTACCATATGATAGACAAGATTTAGCAGAAGTTGGTGCCGGTGCAAATACTGGGCTTGCTATTGCTGATACTACAACAGCTAAATCAGTAAAACTATTTGTATTTGGTTCTGAGTTTACTAAAGCTAGTGAAGGTAGAACAGTTGCTAACGCACCTAAATTCAAAACATTTACTAACAAGCCAATCATCATGAAGGACTACTACGAAGTAGCTGGATCTGATGTTACGCAAATTGGATGGGTTGAAGTTACTGGTGAAGAAGGACAAAACGGTTACTACTGGTACTTAAAAGCTGAAGGTGATACTAGAGCACGTTTTGCTGACTACACTGAAATGGCTATGATTGAAGCTAAAAAAGCAGATATAACTGTATTTACTGGTTCTGCTCCAGGAACTGGCCCAGTGTATCCAACGTTTGCTAATGGTGGTACTATCGAGGGTACTGAAGGATTATTTTCTGCTATTGAAAGTAGAGGTAATATTTCTGAAGCTATAATTAGTTCAAATACATCTGCTGCTAATTTAACTAGATTTGACAACATCTTAAAAGAGTTTGATAAGCAAGGTGCTATTGAAGAAAACATGCTTTTCTTAAACAGAACTGCTGCTTTAGGATTTGACGATATGCTAGGACAAATTGGTGGTATTCAAACTGGTGCTATGGTTTCAGGTGCAAGTGCTTCTTACGGGGTATTTGAAAACGACGCTAACATGGCTTTAAATTTAGGTTTCAACGGTTTCAGAAGAGGTTCTTATGACTTCTACAAAACTGACTGGAAATACTTAAATGACAAGTCTACTAGAGGTAGCTCTGCTGCTGGTTTAGTTAAAGGTGTTATTGTTCCTGCTGGTGTATCTACTGTGTATGACGGAACTTTAGGTAAAAACTTAAAGAGACCATTCTTACACGTACGTTACAGAGCTGCAAATGGCGAGGACAGAAAGATGAAGTCTTGGGTGACTGGTTCAGTTGGTGGAAACATTACATCTTCTTTAGATGCGATGCAAATTCACATGTTGACTGAAAGATGTCTAATTGTTCAAGGTGCTAACAATTTCATGTTAATGAAATAAGCATTAAACATTAAAAGAACCGGGGCTTCGGCCTCGGTCCTTTTATTTTTATTAATTTATATTATATTATATTATGGCAAAAAAAGAAAAAACAAAAGAGGTGGTTGTTGAAACACCACCGGTTATGGAAACTCCACAACCAAAAGCAAAAGTTAAACCTACAAAACCAGTATGGGAGGTTAAAGACAGGAGATATATTCTCAGAAGAGGACTAACGCCTTTAACTTACACTATTGCTTCTTCAGATTTATTTTATTTTGATGAAGAAAAAGGTTATGAAAGAGAAATAAAATACTGTGAAAACCAAAAAACAGTTTTTGTTGATGAAATGAAAGGTCAACATAGACTTTCTCATGTAGTTTTTAGAAACGGAATGTTACTTGTTCCAAGAGAAAAAAGAATTTTACAAGAGTTCTTAAGTATTTATCATCCAAAAAGAGATAAGCTGTACAGAGAAATTAAACCAAAGCAAATAGCAAGAGACGAGATAGAAGTTATGGAAGCAGAA
>Ga0181398_1000435_pt1 | contig 12372 bp, 15 predicted proteins | sample 21SPOviralmetaG_FD_130127 | JGI IMG/M metagenome (GOLD analysis project Ga0181398, IMG submission 130127) | Marine viral communities from the oligotrophic San Pedro Time Series (SPOT) site, San Pedro Channel, CA, USA - 21 SPOT_SRF_2011-04-29 | ecosystem: Environmental > Aquatic > Marine > Strait...
CTATACGCTATCCAAAATGCCTGACGTTCATTAGTACTGAGTCTTTTTTCTTCATGTTCTTTAATTTTTTGTACATAAAACTCAATATCTAATTCCATATTATTTTTTCCTACCTGCACAATGTGCTTTTTGGCTAAAGCCTTTTGGGTTACTGCAATCTATACTTTTCTTATAACTTGCACTCCATTTTTCATACATGTCTTTTACATCATATGTACTAATAGGAGCATTTTCTAAATCAACTTCTTCTCCAAACTTGCGTCTATATACTGTTTGGCGAGCTAGATCGTCATATGCTTCTATTACGCCTTCCATCATTGCGTCCAGTACACCATTATTTAACAAATATTGTATCTGGCGAAAATCGCTTGGTTCTCCACTTGCTGCACGTTTTGCTAAATCTGCAAACTTTTGTGCTAAGTTTTGTTGCAGTCCTCCTAAACTATATCTACCCACACCACGGACTGCTACTTCTTTTGACATAGGGTCTTTGATTTTACGATCTTCCACTGCAAACTCCTGATTACTTGTTTTAAAATCCTTTTTGCGCATTACTGTTTTTGCAATAAGGTCTAATTCGTTATTTTTTTGATCCCAACGTAAAGCAAACGGCATATTAATATCAGTCTGTAAATCTTTCATTACAGCTTCTGCATCAGGTCCCATTCTTGCAATAGCTTTACCCCAACGTTTTTGTTCTTGCTTAAACAACCGTGTAAGTTCTCCCATGGAAATTTGTTTGCTATTACGCTGATCATTTACACGATCTAAAAAGTGTCGTGTAAACTCTACGTCTATACCTACCTTTGCAAATAATCTATCTGCAAATATTTCCAACTGATCTATATCAGTTTGTGTTAAAGGATTACTCATGTTGATTTCTCATCTATTTTTTTACTTGCGTCTTCTATAATTCGTTTTATTTCATCTTGTTGTAAACAATTAATACCATGTATTGGCATAACTTTACCGTATTCTATTATTAATTTACGTACATATTTTTTTTGTTCTTCTGGATTCATGGCAGCCACTATACACTCTTCCCTAGAATCAAATGTAGGGTTTGTAAAGATGTAAAAATCTCCATGTATTGTAGCAAATAATACAACCATTAACCACTTCATATAGCCACCGCACCTGCCTCAATTAATATTTGTCTGTTTGCAATATGCTGTGCTTCAATATCGTCTTTACTTTGACCATGATAACTTACTGCATAATGTTCGTCAATCATTTGTTGATTTATATTTACACCATCCAAGTATGCTGTGCCTAGAATTCTTCCAAACTTGCCTTTTTCGTTATCTAGTTCTGTACGAACAATAATATCTTCTGCGTTGTTGATTTTTTCCACCAAATACTCTTTACTAGCAAGTCCAAACTTCTTTTCTGTCAAGTCTCTTGTACGACTTTCTGGGGTGTCGATACCTGCCATACGGACACGTGCTTCTAATAAAACATCAAATCCAAGGTCTAAGATACAATCAAATGTATCGCCGTCTATAATTTTTTTTATACTTTTTACTCTATAAGCAAAAGGGGTTACTGTGTCAGTCATCTTCTCTAATCTCCAATACTAAGTTTCCACTTCCTTTAATAAGCCTGTGAAATTTCTTAGCCTCTATCCAATATATGTGGTGTGGGATAAGTTCTACAGGTAATTCGTTATCCATTTGTAGTTCCCATCCTATGCCACTTTTTACTTTTACTTGTCTGTTACTTCTGTCTCTGTGCCAAACAAGCTCTTCTTCTTCTGTACCACATTCAAAAGTTCTTATGAACGTGTCTCCCTCCTTATCATTGTCGTTATAAGGATTTACCACCAGGTGCCTCCTCCGCTAAGTCCTAGACTCTTTGCATATCGAGGGAGTCTACAACTCCAGTAACCGGGCTTTGTCTTGTCGTTCTTTTGTTCGCAGTTGTGTCTATCACTAAATGCTTTACGTGCTTTTGGATCTTTAAGTTTAACAGCAAGATTTCCTCCGCCACCTGCAGCACCAAATGCAACTTTTTTAATTTTTTTAGTCTTTGGGTTTCTTACATATACATAAAACTTTTTACTACCGCCACGCTTAGGTTTGCTTAGTTGTACTTTTCTGCCTTGGTATTCTGCTTCTTTCACGGATTCTTCGGCAACTGCCTGTGCCATTTCTTTACAATCACTACATCTACCATGTCCATCATAAACATCCATAATAGGTGCGCCACAGCAATTACTTACCATGCCTTCTTCATTTTCGTCACCTGGAGAATATGATTCAACATATACTGACACCATGTCATCGCCATTACGCAATGCACCTTTTTTAACTTTTACGTTTTCTTTGCCGTATTGTTTAATTGCTTCGTCTGGAGACATACTAGTTTGTTTCCAACGCTTTTCTGAATCATGTCCGCCTTCTAAAAAGTTTCTGTGATTCTCTTCACTAATAATCATATCAAGTGGAACACGACCAACATCTTTAATGTTTACCCATTCTCCTAAATCTGTATCTCTTAACACCATTTCATCGAACCAGTGTAAGTTTCTTAGTTTGCCTTCATTGTATAATTTACGTGCTTCAACAAACATATTAAAATATTCGTCGCTACCAAGACGATAAACACTCTCATGTAGAGGAATACCTCTCTCTAAATGGTAGTTTACGCCTTCATGTATTTGATTTGCTTTCATAGAAAAACCCCTTGCTAAGAGTATTTATCATAACAAGGGGTCTATTGTTTTATAAGTTTATTATGCTAAAGTTATAAGAACTGATACGTTCGCTACAGCACCGGTACGGTTCCATTGCACTCGTTCTCCATCTGAAAACTGTGTTCCTGAATCTGCTACCATTGTGCAAGTTCTGCCAGAAATCTTATTTACAAAATAAGTTCCTCCATCACTATCTCTAACTTTAATAGCTACTTCGCCAGTAGCATTTGGTACGCTAGCTACCAGTGTGCATACTTGGTCTGGTTGACCAGTAGTTGCTACTGTAAAACGCTTGGCGCCTTTTTGATTGACGATATGAGCATTGCCATATAGTTGGTCAGTGTATGCGCTTGGCGCCCATTGGCCTCCGCCATCTGCTTCAGCAGCGTCTGCTCGCGGACCGAAATTCATCTTGTTTAGTGGTCTTCCCATTTTGTTTCTCCTTTAAAGAAGTCCTATGTGGGTTCTAGCCACTACGCTGTGGGTACAGCATAAGTCCTCTAATGAGTACTATTGGACATATATATTTATTAACCTTGCTGTGTTTCTTCAGGCATCCACTCAGGATCTGTAGCCATTTTTGCGTTATCATATGCTGTTGGCACATAATCGTCTGGCATTGTAGTATCATACTGAATTTGTTCTTCAGGAACATACGCCCAAGTCATCTGTGGCAATTCACTACTTGCTTGATGTGCAGATAGTTCTTCCATAAGAGCTCTCGCATTTTTACGTCTATCTAGTTCAATACCCCAGGCTCTGCCTTCCATCTCTAACATCATTTTGACTTCTTTTTCCATTTGGTCAGCCTGACGTTGCATGTCTTCGCACATTGCAACCATTTGTTCACTGTGGTGATACATTTGCTTCTCCTCTATTTTTTAATTGTAAATAAGTTTTACACTAGTACTTATCTGCTGGAGTAGCTAATTTAGCTAATACACAGTATTCATCCCATAATTGACGTAATTGTGGTATTTCATCCAGATATTGATTGGGAATAATTATTTCCATCCAAGGAAATCTCCATGCTGGCATAGGTATACTTCCGTATGTGTGTAGTTTTTTGTCAAAGTACAATGCGTCTATAGCATACCAAACTTTGTCTTTGTCTAATCCATACCAGAATCCTGTAGGATGGCTGTGATAACTCCAGCATTCTTCCCAGTCATCACTGTGTTCAAAGTTATATCCGCCATAGTCTAAAATAAGCAATACAGTTGCTGGATCTACTTTTTCAGTCACTATATCTCGAATACACTCTTCGAACTTAGTTCCAATTTTTAATGTCATATAACCTCTTAAGATATTATGTAAGGATTTTGATCTACAAAAGGAGTTTGTAGAAATAAGTTAGCCGCACCTTGCAATGCACGACCATTTATATAATCTGTACCAGGAGTTCCTGTTGTGGGATCATATAATCTTCCTGTTTCGCATACTTCCTGTAACCATGCTAAACATTGTTCTTGTGTGTAATGTGGACGTACTTGCAGTAATGCCGCTAATACACCAGCAACTTGTGGACTCGCCATGCTTGTGCCGTTTAGATTTCCAATTACATAACCACCATTATCCAAATGTGGTGCAGTAGCAATACTATTAAATTTAGTACTACCATTGGGAATAGCACCAGTAATATTTCCGCCAGGTGCGCAAACATCAACACGTGGACCTTTTTCACTACTGTTAAACAGCGGTTCTGATCCACTTACGTATACATAACTTATATTTCCTACACAAATCACATTGCCTTGCGCTACAGGACTACTACCTCTGTGGTAATATCTACTGCCGTACACAGTGCTGGTATAGTAGTTGTTATAATCTAATCCAGTGGGTGTATCTATTTTGTGACTGCCATTACCTGCAGCACCCACCATAATAACACCATCGTCTAAACAATCTTGTACATCAGCATCTACACTTGCAACACGCAATGGGTGTGTAAATATTCCCTCGCTTTGTTGTCCTTGTACCATGCCGTAAGCATCTTGCATAGCAGTACCGTTCCAATTAGCACTTCTATAGACACCATTTTGTATATTTTCATAATTACCAAAATATCCCCAACTCATGTTAACAACTGTTGGACGAACTGGTACAGTATCATTTCCTACGTTTTCTGCTTTTTTAGCATTATGCCAAGCTCGTATCATTTCGAAACTAGCACTAGCACCAAAAGTATTACCTGGATCATCTAGTATTTTCATACTATAAATATTTGCATTTTTAGCCCAGCCTAGTCTTCTGCCTGCTACTGTACTTGCAACATGACTTCCGTGTCCGTCTATATCTCTGTGAAAGTTTGCTGGCTGTGTATATTGACTTAGTCCACTTATTGTAGGCCAATCAACTGTTTTGTATCTTAATGTTGTTAAATCATCAGCTAAAAATTCAGGATGATCTGGCTGTACTCCACTGTCCTGAATAACTACATCTACGTCTGTGCCATCTAGTGTATATTGAAAGTTACTTGGTACAATAATACTTTGTCCTGTAAAAGGATCAGTTGTTGTTACACAAGAAGCATGCGCCCAATTACCATGATCGCTTCCTACTGCGGAGTTTACATCTTTGTTGTATTGTTGTGTTTCTTGTATTGCATTTTTAATTAAATGAATACCGTTATCTACTTTACTTCCATAACGTACATCTATTACACGAGCATCATCACGTAGTGTTGCTGCTTGTTCTTGTGTCATTACAAAATCGAAGTTACGTTTACTGCCTGGCTTTTCGTTATGCAATGCATAACCAGCATCCAGCATTTGATTAACAAATTCTTCTGTATCTACACCTTTTTGTAGTGTTACTACGGCTCTATTTTGATCTTCAGTACTCATGTTTATCCTTATGGAGTAATTACTATGGTACCATTCATAGCACCATGATATTGACAGTTGTAATATAATGTCTGTGGTGCATTCATTGGTACTTCAAATCTTATAACACCACTTTGTGTACCATTGTTTGTTACGCCATCATTATATGCATTACTTGTGCCTGTACCATTTACAGTATTAATGTAAAAAGGATGTCCTGCGGCATTAATGTTAAAGTGATATACTAATCCTCTATACAAATAAATTGTAGGATTGTCTGCTTGCACTGGAAACCCTGCTGACCCTGCGGCATATCGATAAATTCCACTATTAGGTGCAGTTACATTAAATGCAGGCTCACTGTTTGCAATTGCGTCATCTACATATTTTTTAGTTGCCGCTTCTTGATCGTTAGTTGGATCTACAACATTAACAATTTTACTTGTGCTTACATTTACTTCGCCTGTTGGATTTAAAACAATATCACTTGCACTAGACATTGTTGCAAAGCCAACACCTGTGCTGGTAATATCTGTAACAGTGAGTGTATTGTTAATAGTTACTGCACGTGCAGTTGTATCGCCATTTGCTATTACATCATCTAAACTACTAGATGTACTAAGTCCACTTACAGTAGCACCTGTAAAGTCTACATTACTACTTGCACTAAAGTCTACAGTACCATTAAATGTACTTGTACCGGCACTTGTAATATCACCAATTACACTACCTGAAAGCGTTGCATTGTCTACATCAAGTACAACACTTGTTGTTGGGTTTCCTGGATCATGAACTACATCACCATAATACCATGCTGTGCTTGAATTATGTACACTAGGAGTTCCTGTGTTACTTAAAACATAATTACCAGCATCACTAGTATCTGAAGGATTACTTGTGACTGTTTGTGTGGTTTGTGAATGATTTAAAATATCGGTTGTTAATGCTACTGTACCACTTGCATTAGGTAAATTAATTACTTGATCAGCAGTTGGGTCTGTAGCCTGTAGTTTTGTTTCATATCCGTCAGGTGTTGCACCTTCAAAACTAACACTAACAATACTGTTGATGTTTGGATCTAATTCTAGTGTAATATTATTTGCAGCTACACCTGCATTAATTTGTCCTGTTGTACCTAAAAATGTAAGTGTTTCGTTTACCATATCATATGTATGTGTACCAGTGTTGCCTGCCAGTCCAAATGTACTTTGTCCTCCACTTCCACTGTTTGCTACCCAAGCATAATCACTACCGTCCCAACTCAATACATGTCCACTTGTGGGACCTGATTGGTTTAAATGTGCATCAACATCACTGTTGCTATATCCACCTCCTGATAAAGTATCGTATGTAACTTCGCCTGTGGTTGGATCGTATTCTAATGTATGTGTACCACTTGCGTTTCTAATTGGTGTAATTATTGTGCTATTTGCGGCGGCGTTGTATACTTCTGTACCAGTTGCGTTTATTACAATCGAGTTTGCGGCTTGGTTTGCATAACCTGCTTTTTCACCAATTGCTATTGCCGATGCGCCTTGACTTGTTTTACCTGCATACTGTCCTAAGGCTACTGCTTTGTCGCCTTGGTTAGTTTCGCCTGCTTGGCTTCCTATTGCTACTGCGGCTACTCCTTGTGCAGAGTTACCTGCATTATTACCTATTGCTTGTGCATAATCACCAACACCGGCTGTTCCTTTACCTATTGCGACTGCTTCTGAGCCTGCCGCGGCATTTTCACCAATCTCAATTTTTGCAGGACCACTAGCATTGTTAATATCAGTAATGCTTGACCATGCAGTTGCTCCGCCACCGCTTACAGTAGTAAAACTAAAAGCACCGCTACCATCTGTTGTTAATACTTGTCCATTTGTACCATCACTAATACTTAAATCGGTAAGGTCACTTGGGATAGTTGGGGTAGATAAAAGATCTGTGTATGCACCTGTTGTGGCTACTGTTGCTAAACCTGAGGATAACTGGTATCCGCTTAAATCTGGGGGAGTATATGTAAATGCGCCTGATGCGCCGTTGTATGCTAAGTTTGCAGTACCTGCACTACCTACTGTAACGCTTAAATCTGTAAGTGCAATTCCGCCTGCATCTGCGACAGGAACCCACTTGCTACCTGAAGCATTCCAAGCAAGTACTTGTCCATCTGTAGGTGCATTGGTTGCAGTATCAACATCAGTTAAGCTGTTAATTGTAAGTGCATCTACTAAACTTTTATCTGCTAGTTGTATCCAACTACCTGCGTGAGCATAATATGCTGCACCTGTGTTGTGTACATGTGCAAACATACCGTGGTAACTACTTGCCGCTGGTAAGTCTGATAAATCAGTATAAAGAAAAGTAAGTTTGTTACTACCAGTGTAGTCAATTACACCACCTGTTACAATGTTTGCTGGTGTATTTCCACCCAATGCTGTGTATAAATCGCCAAAGTTGTCGTTAACTTTGTCCATTGCATCACGGAGTGGATCTCCTGTTCCATCATTGGGAGATGCTCCAATATTAAGATCTTGTTTAGCCATATTTAAATCCCCTGTTGCTATTATTTATGCTTCTTAGGGTTTATAAAGCCAAGTAGCGTTCCCAAATTTGCTGACTTGCAAGGTTTTTCATCTTGGCTTCTGTCATAATATCTGCATGTTCTAGAAAACTCAGAGCCCAGTCATTGACTGCATTGTTGTAGCAATAATCACTATGCGCTCGTAGTTTTGCTTTTTTGTAACCGCTTTCAAACAGTGTCTGAAAGTCAGGACGTTCGTTACGAGGTACATTACCAATGTAATCATCTCTGCTTACACTGTAATGTATAACGGGCCGTGTGCCACGCCAACTATCTACTATGCGAGCAAATCTATCGTCGGTTGGTTCAATGTATTCACCTGCACTGTTGCACCAGTGATGGTGTATATCGAGTACGAGTGCAACGTCGTTTGCAAGTTCGAGACTTGCTTCGACTCCCCAGGCGTTTTCGTCATTTTCAATGGTAATACAGTTTCGTGCTTCTGTAGACAATCTTGGTAGGACGTCTTTGATACCGGTTGGACCTTTTCGGCCCGATATGTGGACGTTACATTTGAAGTCTTGCCAATTTTTACCGTACCCCATCCACCTAATAATGTCCGCATGATATTCAAACTCCTCTATACTTCTATTTACAATATCAGGATTATCGGAAGCCAAAACACAGAACTGACCAGGGTGCATAGACAGGCGAACATCAAGGCTACGTGAAACTGCTCCCACTTTTGCCCACTCTCTTTCAAGCGTTCTTCGAACGTCTGATTTCTTATAAAAATAACTCCAGCTTGGCTCAGTATAAGCAGGACACATATTACTGCCAAGTCGGACCATACGTCTTCCATCAGGTAATCCTCCTACGTATTCAATTAGTTTTTGCGCACTACGGGCATTCTTAACCATAAGATTCCATAGTTTTTCTTCTGCTACTTCACGTGTCTGGCGATTAAGCCATGTAATAGTTGTACTGCTTTCGCTGTACTCACGTTGTATGTCTTCTAGTATTTTAGGTTTTAGTGTTTGATCCGCATGCATATACTTACATGCGAATCCAATACGTTTTATGTTTTGATTAAACATACGTTTGTAATTCTTTTGTTAGTTGAGTTTGTGTATATACTGTGATATACTTTTGTGTTGCACGTAGATGCTGTTGCAACTTGCGATTATAAGGCACTGCAATAAATGCATCTGAGCCGAATACTTGCTGTGCAAGAGCGTAATTTTGTGCATTTAATTTTTGTGAATAACACAAAGACGATAAGCCGGGTTCTGTTACAACATAGTTCATAGACACTCTCCTAAATGATTGTAATATCACTATAAAGCAAAGTGTCTTGGTTGTCAACAGTTAAGTGAACAAATTACGATATTTTGTGTAAAAATTTAGAGCTTCTGTTTTAGTCATTGTGGGGAATTTGCGATACTTGTGATTTAAACTATCCCAATCACGTAAGGCAGGATGTGTTTTTTCTCCTATACTCAAACGTGTTGCGTATCTCCAGCCTTCCAAGTTTTTTGCTTCTACCCAGCGATTGTGTAAAAACTTTGCGGCTTTTTCTTGAATGTTATCGTAAATATCTTCTTCCATTTCTATTTCAAATGGATGTTGTGGATCAGCATCTCCACGATAAAGGTTACTGGTTTCTATTTCAAAGTCATCTGTATAACGCATTTCCCAAGCACTAACAATAAATTCTGCTTCTCGTGCAATTAGGTCTCTGCGTAGTTCTACAATGTAGACGTAGGGGAAACCTTCGTCCCCTACTTCTTCTTCTTGTACATCTAAGACATCATCAAGTGTATCGTCCTCATCAGCCATAACTGTATTTTCCGGTGCAAATCGCATCACAGTATTATACCAGGATACCATTTGTGTTTCACTTAGTTCTTCACTTGTTAATAATCTTATGTAATGCATTTAACTTCTCTTACGTCTAATAATAACTGGCTCGTCGTCAGTGCTTTCGTTACTTGCTTCTACAGGTGCAACTGATGCACTACTGCTTTGTGTTGGCATACTGCCAGTTTGTTTAGTGTCTACTTGAACTCCGCTAAATTTACTGCTTGTACTGTTAACATACAACCCAAACCAAGCGGCGCCTGCACCTACAATTACACTTACTAAACCTGCTTGTTCCATAGTTGGTGCTGGTAAGTCTTGGAACCAAATTACTGTTTTATACAGTAGGTAAATGTACATTGTAATAAATGCTCTTGGGAATAGTCTCCATCTGCTAAAGTACTCCGGTGCTGTCCACCAAATACTATTTGTGTTCATAGTTTCTCTCCTCTACTAGGAGTATTTATCCATTATTCTGATCTACTATGCTTAAAATGTCTGTGTTTACTGTGTCTTGTTTACCATATATACGCTCGCTAGTAACATCTGCGTTTTTATGATATTTGTCTGCCATTGCATCTAGGAAGTCTTCCAAGTCGTTTGCATGCAGTAAAACACCTTTGTTTAGTCTGTCTGTTACACTGTTCATATATACTTGTACTTCTGCCATTCCTACCTGTGGATGTATTCCATACTGTTGCATGTATTCAATTGTACTTGTACTTGCTCTACCGCCATCCATTAAATTACGATACATAAGTTCAAAGCCACGTCTGACATGATGTTTCTTTTCATGGTTTTCAAAGTCAGCTTCTGTCCAGTCTTCTATGCCGTGTTTTTCTTTTAGATTATTATATGCTTCTATAAGTGTAGCAATGTCTTTAAAACTTCCGTTTATTTTGCTTTCCATCATTTCTATACCTACAAATGCCGCACGTAACTCTGCATTTGTTACATTATTAGTAGGATCTTCAGCAAGTTGGTTTTGCAAGTCTTCTATGTTTTCCAGTGCTTTTGCATGACTTACTTGTGCTTCTGCAAGAGCCATTTTACGTTTTTCTGTTTCTGCTAAAACTTGTCTAAGCATTCTGTGTGGGCTATGCCCGTTTAACATTGTTAAACTCATCATGCTTAGTGTACTTTGGCTGTTGTTTCTGTCAAAGTATTTTGTTTTTTGATCCAATTCAGGTAAAAATTCATTTACCAAGGCCACAGCCTTGCTGTTTATTTGGCTTTTACTAACTGGAGTAATTCCAAATGTTACTGGATCGGTTGCTTTTAAAGCACCGCCAGTTTCTTTCTTTACGATTTCTGACATAATTTATCCTTTGATTTTTTATGTTAATTTGATTTTAAGAAGCGTTACCTGAACTACCAAATCCTGCTTCTATATATTCGCTAAAAGTACCAAAATCAGTTGCATTACCACCTGTGGCAATACTCATTTGTTCTATAGTGTGATATCGCCCACCACTTTGTCCTGATGGAGTATTAGAACCTTCTCGTCCAGCCCAAAACGCATATGTTCCATCACTACTTGCTGCACTCATGCCACCTGAGTTAGTTAAATCTCCATGATCTGTTGCACCTGTTTGTGTTGCAGTTGCAAATTTTTCAACCATGTTGGTCCAGCCGTTAGCATCTTCTCCGTTGGATCTACGTCCTGCACCAACTAGTAAATATGTATCATCACCTGGAAGATTTTGTACATATGTCCAACTATCCAGTAATGTGCCTGAACTAACTACTGCATTTCCTGGAGTTGCCATAGTAATTGTTAACATACTATTACTGTAAGCAGATCCTGATCCGTCATTACCTGTTGTAATAACACCAATTGTTCCATTAGTACCCATTGCACGACCAGTTTGATTACCAGATAAATTACCAAACGACGTTGAATTACTAGGTGTATCAATTGTAATATATTCTATATCATTATATAAAGACTGACTAGTATAACGGAACCCACTAGCCATTACACCATATGTTCCATCTCCTTCACTAGCAGTATATGCCCATCCTGCAGACATATCTCCAAAATCAACTGCATTTCCTGGAGTTGCAACTGTAACATAATCTAATACATTTGAATTGTTTACTACTATACCACCACCAAATACAGCTTTTGTAGCATTAGACATAGTAGCACCATTATATCTTCCCACTGTTAAGTCACCAAAGTCTGTTGCATTACCAGGTGTGCTTATATTAATATAGTCTATAGTATTTGACTTTTGATTGCCTGCTGTATATCCACCAGCAATTAATCCTCTGGCGCCGCCCCAAGTAATACTTGATCCGCCACCGCCGCCACCGCTTTGATTATAAGTACCGTCAAAGATATATACTGCACCTGCGTCTACATTTCCACCTGCATCGTTATAATACCCTTGGCCTACAGCAATTTTATTACCGGATATAGCTACTTCATATCCAAAGTAATCACTAGACTGTCCACTAGGGCTTGGAATAGTTGATAC
>Ga0181398_1000439_pt1 | contig 12332 bp, 12 predicted proteins | sample 21SPOviralmetaG_FD_130127 | JGI IMG/M metagenome (GOLD analysis project Ga0181398, IMG submission 130127) | Marine viral communities from the oligotrophic San Pedro Time Series (SPOT) site, San Pedro Channel, CA, USA - 21 SPOT_SRF_2011-04-29 | ecosystem: Environmental > Aquatic > Marine > Strait...
AAAAAAAAATATTTGATATTGATATTGATATTATAAAATATTATCCTATGATTATTAACAATTTAATAAGTTCTGAACAAAGTGATGATGAACAATTACCAGATAAAAAATATTTATCTTCTTATAATAATACTCAAAAAATGAAGCATTTTAAAAAATTTAATTTTAATTCAGAGGAAGTTACCTATACAGTATTTGTGTCTAAAATAAAAATACGTGATGGTATTTTTAAATATTTATGTTGGATTATACCCTTTGAATTATGTAATAAAACCGGTGCAGAATTACAAAATTATATTGAAGATGAAAAAAGATTTATTTCAATAAGTATGTGTAATTACACTTTTTTAAATAATTTTAAAAAGTCTGTTAATACAGAATTAAATAGTATAGATTTAATAAATTATGAAATAATTTGTCATAATTTTTTACACCTTCCAAATTGTCAATTACATTTTCAATTTATACCAAAAAAATATTATACTTCAGGTTTAAGACACCTTGATTTATATACAATACATGAACAAAGAACTTTATTTTTAGATAATCTTATAAATTTTACTGAGTTAAATTATAAATTTAAAAGAGATTTTTGTTTATCTGATTCAGCATCTTTATTAGATATAATTTAGAAATAATTATTTATAAAAAAATATATATTGCCTAATTTTAAAATATAATGTTAAAACTAAAAAATCTAAGAGAATATAAATTTGATTTTACACAAAGTGATATTTCTTTTAAAAGATATTCATATATTAATAATAATCCAGTATTAAGTCAAAAAACTTATAAATTTATTAAAGAATTTAAAGATATTAAATGTAGCAAAATACTATTAGACAATAAAGATATAGATGATAAATTAATAAAATATAATATTATGATATTAAAATCAAGTTCAACTATACAAAACTATTTTTACTTAAACTATAAATATATATTTAAAAATAAAAATAATATACTAATTATAACTAATTTATGGACAATATTAGACCATATAAATAAATTAAAAATTGAATTTAATTGTTTATTAACTAATAATCAATTTTATGATGATGAATACATTATAAAATATAGAAATGTAATTAAAAATATGAAACATAATTTAGGAATACAAGGTGATTTTACAAATGTTCAGATTAAAAATATAATAAAATATTCATTAATTAATAAAAAATATAATAATATTTTTATTTTTAAAGACTCCTTTAAATATGAATATTACAGTTATTATTTTAATATATTAAATATAAATTATATAATTCAAAATTTATATTTGGGTCTTTCATCATTACAAAATAATGGTAATTTATTATTTCATTGTTATATTTCTTATATAAATAAAGGATTAAGAAAAATAATATTTTTACTAACTGATTTATTTGGATCATATGATTATTATCTGAATAAATCAAAATTCGCAATTTTCATCCAATTCACTAATTTTAAAGGTATAGATGATAAACTTTTAGAAAAACTGCGTTTAATGGCACTTGAAAGCTTTGAATATCATCATTCATTATGTGATATTATAAATTTTAAATATGATTATGATATAAAATATCCTAATAATCAATTATTTTATAATTTTAAAAAAATAAAAGGAGTTGAACCTAGTAAAAAAATTAAAGATTTAATAGTTATTGATGATATTTCACTTAAAATAAAAAAAACAGTTAAAGGTGAAATGTTTATTAATCAATTAGAACGAGAAATTGAAAATTATTATAATGAAATTAATTATTTAATATTACAATATACTTCAGTTAATCCAAATACAAATGAAATAGAAATTAGTGAAGATTATATTAAAAGAGTTCAATATGAAAAAGTATTAGAAAGTGTAAAATTTATGAATGAAAACAAAATACCTTATAACAAAACATATTTAGTATATATTGACAAATATAATAAGAATTTAGTTGATTCATTATTTGGTTTTAGAGAAAATATTAATTTTCATCTAGTTAAATATAATAAGTTAAAAGTAAATAAAACTAAATCAAAAAAAAGTAAACGTTCATCTAAAAAAAGTAAAAAGAAAACAATAAAAAATAAAAAGAAATTATCATTTTTAAAATCAAATCAAATACTAAGTGGCTTGGGAAATTACAAAGAATATCATTATGATGATTTTGATAATATGCAAGATGCCAATATTTTAGCAAGTAAAAGTAAAAAGATTGTTTATAAGCAAGCATCGCAAAAAAATAATTTCGAAAATAATTTAAAAAAGATAAAAAAGATTACAGAGGGACTTGCTAGAGGTGTTTCAGCCTATGTCTTACAAAATTATAAATTACCAAGTAAAACTAGTAATGGGTATATGAAACTCTGGGAAATATATAACACTGTTCATAATCTTATGCCTAATAAAAAACATGTTAAAGTATTTCATCTAGCTGAAGCTCCAGGGCAATGGATTAATTGTACTAGACATTTTATTGAAACCAAGAGATATAAAGTAGAAGAATATGATTGGAGAGCCAATTCACTAAATCATAAGCATCAAGTAAATATTAAAAAATATGGGAAAGGAATATTCAGTGATCACTATGGATTTATTAAAAAATATCCGGATAGATGGTTATATGGAGCTGATAACACAGGAGATATAACAAAAAGTAAAAACATTGAATGGTTTTATAAATTTATGAGAGATTGGGAAGCTGAAGATAATAAGCGTATTGATTTGATAACTGGTGATGCTGGTATGAGCACAGATAACGTGCCATTAGTTGAATTACAAAAGATTGAATATGGACAAGTTGCTATGGTAGCTGCTTGTTCTAGTAAAGGTAGTAATTGTGTTATAAAACACTTTTTAAATTTTATTAATGAATATCCCAATTCATATAATGGTACTGGTTATTTAATAAGTTATTTATACCTTTATTATCTTATGTTTGAAGAAATTAGATTAATTAAACCTCACACTAGTAATCCTAATAGCAGAGAGTTTTATGTAGTAGGTTTAAGATTTCAAGGAATTGAACCTAATAATTTAAAAAAAATAATAAAACAGCTAGATAATTATCAAGAAAATCATTGTTTATTTAAAAAAGAAGAAATACCTAAAGAGTTTTATAAACAAGTTGTTAGATTCTCAGATACAATATTTAAAATTAATAATGAACAACATGATTTACAGTCAATGCTTATGACTTGCATTGTTAATCCAGACCCAGTTATTTTAAAGGCAACTAATTGCCAAGAATATTTAGATCCAGAATTTATTAAGAAAATCCAAACTAAAAGATATAAAGAATGGATTAAAACTTATAGATTTGAATAGTTAAGCTTTTTTTTTTTTAAAACTTTTTGGTTAAGCTTTTTAGTAAAAAGCTTTTTAAACAGTTGGTGGTGAAACTTTAGCAATAATCTTTTCAATCATATCTTTATTAAAAATACCACTTGGAATAATTGGACACTTAACATTAAATTTAATAGCAATACAATCGGTTTCAAACTCAGGAAGTTCAAGATATTTACAGAGTTCATTAAACCTATGTGTATTAATATAAGTATTGACACCTGTAAGTTTCAAAATATGAGCAAGTTCCATTTGAATTGATTTTTCATTAATAGAATCTTGAGTAGTTAGAGGCGTACTTTTATCACCACTACCATTTTGAAACCATATGAAATAGTTTTGAGTATCAGAAGAATCCTTTTTACGGTATGAAGTAACAGAAACATTTGCAAATCCCCCAGTTGTACCTTTTACTGTGCCTTTAGACATTTCAAACATATCTTTAATTATTTTACAAATATACTCAGAAATTTGGACTTCTTCCGAAAGAGGAGGAGCATCACCATTTATAGCATGAGTAATTATTTGAATGCTAGATTCATGTAGTTTCTGAATTTCTTCCTGAAGTTCTAGTATTTTAGATGTATTTTTATTTACTTTTGAAGAAACATCTTCACCAAGAAGTTCTAATAGTTTAGAACTACTCAAAATTACATCACTTGGCACTTCAGAAATATCAATAGAAGCCATTTTGTAGTTTTAGTTTTAGTTTTAGGTTTTGAAAAAAGGTGTTTCCTTTTTGGTCTTGTAATAACTAGATTATAAGTTTTAAATTCAATTTTTTTTTTAAAGATATATAAAAATATAAAATTGAATCATTATGATATCAAAAATAATATTAATATTTTTGATTATATAAAAATATAAATATAGATATGGCAAGTAACAATATTTAAAAACTTTAAAAATCTAATAAATCATCATCACTACTACTATCAATAATAATTAATGGAATATCAATACTATCATCAATTTCTGATGGAAGTGATTTAATACAACATATTGATATTATAACAACTAAAAAACTTATACCAATTATTAAACAACTAAAAATAAAAATAACTAATTGATTCATTATTATTTTTTTTAATATTAATAATTTTTTAAAACTCTATTAAATTTATATATTAGTTAATAATATAAGTTAATATGTTAGGTCATCATCATCAAATGCATCATTATCATGCTTTTCATCATCATCATAACCATTGGTTTAGAAACAGACTTTTATTTGTGAGTTTTGGTCCAAATATTAATACACCTGGTGCAAATATTTTTTTTGTATTATTTTTTCTAGTATGTCTATTTATATTTATAGGTACAGTATATACATCAGTTACTTATTATGATAATGATAATGAACGTAATAATCATAGAAAAATAAAAGAAAATAAAAATAATAATAATAGTCATTTTACACATGATGAAAAGAAATTTATTATAGCAATTATGATTATGTTATCGATAATATCTGGTTGTATTTTATTAGCTATTATATTACCTATAATATTAAATATGTTTAAAAAATAGACTACTGAGTTTTAATAATTTTTTTTTAGAAAGTTGGTGGTCTTTTTGTTATTCTTAAATTTGATAATAGGATTGTTGTAATAATAATTATAATAGCATTAATACCTAACATTATAATAGCAGGACCTAAATTAATATTTATATCTGACCTTCTATTACTTGGATTGTTCGTCTCTTCTAATATCTTATAATATACGATTAGAGATATAATTAATAATATATTAATAAATAATAATAATGTATTTAAAACTATACAAAAAGCTCTTAATGTAACATTATACCCTGTAAATATAATAAATAATGATAATAAAAACAATATAGAATTAAAGCCTAGTAATAAGCCACCTAAAACTTGAGATGCTGTACAAATATGTTTTATTCCGTCTCCATCAGAGTCACAATCAACAGTTTCATTTATTTTTCCATCTTTGTTTTTTGCTTTTAAATTATAAATTGACAGTTTTTCATATCCATTTTTACGTTTATTAATAAAGAAAGGAGTCACAACACCAACAATACTTAAAATTAAAGTTAAAAAAACAAGACTAATTGTAACAATACTTGCGTTTGTAGCTTTAACCATTTTAATTAATTTATTTATAATATATTAATTAGATATTTATTTTAAAAAAAATAAAAATAAATTAAAACAAATTAAAATAAATTAAAATAATGAAAATAATAAATTATTAAGTTTTAATTTTTATTTTAGAAAGTTGGTTTTTTTGTTATTGTTTTTAAAGATGAAAATGAGATTAACGTACCAATAATAACAATAATATTTAAAGCTAACATTATTATAGTGGGACCAATACTAATATTAATTTTTAAAAAGTGAAAGTGATTATGTATGTTTATTTCAATAAATGCATAATATAAACTTAAAGATACAATTAAACATATATTAATAACTAATAATAATGCATTAACAACAATACAAAAAACTCTTAATATCTTAGTATAACCAGTAAATAAAATGACTAATGATAATAAAAATAATATAGAAATCAATCCTAGAAAGATACCACTTAAAGTTTGTGATATACTGCAGTATGTTTCAATTACTTTATTTTCAAAATCTAATGCTTCTTTTAAATTTTCATTACATTTAATTTTTAATTTGTCTGTTTTTCCATTAATTATTTGTTTAAATTTATAAATAAAATACTTCTTGTTATTGTTTAAATCATTATTACATATCATGAAAGGAGTCACAATACCAACAATACTAAAAATTAAACTTAAAAAAACTAAACCAATTGTAACAATACTTGCGTTTGTAGCTTTAACCATTTTTAATTAATAATTAATTTATAATATATTAATTAAATATTTTATTTTTTTAAAATTGAAATTATTTAATTAAACTTTGCTATTAAAATTAAATAATTACAAAAATGACAGATGCGTTTGCCATTGGAGATATTATGCAAGAAGAATTAAATCAAACTGATATTAAAGTACAAGAAAAGAAAGAATTTAAAGATGCTGAAACTCAAACTGAAACTATTGTTTTTCAACTTCCAAACTGTAATTGTGAAGTTGAACCAGAAATGACAAATTTTAATTTTACTAAATATACATCAAGATATAAGCCTAGTCCAACTAAAAAAATTAAAATAAATGAAAAAGATAGATTAATTGGTAAAATTAAAAAAAGGAAAGAATACAAATGCAATGTTTGTATAAAAACATTTTCAAAACAATCACATCATAAGGACCATATGAATTTACATTATGATATTAGAAAATTTGTTTGTCCATATTGTGATAGGGCTTATGTTCAATCATCTAATGCTAAACAACACATTATGAAACATTTTAAAACCTAATAAATATTAAAAAAAAAAATTGATATTATTTAAATAATTTAATGTATAAATAAATAAAAATAAATATCAAATTAAATATGGAGGATTTAGATATTAGTAAATGGCTCAAGCAATACTGCAATATAGATAACAATGTTTTAGACGCTGCTAGAATACTTTATAATATTAAATATTGTAAATAGAATTAATTAAATTTTAAAAAAAAAGTGTTAAATAATTCTAGCTTACATAATATTATTTTATAAATTGTTCACAATATATTTATTAATATTATCATCATAACTAACTGAAAATTTATCTAATTTTTTTGTTAAATTATTAAAAATAAAATATACAAATTGATATTGATATTGATATTGATATGGAGATTGATATTGATGTTTATATGGTTCATTATTTTTATAAGCTGGTGACGGCAATATCATATTATTATTCTTACTAACATAAAACCACTCTTTTAAATGGTGATGGCCTGATAAAATTATTAATAAATTATCTTTATAAGGGTTTAAAATATTCATCATACTATTATTTTGTTTTATAGATAAATTATTAGTGTGAAAGTGAGTTACAATTATAAATTTCATATTTTTACAATATTTTTCTAAATCTTTTTTTAAAAATTCTTTATTAGTTTTTGGTTTATCACTTAAAAATGTATTTGATTCAATAATTTTTTCTTCACTTAAATGTAAATTTATGAAAATAACATGTAAATTACCAAAATTACAAGAATAATTTCCATTATTATCTTTATGTACAATATATTTTCTATTTTTATTTCTTCTTCTTATTATTTCTCTTGAAGGATATTTATCTATTATTTTATTTATATCTATTTTTTTTAATTGTGAGGTTTTTGTATCATAATCATGATTACCTAAAATTTCATAAGAATCTAAATCTAGAAGTCCTTTGTCTTCAGTATTATTATTATAAAAATATTCATACATACCTAATGTATTTGGTTCTATTGGACTGAAACCTACTAATGAACCTGTTTGTGTCATATCACCAGGATTTATTAAACCAACTAAATTATTTTTAGTATCATTAATAAATTTTTTTATATTATTTTTTTCTGTTTCTGTTTCTTGATTAAAATTTATTTGACTAAAATCATTATTTTTAATTTGTCTAATAAAAGTATTAATATGGTTTATTAATTTAAAATTTTGTTCTATTCTTTTTTTATTTATTTCAAGCTGTGGGTCTCCAATAGCTAAGAAACCTATAAAAGGCTCTTTTTTTAAATCACGTTTTTTAGGTTTTGAATATTTATAAAGTTTAAAAGGTGTATGATAAGGAAAGTATAAAAAGATAAATATAATTAAGGATTGTATTAAAATAATAGTGAAACCCAATACAATTTTTTTATAGTGATATGTACTAATTTTTTTAATAAAATAAATTAAATAAATAACTAATAAATAAATAAATGTAAAAAAAATTGTCTTTGGATAATTGATATACCAATATGTATAATATAAATAATCCTTTAATTTAATTTCATCTATTTTTTTAATCTTATAATATATAATAATAGAAAAAAAACATAATAGAAATGCACATAACAATTCTAATGATAAGAATAACTGAATTATAGATATAGTACTCATTTATTATTAGTAAAGAAAAAAAAAGTGTTAAATAATTCTAGCTTATCATATTAAGTTTCTAGAAATTTATATTAACACTATATGTTGTTCATTGTAAAGGCATTTATAGTTTTTAAAAAAAAAAAATCAATTTTTTTTTATTTTTTATAATTTATTTTATTTTTATTTAGTTTTGAATATAGAAGAGTTCAACAGGTTTGTCACTAGTTGTAGACTTCAAAAAACTGAAATGTTGTTGCGGTTGTGTTTTAAAACATTTAAAGTTTTTACATTTAAAAAATGATATTCTATCATGGTTAAAATCATTATAATAAATAACATAGTCAATATTATGAAAACTGAGACCGAAATCACCAATACTATTATATGTAGTCTTATTATTAAAGATGAAAGCATTAATTAGATCAGAATTAAGTGAGTTTAGGTGTTTATAATTTAATTCTATTTTATTAGAATTTCCAAGTAGTTCAAATGAAGTTAATCCATACTTATCTAGAACATTCATAATATTAACATATTCCTTTGATTTTTGATACTTACTTTTGTTTGCTGAACGTGATTCAGCAAAACTGTTATAAGTATAATCAGTAAAAAGGATTAACATTTTAGGTTCAGGATTATTTTTTGTAATATAAGAGATTACTTTATCAAAATTAGTTACACGATCATAAAATTCTGAATATTGTTTTACTAAATCAATAGTATTTTCTAAACTAGATAATTTATTAATGTCTTTAAATGAATCTTTAATAATCATATTTTTACTGATATCAATATCACACCGGCACATAGGACATTTTAAAGATGTTTGAACGCTTTTCATATAACAACTCATACAAAATAAGTTTTGACAACAATCAGTTACAACTTCAATATCTGGTTTATCATAACAAACTAAACATTGTTTAGTACTAATCCGTTCTTTTAAAGCATATTGACTTTCAACTGATTTATTATAACCAAACTTATCAACAATTTCAGAAATAGTAGTTGGTTGAATATTAAATATATTAATAATATCAATAAATTGTTCATTATCAATTAAATTTTTAAATACTTGATTATCACTAATTTCATTACTATTTGGTTTAATTGAATGACAAATAATTGATTTAAATATACTCAAATCAACCTCAGAATTCCCTAGAAAATTAGAATTAAGTTGTTCAATATATTTATTAATTAGTTTTGTATATTTATATTTATTATCAATTAGATATTTAAGTTTTTCATTATCATTTATATTATTAAATTCTGTTTCATCAAAATACGAACTAAAATTAAGTAAAATGTTTTGAACATATTGTGGTAGGTTTGTTGTATGACCTAACTCACAAGCATTTAAAATAATATTATTTATAAAAAGTCTAGTTTTTTGTGATATATAATAATCAAATTTAGCATAAATACTTTCAAAAATTTGATTAAATATCTTATTTTTAATAGTTTTAGTACCTAGAAATGAATTTGAAAATGGAACTATAATATTTTTAATGTTATTCGATACAATATAAGTCACTAGTACATTATCTGGTTTTTTAGTTATATTTGTTAGATTTAAAAAGGAATCAAATACTAGACGATTAATTAAAATTTTATTTGCTTTAATATGTATAATAAAATCATTATAAAATTTATCACTTAAAATTATCATTTGATATTCAGATTTGTTAAAATCATTAAAACTTTTAGTACTATCTATAATATGAAATGGTTTAGTATAAAATAGTTCTAGTTTATCTTTCCATTCAAAAAGTGTTTTATGAGGTGTAACAACTATAGTTGATTTAATAAAATTAACATCAGGTGTTTTTGAAGTAAATTTAATATGATAGGATGAAAGTTCCATTAATACAAAAGATTTACCAGATTGCGCTTGATTATGGTAGATTTTAATAGATGAATTATTATCAAAGTTTGAATGTATTGTTTTCAATTTACTTTCATAAGTAAGTATTTGATTTAGATCATTAATTTGCCATCCTTTTAATTTTTGATTAATATAATCAGTCTGATTATAATTTTTTACAAAATCACTATTATGAAATTGCCTAATAATTATAATATCATATATATTTTGGTTATATTTTGTAATTGCTTGAGTTATTTCTTCTGGTTTAAGTACATCAATATAGTTTAAACGTTGTACCTCAGTTTTATATGGCAAAACATATAAACGATGCCAAGAATTTGTATCATATTGAGAAGGACAATAAATATTACAGTCATTTTTATTAAAATATTGGGCATAAATTAGTTTACCTTTATAATCACTACCATCATCACTAAGCATAAATGCCATTTTTATATTTATCTTTTTAATAAATTATACTTTGTGTTTTATAATCAATTTTAATAAAATCAATTTTATTTTATAAATATATTGCTACAAACGAAGAATTTAATTTATCTAGTGAATAATATTGTTGATAATAGGTTAATGATTGTGATATTGTTAATAAATTAGGATTTATATTGTTTAACTTTGTATTTTCTAGTAATTGTCTAAGATTATTGTATTGTATTATTTTTAATATTGTTTTTTGTATTGTTTGGTTTTTATTAACTAGATTGATATTTTGATTTTCTTTTAAAGTTTTAATAAATCCTTTGTATTGTCTTATCTCAATTGTTTTAATATTATCTTTTATATATAAAAAAGGTTGATTTTTAATGTATAAATTAATATTCATTTGATATAAAAGTTTTATTTTATTTATTTATTTATTTTTTATATGAAACTAACTAGAATGTTTTTTAAATAATAATTTTAAAAATTGAATTAAAAAATACTAGATAACAAATTAAAAAATAAATGAGTCTAGTAGATAATTATTTACTTAATAGACTTATTAATAAACTTGAAAAATATGAACCAGGAATAATTGAAATAATACTAGAAATATGTTTTATTACTGAACATGGAGTTGATATTGAAGATTATTTATTCATTAAAAATAATATGAAATTAAATTATATTGACCATAAAATATTTTTAAAGGAGTTTGATTTATATTTTAAAATTGTATGGGGTTATGGAACTAGTTTTAACACAATTGATGTTATTAATTATTATTTTGGGCTAGATTGTTACACAAGTGTAAATATTATTTATGAAAAATTTAGAATTAATAAAGATAATAATAATATTTTATCTAGTAACAGTAGATTATTATTATATTTTTGGTTTGATGTAGATTTATATATATATTCTTGATTTATTTTAAAGTTTATGCTAAATATTTAAAAAAAAAACTTTTTTTATTTATTTTTTATGCAGAAAAACAGCTAAATTAAGGTATCTATGTCTAAAATTTTAAAAAAATTGAATTTTTTATTGAGTTATAAATAAATAATTCAAAATAATGCCAGAGATTCAAAAAGGGGTGCCATCTCAGGTACTTGAACCACAACGGAAAGAAAACAACAACACGGTGCCCCGTACGAACGCCGACACAGGAGAAGGTGGTAAACCACCTGAACCACCTGACGCATAACTAGATAAAAAAAAAAGTTTTAATTTGTATTTTTTTTTGTTATTATTGTATATTTTCAGCGTAATTATTTTTTTTTTTAATTTTTTAGAGTATTTTTGCATATTGTAAAAAAAAAAATTGAAATATAAATTGTAAGAATGTATAAGCGGTGGCGTATCCAATTGGTAAAGGAAGTAGGCTACATTTCTACTGTGCATTTGCACGAGCAGGCTCAATCCCTGTCGCTACTACTAAAACTATTTTTTTTATTTTTTTTTTATTTTGGGTATATAAGGGAAAGTATTAAAAATGTTGATGATTATAAAGAATTTTAGATTTTGAGCATTTTTTCGTTTTTCTTTATTTTTCGTTTATATTTTCTTTATATTTTAGTAAGAAAATGCGTTTTTGATGTTTTGAAGGGTGTATATTTTGTTGATTTTGAGTATTTTTTTTGTGATTTGGGATTGTGTTTGTCTATGGGTGACCATAGATTGCAAAAAAAGATACTAGAAAGTATATAAAAATGATACTGTTTTCTTTAAATGTTTGATTATGT
>Ga0181398_1000443_pt1 | contig 12273 bp, 8 predicted proteins | sample 21SPOviralmetaG_FD_130127 | JGI IMG/M metagenome (GOLD analysis project Ga0181398, IMG submission 130127) | Marine viral communities from the oligotrophic San Pedro Time Series (SPOT) site, San Pedro Channel, CA, USA - 21 SPOT_SRF_2011-04-29 | ecosystem: Environmental > Aquatic > Marine > Strait...
AACCTTACAGATGATGCAGAGTTTTTAGAAGAAGTAACAGGACAGCTTATGAAGAAAGCTAACTTCAATGAAGTAGAGGCTGTTGTAGGTAGACCTACAGCACATTTGATATCAGAGTATTTATCTTCAGGTTCTTTACCACTTCCAGATGCAAGATTATTTTTAAGAGTATATGCACCAGCTAGAGAGTTCTGGGCAAGATTAGTTCCAGGTGTTGTTAAACCAAGAAACGGTTCTATAAAAAAAGTATTAAGTAAAACACAATTAAGAAAAGCTCTAGAAAAAGTAGAATTAGATGCTAAGCAGTATCAAGTTGAAGGTCAAACTCATTCTGTTATTTCTACTTTATTAGGCAAAGAGTTAGAAAAATTAGGTTTCACAGATGCTGACCCACTTACTAGAAAACAATTAAATAATTTTGCAGAACAAATTGATTTTATAAATCTAGATAATTTTGAAGACTTTGTTATGGTAGACGCTGAATCAGGTTTTGGTACTTTAGGAAATATAGATGAACTATTAAAAGGAATGGATGAGTTTTTAAATGTACCTATTGACGAAGTAAAAGGTGTTAAAGGAGCAAACATAGGAGACAATAGAGAATTTGTAGTAAGTGAGTTTGAAGAATTTTTATCTAAACCAGTAAAAGAGTTGTATGACTTACAAATGGCAGATGACAAAACAATATTTCAACATGCAAAACTTATGGTTAAAACATCTAGAAAAAAGTTTAAGTTAAGTAAAGACGAAGAAAGCGTTAGAGAGTTAACACAAGGTTGGTTATCTTTACTAGGAGATAGCTACATGAACAAAGCATGGAAGCCATTCATTCTTATTAGAGGTGCGTGGACTGCAAGAGTTGTTGGTGAAGAACAGATACGTATGTGGGCAGCAGACTTAGATAACGTATTTACACACCCTATATCAGCATTTGCTTGGATTATGGGTAAGAACAGAAAACAAGTATTGAATGAACTTGGTGATGTAGAGAATCTAAACATTGATGCACTTATAGCCAAAGGACAATTTGGTATTAGAGATAATGGTGTATTAGGACAAGCTCTTGAACATCAAGCCTCAATGTCTAAATCTCATGGAGGTATCTTAGATACAGATAAACTAAAGAGAACTTGGGCTATGAAACAAGTTAAGTATGGTGAAGATGGCTTTACTGGTTCTGCTGTATCTGAAATATATCAAATGGTTGATGACCCAATAGCACAGCAATTAGCAGCTATAAAAGGTGGTATAGATGACCCTGCATTTAGAGCTGGGTTACAAGATGTTAAAGATAGATTTTGGGAAGGTGACTTATCAGATTGGAGAAATGCTTTAGCGTATGGGTCTGATGAAGCTGGTAAGTATCAAAAGATTAAGATACTAAACGATAGACAGTGGGCAGATGATTACATAGATTCTGTATATGCAAGAGTTCATTATAAGACTGGTGGTGCTTACAAAGTATATGAGATATTACCTGATGGTACTAAAAGATTATTTGATGATGTTATTGGTCAGACTAGAACAAGAAAGTCTGCACAATCACGAATAGAGTTTGAGCTTACAGAAACTGGTAATAGTGAATTACTAGAACATATTGCTAAAGGTGCAGAACTAGATAGAGTTACACAGCAAGGTGGTAGACCTGTATATCTACAAATAGGTGATGAACAAATTACTTTTGGTAGAAATGGAACTATAGGAGATAAAAAGAAATATCAAGCATACTTAGGTAGATTAGATAATAAACAACAAATATATAAACCTCATCACACTATGAAGAAGTCTGTATACGATTTAGATGGAGAAAGAATTAACTCCTATGACGCTGCTATAGAAAGATTATTCTCTATAGTTATGTCAGCTCCTACAAATAGATTGTCACGTTCTCCTGCTTTTAGACAGTTCTACTGGAGATTCATAGAAGAGAACATGGCTTATTTTGATGATGGATTAAGAAAACAAATTAAGAAACAAGCACAACGTTCTAAGTTAGATAAATCTTTTATGAAGAAGCTAGAAAAAACAGGTAAGGTTACTGCTGATGAAGGTAAGTTACTTAACCTAGATAGCTTAGATGAATTAGACAATGTAGCAAAAGCCTATGCAATGACAGAGACTAAAGGGTTATTGTATGACTTAAACAAAAGACATGTTGTATCTGACATGTTAAGACTAGCTTTCCCATTCGCAGAAGTTTACATAGAGATACTAGGAACTTGGTCAAGATTATTAAACAAAAAGAAATTCCTTATGACACGTAAAATGTCACGAGGTATAGAAGGTGGTAGAAAATTAAGTTTAGATGATGATGACGAAGGATTCTTTCATACAGATGATATGACAGGAGAAGAGATGTTCTTCTTTCCTGGTTCTGAGATGCTATCAAATTACATGTTTGATGGAAACAAAGACTCTAGAACTGTTACTAATCCAGTCACAGGAGAAGTTATAGAAGCACCAGATGCAAAAGTAAATCTCAAAGGTTATGTATCTTCATTGAACATGATTGCTGGTAACCCTGCACCAGGTCTAGGACCATTGGTAGGAATACCTGCAGGTAAGTTATTACCTAAGACTGATTTAATAGATAAAGTATTCTTTCCCTATGGTAGAGAAGAAGATAGTCCTTTAAATCCTTATACATTTGCAGATGCTTTAGTACCTTCATGGCTTAAGAAAGCATTGTCTATAGGTTCTAACAATACAGAACTTAATAGAACATACGCTAATACTTACAAAGATGTAATTAAAATGTTTGTTACTACAGGATTATATGATGACAGTACACCAGCTAAAGCAAAAATAGCTATGGAGAAAGCTGAAAGCACAGCTACTACTCTAACTTTAATTAGGTCATTGATACAGTTTGCAGCTCCAACAGGTGCTGTAATCCGTTATGAAGTAGAAGTTGCACCAGGTGGAGCTATACATATAGACCCTGCTAAAACAAAAGATGAAGACCCTAAACATCATTTCTATGGAATATCAGTATTGTCAGACGCTTACTACAGAATATTAGCTAAATACAGAGGAGACCAGATTAAAGCTACCACTGAATTTGTTAATCAATTTGGTTTAGACCCTACTGCATTGTTAGTTTCTAAGTCTAAAGAAATAAAGAAGAGAAGCTATACAGATGAAGGAACTAGATTCTATCAAGATAATGAAGAGTTTATGGACACATATCCAGATGTAGGTTACTTCTTATTCCCAGATAACCCATTAGATGAGTTTAACTTTGTTGCTTGGGCAGATTCTTTTGCAGAAAGAGATAGAGTTGATTTATCAGAAGATGAATATATTACTGCAGTCAGACAATCACAAGGTAGATTAGCCTATGAATACCAAAGAAGATTGTTATTTGATTCAGGTATACACAATAACCTTAGTGGAGAGAGAAAGTATCAGATACTTACTGAACTTAGAAACGCATTAAGAGTTGAATATCCAGGTTATGGAACAGTATCTACTGCTGCAAAGAGTATAGATTCAGATGCTAAGTTACGTCAACTAGAATACATGATTGAAAATGAAGGCAATCAAACTATAAACCTACCCAATGGTGAAACTACTTTGTTAAAAGATTTACCAACCATGCAAGGTTTATCTGTATACTTAGAAGAGCGAAATAAGATTCTATCTATAATTAAACAAAAAGACGGAATACGTGCAACTTTAAGAAGAGATGAGTATTCTTATTTTAGGAATAGTCTTAGACAACTAGCACAACAGTTGTTCTCAGAGTATCCAGACTTTTACTATGTCTATGATGACATACTAAGATATGAAGTAGAAGAAGAATTTAGTGATGTATTTACATCAGGCGAGGGATATTAATGGCAAAAGAAAAAGGTTTTTTTGAAAGACTAGGTATAGCTTGGGCAAGTAGAAGCGAACAATCAGATGTACAAATGCTTATAGCTGCACCAGAAGCACAGCTTGGTTATAACCTTGGTCTTAAATTACACGAATTTTTATCTAACTTACCTGATGAATTAAGAATGGAAGCACTAAATGCTTATCCAACTACACCAGAAGCACAGATAGGATTTGCATTAGGAGAAGGTTTAGCTAATAGTATTAGTGATTTTAAACGTGGTGTTAGTTCTGTAGATACTAGAACTCCTGATGAGATAGATACTCAAAGAGAAACAGAGACACCAGTATCTGCAGCAGAAGAATCTATTATCGCTTATACAAATAACATAGTTCAACAAGTAGCAGAAACATCTAGGCGTAGAGTACAAGGGGAAATTAAACCTAAAACTGTAGAAGAGTTAAGAGCAGAAGCCTTTGGAGAATATCAATCTACAGGTAATACCGATAAGTTATTACAAAACCTTGCATCAATAGATTCAGCAGAAGATTTAAGTAGGCAAATAAATAACGCAGAGTATGCTTATGAACAAGCATTCTTTTTCGGTAATGAAGTTGGTTACTACGGTATAGACTCAGCAAATGCAGTAGAAGACTTAAGAGCTTCTTCTGGTAATGAGAACTTAGTACCTCTATATAACATAGGATTAGAAGAAACGTTTCTACAAAACATACCTTCTGATAGAGTTATAGATTATCAATTAGCTTTAGTACAGTCAGGATTTTTAGACCCAGGTACATTTACATCAGGAGAATATGATACAGCAACTAAAGAAGCAGTTAAAGCATCCTTTAGTTACATGAATCCTAAAGCACAGTTTGGAATAGACTCTAATGATTTACAAGAAATAGCACTAGCTTCAGGTGGAAACAACACAGCTTTCTTAGGTTTCATAAGAGACTTTTACTTAGATGGATTAGATGACATTGGCTTTTCAGATGTAGATACTATGAATCAAGGTCCAAGTATTATCGTCATGCCTAGTCCTGATAACTTAAAACAACAGATAGATACTGCTGTAACAACCATAGCTGGTGTAACACCTAATGATACCTTGTATTATGGTGTACAGGAATGGGCTTCAGGAAAAATAAGAGAGTTAACACAAAGTTATCAACAGGGTCAACGTAAATATAGAAATCAAACACGTATGGCACAAGAAGATGCTTTGAGAAGAAAGAAGTTTGGCTTACCTGAAAAGACATATGAGATAGACGCTCCAATGACAGAAGAGGGAATAAGTTCAGCATTCAATTATGAATTACAAAATTATGTCAAGTCACAGTATGGAGATTTAATAGATGCAGGTCAAGAAGAAACTGCTTATCGTAATGGTATAGCTTCTGTAATAGCAGCATTTAGTAAGAGATAATGGAAGACCAGCAAATACCTTGGGAAGAGTGGGCAAGATTACTCGTTGAAGTTGCAGTTGAACTTAAAGAATCTGGTATGGAATTAAAAGAAGACCCTTCTGAAGATGTACAAGCATTAAGAAATATAATTGCTATTTCTGCAGCAGAGTGGAGAAAAGGTGATGACGTTAATCTTGATGGACCTAGTATGGGTAAAGCATTAGGAGATGAAGAGTCTTACTCGCCAGTACAAGTTTTTATGCCTGTATGGGGTAAAGATACTACAGCTTCTGGAGATGTAACTCTTATAAATAGTCCTTATGTCCCAGAGTTTAAAGACATTAAAAAAAATAAGTTAATTGAATTACTTTCTACAGATACAAAACTCGCAGCTAAAGCAGCTGTAATTCTTATGCAAAACAATAGAGGATATGATATATGGTCAACCTGGTCTATTGTAAATAAAGAACCTGCATACTTTGAGTTTTCAAAAGATTTTACTATTCCTAAAAAAACAGAAGTACCTTCGGATGCTGTAGACGTAAATAGAATATATACACCAGGCTATGAACCAGGTACAGGCAGACCTCTTGATGATGGTAAAACTATACCTTTTACAGAAGATGTAAGTACTGCAAGAGAATCAACTCTAAGAAAGAAACAAGGTAAATACCTTGCTAGAATAAAATTTAACAATCTATTAAGTCAATTTGGAGAGGAAGTAGATGTCGACAAGTAATATAACTTTAGATGATGGTTCAACGGTAGAACAAACATTAGGTTCTGAAGAAGAGAATTATACTCCTACGTACAATAATTATACTGGTCATTCACAAAAGCCTACTCCTGAACAAGTTTATTATGATGGTAATTTTTACTATTGGTTATGGGATATCTCTGGAAACTTAGATGAAGCAGACGGTACAAGTTGGTTAGCTTACAGAGCAGGTACTAGATATAACCCTAATGGTTTTAATGACACACCTAGTGGAGAGAATAGAACTGGTCCACAAGCAGTAACAACAGCACCAGGCAACTTAGTTGGAGATGACATCTTAGATATAAAACAGATATCAAGCTCTTATAACTTGCTTGATGGTTGGAATCCTGGAGAACAGTTTGAAGACAGAATAGCTATGTATGAAGACGTAGCACCATTCTTTTTTGAATCTGTTGTCGATGAACAGGGTAATGTTGAATATCCAGGAATGTCACTACTCTTTGATTCAGTAGTAAGTGGAGTTCCTATTGATGAAACTGACCCTAGATTAATTGCACTCAAAGCTCCTTACACAAATGAAAAGATACAATATTTAAACGCTTTAGGAAAATCAGGTTACACAATATCAGGCAAACCAAATCAAAAGTTATTAGCTTTGAAGGTTACACGAGCTGGACAACTAGACAGTGCATTAGCTAGTCTAGGTTTGAATCCTAATAAATATAAAGTAGATAATTCAGATACTTATGAGGGGTTATTAAATATAGCTGTACAGGGAGACATATCTGCTGGGTTACTTAAAAACTTTATTGGTTATGTTGAAAACCTAGATGGCTATGCAATAGGTTCTGAAGATACCTTAGCACCGTTGTTTAACAATGTTGCAGATAAACTTAATGTTGATAGTTCAGGATTAGATTTATCAGACTATATCTTTAACAATAAAGCACAGGCAAAGGGAACAGAGATTCTCGGTGCAGGTGTATACAATGGATTAGCTGAAAGTGAAAAGAGAACTATAGCTACGCTGTATGCAACTGAAGGTGAAGAGAGTGTTAAAGAGTATCTACAAACTATATTTGATAACAACCCTTACTTTGAAAAGTATGCAGGTAAAGGTCTTAACTATGGAAAGATAGTTGGTCCATACCTTAAACTATACGCATCTATATACGGAGATAATCCTGATGAAACTAGCACAGAGTTCTTAGAAGAACTTAATAATGGTTTCCAAGATGCTGGTAAAAACTTTAGACAAAAAGCATACAATAGTAACAATGAGTTCTTTGCTTACAACTTAGCAAGTGAGATGAATAAGTCCATGGGTGGACCAGTAGTTAGGAGCATATAGTGGTAAGAGTATATAGAAAAGATGATTTAACAGGTATAGAGTTAGAAGGTACAGGTCTTGAATTAGATAAAATGTTAGCTAATGGCTACACAACAGATAAGTCAGAAGCTGTTGCTTTATCTACTACAGCAGGTGGTTCAAACTTTATAGGCGGTGGGGAAGTAACAGACTCTACTCCTATTAAAGAAGAAGACCTATCTCCTTATAGCAGAGAACAAGCCAAAGTATTATTGCCATACATCACAAAGTTAGACCCAGTACGTGGAGAGAAACTAATAGATTCTTATACACAAGGTTTTATTGATACAGGTAAAGCAGAGTTTGCCCTAGCAAATATGCGTTCAACAGTTGAATACAGCGAAATGTTTGAAGGTATTAAAAGAGCTGATGGAAGTTTAAGAATGACAGAAGCACAGTACTTACAGAATAAAGAAGCTGTTGCTATTCATTTACAAGAGTATGACCTAGGTGGATATGCAAAAGAAAACTTAGATGTAATATTTCCTAAATTATTAGCTAACAATGTTAGTCCTGATGAGTTAAGAAATAGAGTTAAAGCAGTATCAGATACTATAACTTCATTACCTGAAGAACAGAAAGCACAAGTTCTTGGACAATACTCACAGTATTACTCTGATGAATTAGGAGAGACTGTAGATATGAGTGAATCAGCTTTAGTTGCTATTGCTATAGACCCTGAAGTTAATGCACAAATACTTTCTAAAAGATTAAACGTATCACAGATAAGTGCAACGTTTGAAAGAGTTAGTGGAGAAGAAATAGATTATGACGCAGTACAAAGACTTGTTAGTGGAGGTATTACTTCACAAAGAGCAGCTAGTGAGTTTGAAACAGCTACTGCAAGAGCTATGACTGCTTCAAGATTAGCTAGAAGATTCGGTAGAGCTAAGACAGAATACTCAGCATTAGAGTTTGCAGAGATGGGTGCAGCACCTGATACACAATTTGCAGAACAAGTTTCAACACTAGCAGCACAAGCAGAGTCTGAAAGTGCTGTACAGATAGGTGCAAAGAAAACTCAACAAGGTGCAGTAAGTGGCTTGACAGAGGCATAAATCTGCTATACTAATTGTAGTGCCTGGCAGGAATCGGCACTTAAAAGATAGGGCTGCATTTCGATAGCACTACCAAGGTGTGTTGTCTGTATTTTTAAACCCTTGTGAAATCCCTTTAATTACCTAGCGATTATGTTATGGGATTATTTATATGCTAGAGAAAAGATGGAGATAAAAATGGAAGATATAAACAACTTAGACCAAGCAGCTACAGAACAAGCTGAAGATTCTAATGATAATATAAAGCAACTTAGGGATGAGTTTAAAAAACTCAAAGCTGAGAACAAAGCATTCAAGGCTCAGGCTATGGGTAGCGCTTTAGAGTCATTAGGACTAGAACCTGAAAAAGGTATTGGTAAAGCTGTAACTAAATTATATGAGGGCGAGATGGATGTAACATCTATCAAAGACTTTGTACAAAATGAGTTTGGTGATGCTATTAATGCTGAACCAGCAGCAGTACCTCAACAAGCAGGTAATGTAGTAGAAGCTCAATCGCGTGTAGAGCAGCTAAATAAACTTGGTGTAAATGCTGAGCCTACAGACGTAGGTCAAGAATTTATAAATTTCGTTAGAAATTCCAACACAAAACCAGGAGATTCTATCAATGCAAAATTGCGTATGATGGAAACTCTTAAACAACAAGATAAAAAATAATTTATAGGAGAAGATAAAAATGGCAGACATATCGTTAACAAACAGTACGATTTATGCACAAAATATTAATAACTTCGCTGGTGAATTGTTCAAAGTCGGTGGTCAAAGAACACCTTTATTATCCGCAGCTGGTGGATTAAACGGTGGTAAGACATTAAACTCTACATTTTGGCAAGTCCAAGTAGAAGATAATGCTACCGTTTCATCTGAACCAACTAAAGGACAAGAAGGTGCAGCACCTACAGAATACCTTGGAAGAGACAGAGCTGCATACACATATGTAACTCAGATTTTTCATAAAGGTGTACAAATGACCTATACCGCTTTGGCATCTACCCAAAATCAAAACCCATTTGATTTATCAGCAAACGCTGCGAACTCTTCAGACGGAGACGGAACAACAACAGCTGGTGACAAATTGGCTTTATTTGGTGGTAGCCCAGTGGCAGACGAATTTGCTTTCCAGATGGAAAAAGCAATGGAAAAAGTAGCAAGAGAAGTTGAGTGGTTTGCATTCAATGGTTCTTTCTCAGATGGTGCTAACGTAACACCTGGGTCAGGAACAAGAGAAATGTACGGTCTTGATGTATGGATTACCATAGGCAAGAACGCTAACAACGCTGCTGCAGTTAACCCATTAGGTGGTAACTGTTTCTACAATGACGCTTCAGGTGACGGAACTGGTTCAAGTCAAGTCATCTCTTTCGCAACTATATCAGGTGCGTTAAAGAGAATGTATGACAACCATGCTCCAATGTCGCAACCTGTACTATGCGTTAGTCCAAAGCAATTACTAGACCTTAACAACGAGCTTGTTAAAGGTACAGTTGATATAGCAGGAGCAATCATTCCTAGAGATAGAAATGTTGCTGGTATAGATATTGATACAGTCATTACACCATTCGGTTCAATCGGATTGATGGTTATTGACCCAGATATCATGCCAACAGGCACTGCTTTCATCTTAGACTTAGCTTACATACAACCAGTATTCACAAATATCCCAGGATATGGAACTGTGTTCGTACGTGACATTGACCAAGATGCAAACGCTAGAATTGGTAAAGCAATTTATATGGAGATGGGATTCGAGTTCGGACCTCCTTCATACCATTGTAAAATTCAATCAGTAGCTTAAATAATAATTGAAGATTAGGGTGGAACTCCACCTCCGCCCTTATCTTCTGCTATAGTAAGGAAGATATGATTAAATCAAAAACAGCTTTAATAGATATATCTGCAGACAATAACAACTCTTTAGGAGTACAAACTGAAGGTATGTTGCTTTGTGGCATTCAATTCCCTGCAGCCATGACAGGTTCTAATATTACATTTGACTTTGCAATGGATAACAGCACATGGGTAGATGTAACAGAAACAGATGGTACTGCAGTTACATACGTAGTAACAGCAGGAGACATGGTAAGAGTAGACCCTAGTGGTTGGGCTTTTGCTAGTAATGGCTACATAAGAGTTACATCCGATGGAAACGAAGCAGCAGATAGAAGTTTAACATTACACTTTAGACATAGTTAGGAGAACCAATGGCTAATATTGGTAATCTAGTAGATAGAACCTATAGAGAGTATCTAGAACCTATGGATGATGTTGTTAGCTATACAACGCTATCAACGTCTATGAATGATTCAGTAACATCTGTTGTATTCAATGGAGATTTATTATCTGTAGAAGAAGAAGATGCTTTAGACGCAGGTGCAATAATAGAAATAGGTCAAGAACTTTTAATATGTACTGACCTCAATGCTGTAACTAATACAATTACAGTTACTAGAGCAGCTAGAGGAACTACTGCAGCTAGTCATACAGCAGGAGACTTAATAAAAATAGCTCCACCGTTCCCACGTAAGAATGTATTTGATGCTGTATGTGACCAGATTAAAAACTTATACCCAACTTTATTCGCTACAGAAACATTAGAAGTTGTTGTTGGAGATGGATTTACTTTATTAGGTTCTTACTCAGCTCCAGGAACTAATAACTATTTAGTAGCACCTATAAAATCTATATCACAGTACACAGACTTTGCTGCTAATTCAGATTCAACAAATGTTGTATTTAGAGGAGTAGCTGTTGAATTAATAGACTTACCAAACCCTTTTACTTATACAGATGATACCTCTACAGAAAGAACAATTACTTATACAACAGGTCCTGACGTAGTACACGCATTACAATTTGCAGGTATAGCATCAGGTCATACTGCATATGTAACATTTAAAAAGAAATTTATTGACCCGACTGCAGAAACAGACACGCTTGCCACAGTAGGATTAGAAGATGAATATGAACCTATTATCATGGCTGGTGTCGCTGCACATATGCTTAGTGGTAGGGATATTCCTACTGCAACAACTGATTACATAACTGACCAACTTTCTACATCAAGTTTCCCAGTTGATTCAGCAACAAGAATAAGAAACTCTTTATTGAGTTATCAGAGAGCTTTAATACAACAAGCTAGAAAAGACTTAAGAGCCAGGTATCCAGAACCAGTTTCAATAAACAATATAGTGTACTAATGCCTAGAGTAGCTACAACTATAAACACTTCTAACCCAAAGCGTTATGGGTATGATGTAAGAATTGATGATATATTACTTCGTTCTGCTGCTGGTCCAGGTAGAGAAATGCAGATACAATCATCAGATGTACAAGAACAAGGTATTAATGTAAGACAAAATGCAGAGGACTTTACTTCTAACTTAGGTCGTATCTATTCAAGAAATAATTTTACAGGTGGACAAGGACTAGACACAGCACATAGAGCTAATGGTACACCTAAAGATACAACAAGATTTTGGGATAGCAAAGGTGTAGATGTCTTTCATGGAGATGATGAAACTTCTTATCACACACACTTGTTATTTACCACAGCAGACAAAGGTATAAACTTTTCTGCTAGTAATAACTACATAGCACAAACAACTAATGGTGACTTGTATGTTACAGACGCTGCTAAGATTTATAAATCCACAAACAATGGCTCTACATGGGCAGAGGTATCTACAGGTCTTACTATAAATTACAACTTTACTGGTATAGCTTCAGTAGGAGATATGATATTTGCTACTACAGCTAACAGTACAACACACTCAGAACTTATTAAGTTTGATGGTGCGTCTACTTGGTCAGAAGAATCAACAGCACAATCTTCATCAGGTGGTTTAAATGGTATTTGGTTTGCAAAAGGACAATTAGTATTTAGTGGAGATGATG
>Ga0181398_1000449_pt1 | contig 12236 bp, 8 predicted proteins | sample 21SPOviralmetaG_FD_130127 | JGI IMG/M metagenome (GOLD analysis project Ga0181398, IMG submission 130127) | Marine viral communities from the oligotrophic San Pedro Time Series (SPOT) site, San Pedro Channel, CA, USA - 21 SPOT_SRF_2011-04-29 | ecosystem: Environmental > Aquatic > Marine > Strait...
ATCTTCCAAAACGAGTTCTATTTCTCCCTTGTGTAAATCTTCCTAAATAATTATTATAATCAATTTGAGGAATTACATTTTTATTTATTTTTTTATCTTCAACAGGATTTACTGATTTTAATTTATTTTCTTTTTCTGTTTCTTCGTCTTTAGATTTTACATTTAATAATTCTAATAATTCATCATATTCGTCTTGTGTATATTTAATATGAATTTTATTTCTATCTTCTTCTTCTTGTTTCATCCTTTCTTTGGTTTCTTCATATTTCTTCATTTGTTTCATAAATTTACTAAACTTTTCTAATTCTATTTTTTCTTCTATTTCTTCTTCAGTTCTAAATTTATAGTCATCTTTTTTATTTTTTATTTCTCTCTGCTTTCTCTCTTTTGGCTTACATTTATCCACAAATTTTTTATCTATTTTAGCATTAGTTAATGGAGTTTCATTATTATCTTCATAATCTATATTTTCTTCTTCATCATCTGAATTTTTAACAGATTGGTTTTTTTTTTCTATTTCTCTTTGTTGTTGAAGTTTTAGTTTAGACAATTCTCTACATTTCTGTAAATGTAATTTTTGTCTTGTAGAAACTTCTTTTTTCTTAATAAAGGTTTGGTCATCAGGAGGTAAAATGTTTAAATCCATATATATTATAAAAATAAAAAAAAAATATTATTTAACTATATAAAATGTCATATAGTGATTATGCTAATATTATTGCTGGATACAATAGTAAATCAAGCAGTAGGAGAGAAGCAAGTGAAGGAAGATATGCTAATTTTAAATCCGGTTTTAGAGAGCGAGGTTTGGCTTCTATGAGTAAATTTGAAGAACAAGCTAATCAAGCCTATAATAAAACATTAGAAGACGCTCAAACATCAGCTCTTAAAGCATTAGGAATTAATGAACAACAACAAGCAAAAGCCCAAGCTATATTAGGAGCAGCTATGGCTGGGGGTCCAGTTGTAGATAAATTATTAAAACTAGGTAAATCTAAAACCAAAAAAGGAGCCAAAGGATTAGCTGATAAATTAAAACAAGAAAAAACTAAACAAACAGAAGTAAGAATAACAAGAAGTAGAAGAGAACGAGGTTTAGAAGACCCAGATAAAGGATTACAAGACAAGGGATTAAAAGGAGCTGACGATTTAGTAGGACAAGAACGTATATCAGAAGAACCTGAAATATCAAAATTAAGCGAAAAAGCAAGAGGCAAACAACCTTTGAGAAATGAAACAAGAGGAGGTGATATGGAAATGACTGGAATGCCTGGTAGAGAAACTGAAATGAAAGATTTAAATCCTCGTGGCTCTCAAGGACAAGGAACAAGTAGCGAACCTTTAAAAACAGTCGATGATTTAAAAACAGATAAATTTTTTGAAGACGCACAAAAAAGGGTTGGGTTAGATCCAAATGCTCCAAGCAAATCATCAACTCAAGATATGGATACATTTTTAGATGATGCTGAATCTAGATTACAAGCTCCAGTAGCTGAAACATCAGCAGCAGAAGAAGGCGGAGCAGAAGCATTAGAAACCTTAGGAGAAGATGTAGCATTAGATGAAGCAGCGGCTGCCCCTCTGGATGTAATTCCCGGAATTGGAGAGATAGCCGCAGCTGGAGCAGCAATTTATGGAGCAGGTCAATTTTTTGGTCTTTGGGGAGGCGGTAGTCACAAAAAAGAAGAACCTATAAACATATCTCCTCATATGACCACAAGTGTCCAAACAGGAGCAAATACTGGTTCTTATAGAGGACTAAATAGAGCAATCGCCGCTCCAACAATTAACTCTGGAATTATGAGATAATTATTTCATCATATTTAATGCAAGTCTAATCATTTTTTTCATTCTCTCTGTCATAGTAAAGTTTTTATTTTGAAACCGAAATTTATCTCCTACATCATTTTTTAATAATGGTGCTAAATCTGATTTACTAAATTTATAATCTTTATCTACTTTTAATGCCTTACGGAGTCCTCCATCTTTTATTTTTCCGGCAGTCTCGGAAAACAAGCTTTCGCTCTCCTCTTGTTTAGTTTTTCTAACTGGTTTAGAAGATTTGTTAGTTTTTGGTTTAGATTTAAAAGTTTCTTGCTCGGTGGGTTTTTTAGAATTATACATTTTTATATAATATTAATATTTATTTTATTTTATTATTATTATTATATAAAATGTTTTTGGCGGCCACTTCTGCCGATAATAGGAATATTGATGAGGTAAATGATTTTGCTTCTGTGTTTTCTACAAGCTTACAAGAGCCAATTGAATTACAAACTTTTACAATAGAATTAGTATCAGCAATTATCACTTCAGAAAAAAATATAAAAATTAGTGAAATAAACTCTAAATTTGTAATTAGAGTTGGAGAGAGTTCAGTAGCGGAACAATATTTAGTTAAAATACCATCAGACACATACACGCCAGACGAATTTGCTGATATTATTGTAGAAAAAATATTAGAAGTTATACCTGTGCAAGGCTGGGTTCAAGATAGTGCTAATACTAAAACTTTCAGTGCTATCTATGATACATCAACTCCTCCAGGCTTATTAAAATTAACTTTTACTGCATTAGGCTTCAATAATGATGTAATTGATAATTTATTAACTTTCCAAAATAGTGAATCTTATGCTCAAAGTCTAAATATTTCTTCCTCTGCGAATAATATTGTAGATGTTAATTTCGTTTATGACCAACCAGAAAAAGAAAGAAATAATGAACCATTATTTTCAAGTACAAATTTTAATACTATTCCTATTGGAGGCTCAACAATAGGCTTAGATGTGGCTTCAAGTATATCTATGTCTGGCATAGACCCTATGACTAAAACTCAATCAGTTAATTATGTTGGATTTGATAATGTTGGAATAGCTGAAAATCGTGGTCAGTATTCTTTAGAATTATCTACTCAAAGATGCTCAATTGATACAAATTATAATAAAAATATTGGTTCTGGTGCTGTAAATACTGCCCCCTATTTTATTATTGAAGATAATACTGAAAATACAATTTATGATAGTTTAACTTTTGACAGAGCGTTATTAAATCCTAAATCTAGAACAACAATTAGATATGATGCAAATAATCAAAGGTATGTATCAGGAATTTTATTAGCTCAACCTCCAACAGCTGCGGATGCTATTTTTCAAGCAACTCAAGGAGCGCCTTATAGCGCTGACAGAGCGATAATGTGTTTTCCTCCTAATGATAGTGGAGAAATAAATGCTTCTGGTGATTTAACTAATCATAAATACAGACAAGAACGGATAAAATCAACTTGGAATAATTCTTTTAGAATGGTTAAAAAGGTTAAGGAAGGTTCTAAAATAAATAGTTTTAATCATTTTCAAAATCGTGGTTTTAATTTAGAAATTGATGAATCAGCTTTTACAAATCCAAATTCTCTGGCTAAATCATCATTAGCATTATTGAAACAATTATTTTTAGATGAATTAGAAGAAAAAGAACCATTAAATATAAGATTAGCAAATGCTCCATTAATTTTAGGATTACCACAAACAGATGCTAATGGTGCAATTAACCAAACTTTTATTACTTCTGCAAATATTATGACAATAGGAGGAACGGCAACTGGTTTAACACTTACTTATAAATTAAATGTAGTGGGTCAAATGAATAGTTCTTTTGGTAGAAATGGATTAATACAACCAACTGGATTACCAAATGGGTCTGGTGGAAACTCAAAGCGACTTCCATTTTATAAAATCACTAAAATAGATGGAACTGGTCAACCTGAAAAAGTTATATTAGTTGATTCTGGAGAAGAAATATTAGTTAATGAAAGAATGTATTTGAATGACCCAGCGACTTTTGAAATAACATCTAATACTAATAATTTAACCGATTTAGAAATAATAAATACTCATTTAGCATTTGTAATTCCAACCTCTTCTGAAATTGGGGCTTGTACTGAAACTTATACTACAAGGTTTCAATTTTTACCAACAACAATCTCTCTAACAAATGATTTAATTTATTCGGCAACTAATGCTATTGCAAAAAATTCTCAAACGGCTCAAACAAATAGAAAAACTAGTGCTAATTTTGCTAAAGATTTAGAATTTAGTATTATTCCGTTGGATTCCACAGGATTAGGTACGGGTGGACCAAATGAAACAATTAGGTTTGAAATTTCAGGATTCCAACCACAAAAATCAACATTTAATACAGAAGAAGAACTTTATGAAACATTTAAAAATAATCCTGAAGATACATCTGATATGTTTCAATTATATTTTAATGGAAATCCAGGAAATTGGAATTCAAATGTATCTTATAATACAGCAAGGTCTCCACCAGCCAATTGGACTAATTTTAATCAAAATGATGCTAATGCTAAAATAAAATTAACAATATTATTTGATAGATATTTTAAATTTAGTTGTTCTGTAAATTATTTGGATTTAAGTGTTTCGCCTCCAGTTTATGTAAGTGGACAGGAAGCAACATTATTAAAAACTCTTGAAACAGCTTCTACTCTTGTACCTGCTAAAACTTTTCCAAAATTTGAATGTTGTAATAAAACAAGATTATATCCTTATCATTTAGGTATCTCAAGTCCTAATTCAACTAATTATAAATTAGTTGCATCACAAGGAAATAATGTAATGAGATTTACTGGTTGTAAATTAGCTAAATATACAAAAGGAAAAAATCCTATAACAAAAAAAACATTTTCTAGTTTTTATGAACAAAATTTATTTAATATGGTAAAAGGACAAACAAATGAACCTGATATTTTTACATTTCCACTTAATTCAGCGGCTATAGGTAGTAGTTTAGATACACCACCTATTATGTTAAAATTTGGTAATGAAATTACAGCCGGAACACCCACATCTGGTTCCATAGTCACTGATATTTTAGAACAAGCTGATATTCCACCCTCGCCATTTAGCTTCCTGTCTAATGCCACAGGTTTTAATTCTTCTTATATTTGCGATTTAGCGGCTTATGGTGGAGCTTCAAGTATTACATTTGCCGCTGCTTCAGGCGTGAAAGATATTCCCGTCGTAGGAACTTTTGTCGTTGAATTAGAAAATATTCCTGCTAAAGGTTATATAACTACTGGATTTACCGCACAAAATATTCAGAAAGGAAATGGCGGTTCCTTACCAATTGTGGGAGTGGTTCCATTTTTAGAGCAGAGAGATGCATCTGAAGGAGAGACTTATTTAACATTAAGATATTCAACTCCTTATTCACAACCTGTTTTAGTAAAATTACCAACTTCTCAATTTATTTATAATTTTAATTTTAAGCTCCGTAATATTGAAACCAATAAATATTTAAAACATTTATTAAATCCAACTGAACTTATATTTAGAATTCAACCTTTATAAAATCGGTTTTTTTTATTTTTTTATTTTTTTCTCTCTTTTTTTTAAAAAGTGATTGGGATATGAGTGATATATTAACAACAAATCAGGCGTTCTTTATATCAGTTTTAGCTATGTTCGGTGGTTGTTTAGCAGGAGGCGCACACTGCATACTTAAATCAAGATGTACCAAAATAAAAATATGTGGTTCCGAATGTACGAGAGATGTAATACCTCCAGATTCACATATTAATTTAGAAAATGTATAATAAATAAATTAATTAATTTTAAAAAAATAATATTAATTAATATATATAAAATGGATTTGAACGATGAGCCAATTGCCCCACCAATTATTTCTGAATCTATTGTAGTAAAACCTGAAAATCAAAATAATATTACAAAGAGTAATGGAAATAAAAATATATCTTTTTTTTTACCTGATTACATTAGATATTTTTTACCTAATCAGTCATATTTTCAGGCAAATATTCAAATGACAGGCCGTGGTCGCCCAATACCCTCACCAACTGCTGCTTTTCATTCATTTTGGCGAAAAATTACAGCAAGAGATGGACAGACCAATTCACACGTGCTTCAAGAAACAGATTATTATAATACTCTTGTCGGTCAGCAATATACTTACCAAAAAACAGACCAATTAAATAATCAGAGATTGATGTTTGAAGGATTACAAGCAAATGATAGTTATGACAATAATTTATATTGGGAACAAGAAGGAGGAAAAACTTGGGCTGCTCAAGCAGATTGTGCTGCTTTAGCTCCACCCACTATAGCTGAAACAAGTCAGGCTCCTACCTCAAAAGAAGTTCAAGTTTCTACAACCTTAAAAACAGATTTATTAAATACTGAAAAATTTATTCCTCTTAATGTTTTAGGAGGCTTACATCTTCAATTAGAAGTTGAAGATTTTCGTAGAAGTCTAGAATACACAACAGGTAATTTAGCGATGGGAAGACAGCATAACATGTGTCCTGGAAGTGTTGTAGTTTCTGGAAATATTACTGGAGGTTTTGATTTAAGTAACATTTCAGCCCCAGGTGTTTTAACCGCAGGACATATTTACGCTTTACATCGCGGTAATACTTCAGCTGGAGATGTAATTGGTTTTGTTCAAGCTGATTCTACGTCTGTAGCTTTAGGATTAACTTGGTATTGTTCAGCATCGGGTTTCTGTCCGCCCGATTCAAATACACCAGCATTTTGTTTAGTAGATAGTACTCCAACAACACCGCTTACAATCACAGGAATTAAGGTGGCAACAAATACTATTTTTGCTGGAAAAGGACGCGCTCAAAAAAATGCTCCATATTATGTTGATATTGGAGTTGGAAGTCCAAAAGACTCTTTAGGAACTGCAGCTACTATTCCATCTGTAGCGGATCAAAAATACGGAAATGGAACATTAAGACAGCCATTTAGAGTTGTTAATCCTCAGGCTATAGAAGCAACATCTGGAATAACAAATACAAATTGTGTTCCAAATAATAACAATCCATTTACAATTGGTGATAGACTTTTAATACAAAATAATGATGGAACAAATGATCACGCTCTTGGTTATATTTGTGGATTTTCAAAATCCAGCTTTACTTCCACATCTGGTTCAGCCTTTTTAAGAGTTTATTATATGCCAGATTGTGTTATGACAGGAACTATTATTAATGGTCAGGCAGCACCAACAGGAGCTTCCGATAATGGCACGAACGTTCCAGCAATTAGTTATGATTTTACTGCAGCAACTGGTTATGGTTTAAGTGTATTTTCATCAGACAGAATTAATGGTTCAACACCAGCAAATATTGTTAATACAGATGTTACATTCTGTCCAGACCTTATTAGTCAGGCATCATCAAAAGTAGATTTTACAATAAAAGATTTACAATACAGCGTTAAACGAGTAATGATGGACCCAAGAGTTGATGATAGTGATATGGCTCTAGCTAGAGGGTCTGGGTATAATTTGGATATTGAGGCAACCACAACCAGTCTAGTTAATGTAGTAAATGTTTTAGGACCAACTAATCAAAATATTGCTATTCCAAATATTAAACGAGCGTTAGGTGTTCTCTCTATTCCTCTTAATCAAAATACTCAATTTGATATTACAGCAAAATCTTTAAATGGTGATCCAACTGGAAGTGTAGATTTAGCCTCATCATCTACCAATTTTCCAGTTCAAAAAGGATTGGATAATTACCAATATGACCTTGGTGCTATGATTGGCAGACAGCCATATAGACCAGTTCTTACTGAAAAATATTCTTTTAATAATCCATTAATTCAAACACAGGCTGTATCCGAATTAATAAAAGCAAACGAAAGTTTTGGATATCAAACAAGTAATTTATCAGGTCTTGGTTTAAATTTTGCTGTTGGCCGAGCATTCGCAAGAGTTGGTCAGTATTTTGATTTAATGTCATCTGGTAATCTACAATTATTAGCAAATTACGAAAATACTGCTTCTGGCAATAAACTTTTTACTCATTTTATAAAACATCTCCGTAGAGTTAGTGTATCAGGTTCAGGAATTTCAATTCAAAATTAATCGGTTTTTGTAAAAACCGAAAAAAAACATTTTTTATAAAAAAAATAAAAAAAATAAAAAAATTAAAAAAATTAAAAATCATTTTTAAAAATTTATTTTATTATATAAATATATTATAAAATATGAATAGATCCCAAGCATTCACTAAACGTAAAGTTATTATATCACCTAATAATCAACCTAGCGGAAATGTATATAGTTCAACTACATTCCCTCAAATACAATTCGTTTTAGGCTCATCGCCTGGTCTTGCTGATTTTAAAACACTCCGATTAAATTATACTTTTCAGGCAAAATCTACAGCTGGAAATCCAGTCAGAAATACTCCTAGTGCTAATACAAACGCAGCTCATAATGGAATGGCTGTTAGTAACCGAATTGGTTCTACAAATGCCTTTCAGCAAATTAATATTTCTACTATGAATGGAAGAAATCTAGAAACAATATTAAACCTAAATCGTTATTTAGCAACAATATCACCAAATCAAATAAATCAGTTTGATTATTTAAATACTTTTCAGGGACAAGACCCTTTATTATCTACCAAATCTATTGGTTGCTGTAGGCAAATGAATGTTCCGGTTGAGGTATCAACACCTTTAAGAACTGGATTCTTATCAAATTCTACTCCAATTAATCTCTCTCAAAAAGGAATTCACGGATGTGTGATTAATATTTTATTAGACCAAAATGCTAATGTTATTGGTCCAGTTGAGGTAGTTACACAGGATACAGATGGTTCTCAATCTGTTTTAGAGCAGACAGCATCCGGTACTATAAGTGAAGGTTTCCAATATCAATTATCTAATGTATTTTTATCCTATGATGTATATGTGCCGAATGACCAAGTATACTCTTCTATGCCTTCATCAGGTCAGATTACATTTAATTCTATTAATTCTATGACATCTACTTTATTAGCGAGTGACCAGACAATTACATTAAGAACAGGTCTTAAAAATCTAATTTCTGCAACTCATTCTACTATACCAGCAACTCATTTAAATAATATTAAGAAGAATGGAATGAAATTAGAGAGATTATCCATAAATGCCACAGCATCTTCTAATGGCACACCAGTATCATTAAATACAGCTCAATTTTTTAAAGGTGGTGTTTTATTTCCAGCCAATACTATTTTAGATTCTGAAGAACAAGGTCTTAAGAATCCTCAATCCCAAATTATTCAACCAGCTCTTAATTCAATAACATTAAATGATAATGACCATCAACTTCTCAATCCACAGACAAGTGTAGGACTCAATAATAGCTCTGGATTTAATGTACAACAAAAATCATTATCTATTAATCAAGTTCCTGACCCAGATTCTGATTTTGTTTTAGGAATAGCTACTGATACTTCCCAACAAGGAGTTGATTATTCACGTCAAGATTATGCTATTCGTCTTCAATCTGATCTAAATGGTGGTACTCCATTCCAGTTCTTTTCTTTTTTTAGAGCAAGAAATGTAATTCAATATACACCTATGGGCGTAGAAGTTATGGAATAATTATTTAATTTATATTTTCTCTCATAATAATTAATTTAATTTAAATATATTTATAAAAAAATAAAAAAAAATATTTTATAAATATATTATAAATGTCTTTACAAGATTTAGTTTTGGATAAAAGTACCGATGAGGATATGAGTATGTTTATTCAATCTCAAACATTAGAACCTATTACCATTAATAGCTCAACTGCTAAATTTATTATTCCTAATGAAGGAATTTTATCACGAGACTCATATTTTCAATTTGAACTTAAAGCAGGAAAAATTGGTGGTTATTTACCAATAGGAGCTGGTATATTTTCTCTCATTAAACGAGCTGAATTACGTGTTGGTTCACAAAGAATAGCTGTTCAAGATAATATGGCTATATTTAGAAGTATTACAAAATCATATGATACTCCTTCATACAGAAATAATTATACTAAATTTATGAACGGAGTCAATACAACTATGGTGCCAAATCCTGTTGGCAGTTTAACCACTACAACTGGAAATCCTAATGCGGGTTTTTTACAACCTGCTGGAGCTATTCCAGATATTAGTAATTTTACAATTCAGAATTTACCTTATGAATTAGAATTATCTACTGATGAGGCTTTAACCCCATCGTGGTCTGTAAAATTAGGAGACCTATTTCCAATTCTAGGTGATGGTGGTTTAGAACTTCCTTGTTTTTTAATTAAAAATCCAATTGAAATTCTACTTACATTTAATAAACAGACAAATGGTTTAGATACTATTAGCCCAAATGCTTATGGTTCTTTAGCGTGTTTCACTTCTGGTCCAAATGCTGGAGCTACCGCCGAATTAGTTTTAGATAAATGTTTATTGTTTAGTGACCATCTATATTATACTGACACTCGGATGTTCGCCATCGAAGAGAGTATGAATAATTCAAAAGGAATGGCTCTTCTTTATACTGATTTAATTTCAGTTGTAAATAATCAGCCTGCTTTTGGTCTAGGAACTACTACATCTACCAGTTCTCAAAATTTTGTATTCCAAGTTCCTATTAGTAATTATTCAGTTAAAAATATTTTCACTTGTTGGAATTGTAAAAATTATGCTGGTCTTCAAGGAAATTTACCAACTGAAATAGGTATTGGAAGTAATAAATTATTTGGGAAATATGCTTTAATGAATTCAGTTAAGCCATATGAAATTAACCTGAGGGTAAATGATGAGCTACATTACCCACAAAAACTGATATCTAATGCTCTTAAATTTAATGAAAGCGAATATGTTTATGGTTCTCCTCCCTGTCTATCTGCTGGTCTATATAGTTTTAATGGTTCTAATAATGCAGCAGGTGGTTTTGTATTCCAAGATAATGATTCAGGGTTCTTCTCAAACCATCACGATAATAATTATACATTTTTTGATGGCATACATCTGGCGAGGAATTTAACTGGCTCACTACACTTTTTAGGTATTAATGTATCGAATTTTTATGGGGACTCAAATAAAGATTCAGTTCTAGTTAATCAGAAACCTGTAGAACTAGATATCACGTGGTTCAATAATAGTGATTCAGCTTTAGAATATAATAATTTTACTTTTGCTGAAGTTGTAAAGATGTTCTCTTTAAACTCGGGCGAGGTTATCATACAAGACCAAGTTAATCAGGTACAAATTCAGTAAGTGATTTTTTATTTTTTATTTTTTTTTTTTTTTAAGAGAAAGAGAGAAAGAGAGAAAGAGAGAAATAAAAATAAATAAAAAAATTATTAATTATTTATTTTTTAAAATTTAATTTATTTTTTCTTCTTTAAGTTGTTTTTTTTATTTAATTATTTTATTTCATTTATTTCATTTAATTTATTTAATTTATTTTTTTCTCTCCTTTCTCTCGCTTTTTCATTAATAGCAACTTTATTTAATTTATATTTTTCTCTTGCTTTTTGATTATTAACATCTTTATTTAATTTAGCTTTTACATTAATTAAAGCTCTATTGGCTTCACGATAATCTTTACTTTTTTGAATAATTAAATCTCTATTGGCTTCACGATACTTTTTTTGGTGTCTCAATATTTTTTCTTTATTACGAAAGTAATAATTTTCTTTCTCATCTTCGGTTATATAACATCTTTTACTATTTAGATTAGCATTTAATTCTTGTCTATAATTTTCTTCTATTTTTTCTGCTTCTCTTTTGGTTTTAGATTCATTATTACTTATTAAAATAAATTTAAAATTATCCCAACCTCCATTCTCTCTAATTAAGGTATAAAGCTTATAATTGTAATTATGATGATTTTTATTACAACAAGCATTTTTATGGGAATTTTTTCTTTTAATAAAATTACAAGTTGAACCAACATAACATAAATCAATACTATTATCCAAACATACTATTTTATAAAATGTATACGACATATACTTATTATATATTTTATTAATTATTTTTTTTACGAATTAAAATAAATAAAAAATTTTTAGTTATTTTTCATTATACATATCATTAATGGTTTTATATAACCTATTTTTGTTTCATATACAAGACCAAGTTAATCAGGTACAGGTTCAATAGTAAATAGAGAAAGAGAGAAAGAGAGAAAGAGAGAAACATTATGGAGCTTTATTTAATTTAAGTTGGTTTTGTTATGAATTCTAAAATCTATATAAACATACAAAATCATTACTATACATCTTATAAAGGATTATCAAATGGAGGAGAATAAAGTAATCTTGATTAAAAAAATTAAAAAACAAATTCCTCTTATAGATAAAACACAATACGCTCATAATATAGTTAATTTACTTTTAAACGAATTAGATTTAAAATATGGAGAAGAAGAAGTTATTAA
>Ga0181398_1000451_pt1 | contig 12224 bp, 18 predicted proteins | sample 21SPOviralmetaG_FD_130127 | JGI IMG/M metagenome (GOLD analysis project Ga0181398, IMG submission 130127) | Marine viral communities from the oligotrophic San Pedro Time Series (SPOT) site, San Pedro Channel, CA, USA - 21 SPOT_SRF_2011-04-29 | ecosystem: Environmental > Aquatic > Marine > Strait...
ACCGCTTCCGGCTTTTTTGCGTCCGCCGGAACCGACTCAAAAATTGTCTCCTCGCTTCGCTCGTCGCTAGATTGTCAGCGCTGCCGCTAGCAGCAAGGGGGGGAGGGGATGCTACTTCTGACTGGGGTTGTACTACTACTCATAAACTGACCTTCGAAAATTTGTTGACTTCATGGCTCCAATCCAGTACCCTGTCAAAGTGGAGGAAGACAAAGCAGCCATAAAGCACAAGTTGTTAGCATCCATTGAAGACGAACTTCGTCGGGCTGAGGCTGCTGCTCCTCCACACGTCAAGCTCTTGGAGCGGTACGATCCGCAGAAGGCTGCCCACATTCTGTTCCTCCATTCTCAGGGGAAGTCTCAAACCTGCTTGGTCAAGAAGTACAAGTATGACCGGGCGACGGTGATACGGATCATCTCCACCTATGCGGACCAATTGGGTAAATGGCGTGAACTCGGGGGTAAGCTAGCCTCCTACTCCTACCTCAACATAACTAGCCTGGAGGAGGACATGATAGAGAGTGTGCGTGATGGCATGGATAGTGGTGAATTAAAGCCCACCTTCAAGGACATCAAGGACATCTCCATTGCTAAGGCCAACAGTAGCCGCGAAGCTATGCTGGCTCGGGGGGAGGCAACGAGTATTAGCCGGGAAGAGAAGGTGTGGACGGACGACGACTACAAAAAGCTCATGGAACAAGCTCGTAGCCAGATGGCTGATGAGGCTATACCTGCGGAGGTGGTTGATGAGCGGTAAGGGTGACAGAGACAGAACCACCGATCGGGACGCATACGATCGGGGCTGGGATCGTATTTTCGGGGGAAACATAGATTCGACGGAAGAGGCAGTGTCCTTTCCGGACGTGGGTGCAATTCCCACTTCCTCCACCATTGATAATGTGCCATTTCGGGTTCCGCCGATTAGACATGGGATAAGAAAAATCATTGAGTAATATGAACAAAAACATGCAGCTTGTTGAGAAGTCCTTGGACACCATTGTCCCGGAGTGGGAAACCGTGATGGTGGCTTCCATCACTGACAATGGGTTTGAATATGACATTTTTAACAAAGTGGATAGTGAACATTTCCAAGAAAACCTAGCAGTGTTATTGGCCCTTGTTGCGAAGAAGTCTCAACAAGAGTTGCAGAACATTGATTGGATAGATGATTAGTTTCACAGAACATCCCTTCCTAGAAGCCCCTACAGCGGAGGAGATAGTTTGGTTATACGATCATAACCTCCCGCTGCTCAAACAGCTTCACAAGGCACATGAGGGTCGTATAGAGGCAAGTGTAAACGATCCCATCCGTTATGGGTTTGATCTGCCGGGTTGGGAACGCATCCGTGAGGGGTTGGAAAGCTATAATGAGTGTTTGGCTCTCGGGGGAAACAGGTCTGGTAAGACCACTGGTTTTGCGAAGATAGTGATGGAGGCCGTTACGGAGAGTCGGGACGGCCATGTGGTATGCTTTAGCCAGAATGAGGATACCTCCATTAAGGTGCAGCAAGCTGCGATATGGGAGATGATGCCTCGGGAGATGAAGAAGAAGACCAAAAGCATGGATGGTTACATCAACTTCTCCATGCAAAATGGCTTCACTGGTAAAAGCTTTATCTTCCCAGATACCCGAACCAGGGTAGATTTCAAGACATACACTCAGTTTAGCAACAACCAAACCATCCTTGAAGGGTTTGAATATGGGTTTCCAGATCCTAATGGCATCAATATTGGTGCTTGGTTGGATGAATATTTGGGTGACGCTACGCTAGTAAACACGTTGAGGTTTCGTCTAGCCACCCGAGATGCGGTGATGGGTGTGGGGTTTACACCTATAGATGGCTACACACCTTTCATCTCTGATTACCTCAAGAACGTCGAAACATTGGAAACTAGGGGTGCAGCCCTCATAGAGGGCCGCGAAGTCCCTGTGCGGCAGTACAGCCCCTCTAGGGATGCTTCTGTGGTCTATTTGCATTCAGACGAGAACCCATTCGGGGGTTACGAGCGTATAGCGAAAGACCTAAGGGGTAGACCGGAGGAGGAAATACTTGTCCGTGCGTATGGTGTTCCGGTCAAAAGTATGACCTCTCTGCTTCCTCTCTTCAACACTGAGGTGAATGTGTTGAGTGACAAGAAGGAGAATAAGTATGGCATGACGTTTCCCGATGTGTCCAACAAGGAAAGATATACCATTTATCAGGTGGTAGACCCTGCGGGTGCCAGAAACCATGTCTCGATATGGGCTGCCGTTGATGATCGGGATAATGTCTACATCTGCCGGGAGTGGCCCGATTGGGACACCTATGGAGAATGGGCTGAGTTTGGGGATCCCAAATGGAGGTATGGTCCTGCTTCCAAGAAGATAGGGTTGAGCGTCCATGGATATTGCGAGTTGTTCGATGAGGTGGAGGATGACCTAGGTGTAGAGGTATTTGAGCGAATTGGTGACTCCAGGTTTTTTGCTAAGGAGAATGAGAACAATGAAGATTTGTTTATGTCCTTCGAGGAGTATGGATTTACATTCGTTCCATCCGATGGCCGGATGGAGGAGGTGGGGTTGTCCGCATTGGATGAGTGGTTTAATTACAACCCGAATGAGCTGATTGATGCAGCCAACCGCCCGAGGTGCTACATTCACGAGAGCTGCCGCAACCTTATCGACAGTCTCATAAACTACAACTCAAAGGGGAAAATGGACGAACCCCTGAAGGATTTCTTTGATGCTATACGCTATTTGCGAATGGCAAATTTCGGAGAAGGTCCAGTCCACGTAACCGCTCGCGATTTGGCCGTCACTCGTCGAGCTTCTGGAGGATATTAAATGAAAATAAGACTAAGCGAATTAGCCCGTCAGGGCCATTATGAGTGGGATGATCTATTGGCATTGGCCAAGGAAAAACTATCCGATGATATGATAACTGGTGTGGGTAAGAACACTTGGATAAGTGAGGAAGGCCAAGAGATATTGTCCGAGGCTATGGATGTACCCGAAGCCACCCCAGCCCACTACAAGGGACAGGTCATCAAAGTGGCTCCAAATAAGAAGTATGTATATGCTTATATTAGGGAAAACAGCATGAAGGTTCCAGTCTTGGTGCCGAAGAAATTGGCTCAAAAGCTAGTAGGCAAAATTATTTTGATAGAAGCTATACGGGATGTCAGTGGAACGTCTTACAGGTACAGAAGAACGTAAGCTGGATTCGTTGGTTCTGTGTCGTAGCTGGCAGTCAGAACAAATCGATCGATTGCTTGGGTGGGAGGTCTGGAGGGCTTTCGCCACAGGAAATTGGCATGCCGTTATGGATCCCATCGATTTTTGTGATAGAATAGGCGTTAATAAAAACTACACCCAGGTAGTCGTGGAGAGAGTCTGCGAGAAAGTGAAACACATTTAACATGGAAACAGACTATTCCAAAGCCATTACATATGTTGCTAAGGAGCCGGACATAGAGGCTTTGCGTCAAGCATACCAAACCACCGACACTGAGCTTGAGTCCTATTACCATTTGTGCCGCACGTCTTACGACGATCGCCGCAACTGGTGGCCTGGGAAAAGTCGGGACTTGCGTAAGCATGGTGCTGATGCGTTTCCATGGGATGGTGCATCCGACTTAGAAAGTCATGTTATTGATGAGCGTGTTACCCGGTTAGTATCTTTGTTTATGTCCGCCCTAAACCGGGCGAACATCCAGGCTTTTCCCGTAGAGGTGGCTGATGTTCCAAGATCTAAGGTGGTAAGCAACTTCTTGAAGTGGATGACTACGTCAGGATACATTCCACGCTTTAAGCGTGAATCGGAGTTGGCGGCCAACTACTTCTTGGAGCGTGGTATTATGATCACCTATTGCGGGTGGTTGATGGAAGACCGCACCTTTAAACAAAAATTTGACATGCAGCGGATCGCTGCTGCTGACCCCAACCTAGCCCAAATGATATTGGATGGCACTCAAGATGATGAGGTGGTCATTCAGATGCAGGCGGTAATTAAGGTGACAAAGAAAAACGCAAGGAAGGCATTGAAAGACTTGCGTCAGTTTGGCATGGCTGAAGTGCCTACGGTGAGGCGGCAGATCAATGCACCTGAGGTGAAGACATTGGCTCCCGATGGTGATTTCATTTTTCCTGCATATGTCACAGACCCCCAACGTGCGCCATATTGTTTCTGGCGTACCTACTACACCGCACAAGAGTTGCAAAACAAGGTGATTACGGATGGGTGGGATGAAAATTTCGTGGAACACATCGTCTCTAACTTCTCTGGAGTGAACATAAACTCCTTGGAGAGGGAACAGGAGGGAAGGCGTAGCATATCAATAACTGACGATGCTTACGAGGCCGAGGAACTAGTAGAAATAATACACGGATACCAGAGATTGATCGACGAGGCCGACGGGTCAGAAGGGATCTATGAGACAGTGTTCCACGAATCTTTTTCGGGCGATAAGGGCTTAGGCATACCTGGGTATGCGAAGTTCGAGTTGCTCAATGGCTATGAGGACTACCCTGTGGTAGTCACACGTTTTAGCGAGGATACTAAGCGTTTATATGACACCATGAATGTTCCATCGCTTCTGCGGGGAATACAAAGCCAGGTAAAGGTAGAACGCGATAGCCGGATAGACAGCAACAGCTTGTCCACTCTTCCAGCCGTTACGCACCCGAAGGGACGTAAACCCGAAGAGATAGGTCCAGGAAGATTTATTCCGGAGGTGAGAGCTGGTGAGATAAGGTTTATGCAAGGACCGGGTTTCAATCCCGGATCGGTTGAGATGGAGAACAATCTCCAAGAGCAGGCCGATCGCATGGTGGGGCTGGATGAACAATCTCCCCTATCTGGAGTGAGGCGTCAATTTCTGGTAGATAAATACTTGCAGCACATGGCCGAGGTAATCGCGTTGTGCTACCGAAACTTCCAAAGGTTTGGACAGGATAATATATTTTTTAATGTTACCGGAGTTCCAGATCCTCAAATGTTCAGCAAAGGCAACCCTGACGAAAACTTTGATATTACCATTAGCTTTGATGTTCTTAATGCCGATGGTGACAAGCAGGAAGCCAAAATGAATCAACTACTTTCCTTGGTCCAGATGGACCGGAATGGCCGTATAGATATGGACAAACTCCTATCTGCAATAGCTTCTTCTATCGATCCCGTTTTAGCGGATGGAGTGATGAGGCCAGTAGAAGCGGCACAAGACCAAATGTTAAAAGACATCACTGATGACTTATCCAAAATTTATGCAGGCATCGAAGTACCAGCAAGGCCGAATGGCTCTCAAGCGGCTCTTCAAATTATTCAGCAATATACGCAGCAACAAGACGTTCAAGAGCGTTTGCAACAAGATGAAGCCTTTGCGGCTCGTCTTCAGAAATATGCTGGCCAGTATCAGTTCGCTATGCAGCAAGCTCAAAATGCGCAAATAGGACGCATTGGTACGCAACCAGCCCAGATGGGACAGATGCAAACTCAAGGCATGCAGAAGTAATGCCGGATAATAAAAGTACATCTCAATACGGAAAAGACCGAGAAAAGTTCCTAAATTTAAATAGGATGGCTAAGTCGGTTAGAAAGTATTTTGGTAAAAATCCTGTGGTGGAAGCTGCCATTTATGGAAACTCTGGCGTAGAGACTGGAAACAGTTTTGCATACGACCAAAAGCAATATGGTGGTGGCGGAGGATATGGTGTTTTCCAATTTGATTTTCACAAACCTTATTACAGGGAATATTTGGCTGAGGAAGGCTTGCCGGATAACACAGATTCCCAAGTGAAATATGTTTACGAAAACATATATGGTAAAAAGCAAAACATTATGGGAGCCGGAAATGCCAAGAAACTTAGAGAGGCATTCCAATCTGATGATCCAGAATTTGTAAGCGATAAGTTTATGGAAATATTTCTTCGTCCAGGAAAGCCACACCGTGATAGGCGTGTAGATCTTTCCAAGAAATATCATAAGCAACTAGTAAAAGCATATGGCGACGAGTCCGGAGAATGATGTAGCTTTTCTTTCGAAGTATGAGCAGTTTGCTCGCTTCATTAACATTATAAAACAACGCCGGGAATCTTCAATCGCCCGGCTTCGCGGATCCTCTCCCGATGAGGTGATGCAAATATCTGGAGAGATATCGGCATACGATGACATCCTCCAAGATTGCGACTACGAAGATCTGCTAAAAAAATGGCATGCTTATGTGGAATGAGTTGTTTCCTGTGATATAATCACGGCTCGCCATCGCTAGGCGTAATAAGCGGAAACAGCAAAACACATGAGTGAAGTAGTCGAGGCGATCGCTGATGCCTCTCAAAACACAGCGGAAAACACTAATATATCCGCGTCTGACTTTGAAATTAGACGTGCCAGGCAAATGGAAGAGCAAGCTGTTCCTCCTACACCTGAACCGGAGGCTGAGGAGTCTTCCATTTCTGAGGATGTTGAGACTGAGTCCCAACCCCAGGAGGAAGAAGAAGTCCAAAGCCAGACAAATGTTCTTTCAAATATCGACTTGGATAATTTATCCGAGACGGAAATAAAGCAACTCTCCGAGGCATTGTCCAGCCGGGCGGTTGATCGTTTTGGTCAACTCACCGCAAGGGCTAAAGCTGCCGAAGAGAAAGCAAGAGATCTTGAGGATAACCTAAAGACCCAGCAAGAGCAGGTTCTTTCGGCCACTTCTGAAATCGAGAACAATCCCTACGACGATCTGAAGAGTGTCTCGGACATCCAAAACAAAGCCAAAGAAATCAATGATGTGATTGAATGGGCTGAGGATGTCCTATTTGAGTCTGCCGATTACGGACCTGATGAACAGGTTACCGAATCAAATGGGCAGGCTATGACAAAATCTCAGGTGCGTGAAGCGCTGAAACAAGCCAGGAAATCTCGTGATAAATACCTACCGGATCAATTCCGCACGGTAAAGAAGGTGGAGGATGCAACTAAGCTACGCAAGGAATATGGTCAGAAAGCTATAAAGGAGTTCAAGTGGCTAGGCGACAAAGAGAGCGAGCAGACTAAACAGTTTGTGCAGCTAGCCAGCCAACCCGCACTCAAAAAGGCTTATGAGCAAAATCCTGATTTAAGCTGGCAGTTGCCTTACCTATTAGCCCATTCGGTTAATAGCATGTTCGGCGGCAAGTCTAAGCCATCTACAAATGCACAAGATGCATTCAAGCCATCTCCGCCCAAAAGTCCGTCTCCGGCTGGAGCCAAGTCCGATAAGTCTGAGGACAATTCGTCCAAAGCACTGAAAGATTTGTCATCACGGTTTAAGGAATCTGGCAACAAAGACGACTTCCAGAAACTGAGAGAAGCGCGATGGTCGCGCCACCTCACCTAACCTAAATACTTAAATGTCACTATCAAATACATACGACACAACTAGTCCAGGTTCGGCTGCTTCCAACAGAGAAGATCTTAGCGATGTGCTAACCATCTTGGCTCCTGAAGAAACGCCCGTCCTGTCCTCACTATCAAAAACTCGTGCATCTGGCACGATCCACGAATGGACCGTAGACTCTCTCGCTTCTCCCAAAACTACTGGGATAGCTGAAGGAGCTGACGTTACCACTTTCACTGACCAGTTCAGTGGCCGCGCGCGTCTTTCCAATAACACCCAAAAGTTCCGCCGGGACTACATGGTTAGCGACCTCCAAGAGGCTGTTGATTCTGTTGGACCTGCTAAAGTTGCTCAAGCTGAAGCTAAGGCAGTTCGCGAACTAAAGCGTGATATTGAAGCTACTTTGCTTTCGGACAACGAACTAGACACCGAAGACGGAGCTGGCTCTGTTTACAAGTTGCGTGGACTCGGAAAGTGGATTCAGTCCACTGCACAGTCCAGCAGCCCAGTTCCCGCAGATTACCGCACACCTGCTGGTAGCATCCATGCTTCCGGTGCGTTTACGGAAACCGCGATGAACAACATCATCACGTCCATTTACCGCGTTAGTGGAAACACGAACTCGTTGACGTTGGTTGCAGACACTGCTCTTCGCCGGATTATCAGCGACTTTGCTCGCACTGGTGTAGATGGATCTACTAGTCACGAAGGCGTTCGTAGCGTTAATTACAACGGTGACTCTGCTCAGATTAAGCTCTCTGTTGAGCTTTATCAGTCTGACCACGGAATCGTTTCTGTTGTCAACATGAACCCAGATTGTGCGCCTGATACAACGAACAAGGACACTGGCTACTTCGTCAATCCTGAGTTTGCTGGCATCGCAGAGCTAATCCCAATGGGAAGTTCTCGTCTACCTAATCAAGGTGGCGGAGAGCGTGGATACGTTGATTGTGCGCTTACGCTCGCAGTTTACCACCCCGGCGCACATGGTAAAATAACCGCAATCGCATAAGGAGATAAACTATTATGGCTATCGAATTAAAGAAAATTGGCGACATTCCAACATTAGCTTTGGGATACACTTACGAAGCATCATTTGATGCTTCAGAGTTGTCGGCCTCAACAGGATCACAAACAACTGCCGTTCAAGTAGGCGGTTCAGCTATGGCTGGACTCATTCTTAACGCAGCAATTATTGTTGAAGAGTTGGTAACAGCGGATGTTAGCACGGGTAGTGCTATCAGCGACGCTACCATTTCATTTGGTGATAATGGAGACGACGACGGCTTTGTTGCTGCGGTCAATTGCTTCACAGGCGATACCGCTAGCGAAGGCAGTATCTTTGCTAACACTGGTGCTTTGATTGCTGGTGCAGCAGAATACGGACACGTTGTTAGCTCCGTGGTTATTGATTCTACTGGAACTGGCAATGGCTTTGGTAATGCTAGCAAGGGTAAGTTTAGACTCCTTGTAGGCTACTACCCAACTGCTGGTGAAAAGTTTAGCGGTTAATACCGTTTTATAATATTTCAGGGGGAGGTCAGGCCAGTACTGGCCTCCCTTTTTTTTAACCTTTTACATTTTAAAAATATGGATTCATCAAACCCATTTGGGAGAAAAATTATAAACATTGGAACTAGTGTCGGGAATGCAGGCCGAAAGCCTAAATCTAAGAAAAGAAAATTATCTTCTGATTTGCTTGAGAAAAAATTAAACATAAAAGCCAAAAGAGGTTTTAATAAGGATATGAAAAAAGAATATCCTATTGGAGATTTGACAAGCCCAGTAGATCGGTCTTCTCGTCGAAAAAGGCAGCACTCTCGAAGGGTTGATATTCGGAAAGCCCAAGAAGCATTTAAGTCAGCAAAAAAATCTGCGAGAAAAGCAAAGAAGTAATATATGAATATCATTAAGTGCCAAGGAGTAAACTGTGACGTTAAGTCATCGTGCAGTAGATATTACCCCATGGGGGTATCTGTTGAAGAAGGAGAGTCGTTTATTGTTGTAGCTAAAAGCCTTCATAGATTTTTCAAAAGCTGCTTGTTCTTAAAGAAGAAATGAATATTATTACATCACTTCCAAGATACAGTGACGGAGAAATAAATCGAGCGTTCATGCGTGAGATTATGACTGGGCTAGAGTTTGAGAAGGAAACCGAAAAAGCTCGAACCAATATTGCCAGAAAAGAATCTGCGGAACTTAAAGGGAAAGAACACCCTGTTCTGGGAAAGCCAGTAGCAGTAATGCCAGCAAGAGAGTTTTTCAGGCTAACAAAGAAATACGGAAACGACACCGTGCATTCTAAAGAATTTATACAAGACTACAATAAGAGGTTCAAGGATCTCTCACCTAACAACGCGTAATGCAGGATAAAGCTAATAAAGACTTGTATGATTTGATATCCGCCCTAGCGGGTACATCAGATTTTACCACTGCTGAAAACGCTCATCTATTAGCTTTAGCAAACAGGCGGATGTACGAAGCGTACAACCGCACTCCGTACTGGGCTAGGTATTTAATATCTGCTGAACCACGTACTATCGAAAACCAAATATGTCCATTTACTCAAGACGCGTATTACGTGTTTGGTGCAGGAACCGATGGAGTGAATGGTTTGTATGAGGTTAATGGAACAGAGAACGCCCAATCGGCTTACACGTACTACGACAGTACAGATATAGATTCTACAGCTATAGAGAGCGGAACAGTGTACCAAATCGAGTATGCTGGGTCTTCCGACTTTACCTCAATTGGTGCAGGAAACAATAACGCTGGAACCATTTTTACGGCATCAGCATCCACTACAGGAACGGGCAAGGTCAAAACTGCCGCATTCAGTATTATTAGGAATAGCGGAAATAGTGCTTGGATAATCATAGAGGGTTTTCCAACTGCTACTGAAACCGCATACTACTCCCTAAGCTCAACTAGTATAACGGAAACAGGCTGGTCGATCGGAACGTCTACCTCAGCTAAGGCAAATACCCCACGGGTTAGAGACTTAAGCGACATTGGGGAGTTTGTTCGTATTCATAGAAACCAAGCTTTCCTTAATATGTCTTCTGTAGAGTACGAGTTTGGCGTTCAAACTGATGGCGCACATATTCTTAATGTAGTAGACTCAAAGGAAAGCCAGGTTTGGGTAACGTACAAAAAACCAATCACCCTTCTAACTAGTTTAGACATTGATGGATCTGGATCTTTGAATCAAGTACCACAAGAATTTTTCTATTACATGGCTCACGCCACATACGCTGATTTTCTCCGAATGGATGGACAGCACAATAAAGCTTCCTTCGAGGAGCAAATTGCCGAGAACTATCTAGGCGAAGAAATGGATAACCCCCAACAAGTAGCAAACAACAACACTATAGGCAAACGCTTTAGAACTCACGTATCTCAACAATCACGATAATGAACTCAAGAACCTCCAACTTATATATCGGGAATGCAAACCCGAACGGAACTTCAGAAAACCTATCAGCAGCAACCTCTGGTTCCGGAGTGTCTTTTGCTGCTTTTCATGCAGACACTGATTATGTAGTAATTGATGTCCAAGACAACAATGTACTTATTACATTTGATGGATCAGCCCCAACGGCTAGCAACGGTCATTTGCTTGTAAAGGAACAAGGACTAATTGTACTAAGTAAAAACGCCGCTAAGGGAGCAAAATTTCTTGGATCTGGCGGAGCTTCAGTAATTCAAAGCACTGAGTTCGTAGACTAGTCCTGATGAGAAACGTAGGACTTAAAAATATTCTTGAGTTCTTACGGGCAGGACGCGTAGGAGCTAGGATAGGAACAACTGGACCAACAGTATTTGAGAACTATACTGTCAACAATGGTTCTGGTGGTTTTCAAAACTATAATGTTTCTGACGGCTCTGGAGGACACGTAATATTTAAAGTGAGACAATCATAATGGCATACGAATCAAATTTTGAAGGGACAGCGGTAGATGCTGCGATTACAAAATCGCAGACGATGCCAGAGTTTAAGGCAGCGGTAGCAAACTATGCTAGCTTGCCCGGCAGTCCATCTACTGCTGATGTTGTCTTGGTTACGAGTGCAAGTACTGGTTATGATGCAGGTCTTTATCGTTACAGTGGGTCGGCTTGGGTGTACATGGGGAACCCCAGACAAGATGCCGACGATATTGATGACACTTCAACAACTCACAGGTTTACTACAGCCTCTGATATAAGTAGGCTATCTAACACGAGCGGCACAAACACAGGCGACCAAAACCTGTCAACGTACCAGCTTAAGCCAAGTGAGGGAGCGTTTGTAAATGGTGATAAGACTCACTTAGATACTATTGAAACTAATGCCGATGTAACCGATACGGCTAACGTAACCGCCGCTGGGGCGTTGATGGACAGTGAGGTTACCAATTTGGCTCAGGTCAAAGCTTTTGCCTCATCTGACTACGCAACGGCTGCTCAAGGAGTTAAGGCTGATAGTGCATTGCAGAGTGTTGCTGGTGATAGCAATCCTACTTTGGCAGCAAATCTTGATTTAGCTACATATGACATAGTAACCGAGTCTAGCAATAGACCTATAGATTTAGCACCGCATGGAACTGGCGGAGTTGTGGTTAGGGGAAATGATGAATCAGGAAAAATTGTCCTGAACTGTGAGCAAAACAGTCACGGGGTTACCATTCAAGGACCTGCCCACAGTGCTGTTAGTGGCGGAGGGTCTTATACTCTTACTCTCCCAGCAGCCACTGGCAGCAACAAGGCGTTAATTGAAACAAACGGAAGCGGTGTTTTAACATTTACTAATAGTCCTACACTTACCACTCCTGTAGTCACCACCCTAGACATGGCTGGTGCCATTCAGGAATACGCTGTTAATGTAACAAGCGTTACGGGAA
>Ga0181398_1000452_pt1 | contig 12223 bp, 5 predicted proteins | sample 21SPOviralmetaG_FD_130127 | JGI IMG/M metagenome (GOLD analysis project Ga0181398, IMG submission 130127) | Marine viral communities from the oligotrophic San Pedro Time Series (SPOT) site, San Pedro Channel, CA, USA - 21 SPOT_SRF_2011-04-29 | ecosystem: Environmental > Aquatic > Marine > Strait...
AGGAAAAATGATTGGTGGATGGGATATATACTCTAAAGAATATGTTTTATCTATTCAACCTTCAAATCCTAAGCTGCCTTATAGAACTTTAACTTTTGATGAAAATGTTAAAGGGTGGGTTAGTTTTTACACTTATAAGCCTAGTCAAATATTTAGTCTATCTAATAACTACTATACAACAAATGGTAGTAAAATATACGCTCACCATAACCCTAACACTGATTACAACTCGTTTTATGATGTTAAAGGTTTAAAATCCTCTATTTCTTTTATTTTTAATCCTCAGGTTAGTAGTGAAAAAGTATTTAGTACTATTAGTTATGAAGGAACTAGTGGTTGGGAAGTCACTTCTATAACTTCTGATGGAACAGGTTTTATACCTAATTATAATGAAAATTTTGGATATGCTTATGACACGTCTAATAAAATATATAGTTACGAACAGGGAGGTTATGACAATTTTGGAAATGAATACCCAGCACAATTAATACCTCCTATAAATAGAGCAGGTTTCGATAGAAAAGAAAACAAATATGTAGCTAACATAGTTAATTCATCTACTACTTTTAATGGTGAGGTTATTTTTTCCGAGCAAGTAAATGGAACTTCAGTTGGTAGATCTTCTGGTTTAAAAGGTTTTTATACAAATGTGACAATTTCGACAGATACAGCTACTGACGTTGGAGGCTATAAAGAAGTATTTGCAGTGTCTTCTAACTACACTTTTTCAAACGGATATTAAATGAATAATAAATATAAAAATATAAAGATATGCCAATAGGAGCAGGAGCAATAATAGGAGCAGGTGCTAGTATAATCGGTGGATTATTTGGATCTAGCTCAGCCAAGCGAGCTGCTAGAGCAGCAGCTGCAGAGAAAGCAAGGTTAGCAAAAAGATTGCATCATTTAGAAACACATAGATCACAAATTATTAACCCTTATGAAGATGTTAAGAGTTTGTCTGGGATTGCTAGAGATATGTCTAGTGAAATTTCTAATCCTTTCGCTAATTTAGGAGTAGCTACTCAAGCTGCTGAAATACAAATGGAGGAAAGTGACTTAGCTTTAGCAGCTTCGTTAGACACTATGAGAGCTACAGGTGCTGGAGCCGGTGGTGCCACTGCTTTAGCAAACGCCGCTTTAAGAAGTAAAAAAGGTGTTGCAGCCAATATAGAGCAACAAGAAAAATCTAACGAAGAAAAAAGAGCAGAAGGTGAGCGTCAAATGCAAGAGGCTAAAATGGCTGAAAAAGTACGAATTCAAGGAATTAAAATGTCTGATGCAGCTAGGGTTCAAGCAGCTCAAGCAGCCGGGAAACAATTTCAGTTTAGCGCTAAAGAAGCTAGAGAAGAAGGCCGCATAAGTAGAACTCTTTCGCAATTAACTGGCGCTGCGCAAGCCACAGCACAGGCTAAAGCAGATCAAACAGGCGCTATTACAGGTATGTTTGGATCTCTAGCATCTATTGGTGGTAGTTTAATAGGTCGTGGATAATAAAAAATAAAAAATGGAAAACAACTTAAATCAAAACCTTTTTTTACAGCAGTTTAACGAAAGTGACGCCATTGCTTACAATAAAGACTTTACGTCAGGTGTTAGCGATTACAACTTTCAAATACTAGACAATGCTTATAGAGATACGGGGAGAGTTTATGCTAAATTAAAATTAGCTATAGATTCAAACAATTGTCAAGATGAAACTTGCGCTTATGAATTATCAGAAATTAAACACTTGCAAGAAGCTCCGCAGTTATCCTTAGATTTTATATCTTCACTATTAGCAGAATTAAGCGTAACAGATGATTCAAACTTTGATCCAAACAATGACTTTAAGTATAAAGCAGCTAATAGCATTATGACAGCTAAACCTGGTTTTTCTAAGTCAGATGGTTATAATGTTTATTTAGATTTACTACCAGGTGGTTCTCAACAGATTGTTTTCACTGGCCCTGCTTTTCAAGAGCCATTAGTTATAAACAATACAGCTTTAAATGCTTTAATTGAATCAAACACTTCGCTTGTAGCGCCGACCCCAGATATAGATAAAAACATGTTAAGACTATTGACTGAAGTTGGTGTATTTTCACCTGACATGGTTAATGAAAATGGAGAGCTTGCAGCTCAAGCTAAAATAATTGAAGAATATGTGATTATTAATCCTGATGGAACCCCTGATTATGAGATCGTAGACATCGGAAATGGAAAAGGTAGAAACATACTTAAATACGATTTAGATAAAATCGAAAAGAAAGTAACTCCGTTTATAAACGCTGAGGTTGCTGGTTTACTTAGCTCTGAACAAGACGCAGTTGCAGCTTGGAACGTTTATATATCTAAAGGCACAAGCGTTGAAGAGGACGATCAAATGGTACAAAACGCTAATGCTGGAGAGAGCTCTTGGAGCTACACAGAAGACTTGCCACTTATGCAAGATAAAAAAGTTTTATTTGAAAAGAAATATAAAGAATACTTTATGAATAATTATCTGAAACAATTTACTACGAACCAATTACCTACGGTTCAGGCAGACGCTGCGGTATTTGATTTAGCTGAAGCTAAGAAAGCTAAAGCTCAAAAGTTTATTGACGATAATAACCTATAAATTTAATTAAATGACATTACTAGAATACATAACTTCTTTGCAAGACACTGGGTTATCTCAAGAAGAAATATTCGCTAAAGCTCAAGAGTTTAAGGGTAGAACAAAAACCAAAGAAATAGAGGTTGTTGAAGCACCTGTTGAAGAAGTAAAGGTAAACGATGTTGCGGACCAAACGGATGCAACTGTAGCATCGACCAAGAAAGCGTCCGAAAAACCATTTTCAGATGCAATATTTGGAGATGGAAAGTCTCAATATCAAGAAGGTGATTTTGCTAGTACATTTAAGAATACATTTGGCATATCAATAGAAGATTCTAAAAAAAGAGACAAACAACTAGCTGACTACAATGCTCAAATGGCTGAGTTGAATAAAGTTTCTAAAATAAACGATGTTTATTCTCCAGGAGATGGCTATGATTACAAGTTTAGCATTGATCCCGAATCAAACACTTTGAAATACGAAGCTAAAGAAGTTGGAAGCGAAGAGTTTAAAGAAAAGTCTGGTATAGCAGCTTTTAGCATAGCTAATATGTTTGGTCACTTAAACGAAGAACAAAGCAAGCAACTAGCTGAGATAAACGCTCAAAACAAAGCTGAATCTGAAAAGCAGAAAAAAAGAGAGCAAGAACTGTTACAAGCTAAAGAAAACCAGCTAACAGCTATTCCATTGGTTCAAGAAGGTGTTGTAGAAAGTGTTGACACCGGAACTAGTTATACCGATCAAATCAACTACCACATTAACCAGTTAATATTAAACAGTGAAGAATCAACCTTAAAACTTAAAGGTCGTAATACTAAATTCTACAGAAACAAAGTAGAAGAATACATAAATAGCGGTATGACCGAAGAAGAGGCTGAAGCTAAAGCTACAAGCGAGTCTAGTGTCAAAGAAGCCTACTATGATGTAACTAGAGATAGTGCAGATGATATAATTAATAATTTAAAAGGATATACCGATCAAGAAAAAGAAGATGTTAGATTAGCTATAAATTTAAGTAAAAAACTCAATAAAGCTCAATCTAAAATACAAACAGACGCTAGAATGAGAGTCGCTGCTCCGTTTTCAGATATAAGAACTAGTGATGAATCAGTAAAAGAACGGAAATCTGTACTTGATAAAATAGATAAATTAAACAAAAGAAAATCCAAAACACCAACTTATAGCGCAACGCCAGAGGCTTTAGCGTATTTCACAGAACAGTTTAACACTCTTCAAGGGAATTACGGAAGAGGTAGCGCTAAGACTAATGAAGCTATTTTTAATCAAACTATAAATAGTATGGTTAAAAACGATCCTTTTATAAAAGCTGAACTATTAAAGCTTCAAATAAATGCAGATCAAGAAATTAAAGATTTCTCTGCAGAACTACAAAAAAAATACGATACATCTACTGTAGAAGGTAATAAAAAAGCTACTGAAGAGTTGCAGCAATTTGCTAAGTCTTTAACTCAAGATAAGCTATTAGAAGGCGATGTGTTTAAAGAAAGGTTTTCTCAAATACAAACGGTAGGTTTAGAAGCCTTAGGAAATATAAACCTTGAAGATAAAGAAAGAGAACTACTTAAAGCTAGAATGCAAGATCCTATTCTTAAATACCTCGAAGTAGGTAAAAAACTACCTGGGTTAAAATTTGCTGCTATAGGTATTGAGGGAATAATGAAAGGTAGTAAAAGATTTCAAAACGCTGTAAATGTAGTTCAAAAAGACTTTGCGGCTGACGGAGCTAAAGAATCTATAAACATGATTTCTTCTTTAGAAAAAGCTTTAAAATCTGGAGAAGTAGATTTAACAACTAAACTCTCTTTCGACAAAGGCGGTTTTATGACTGTTGAAAAAGCTTTAGACTATTTTAAAAAAGCTAAAGACTACGATGAAAAAAACATTATAGAACAACTAGATGATTTATCTGGTATTAGCAAAGATTTAAGTTTATATAGAGAAATAGATCCAGAAGACAGTTGGCTAACAAGAACTTTTCAAACCGTAGCTGAATCAGTACCAATGATGGCGGCTGCTGTGGGTGGTGGAGCTGTTAATTATTTAACTGGTGGTACCGCTAGCGCTGTTTTAGCGCCTATAGTTTCTACTTTAGGTACAGCTGCTTTATTCACGCAGTTTTACGGCGATGCATGGGAAGATACTTTTATGGAAGGAGCTAGAAGCGAGGCTAAAAGTAAAGGTATTGACTTAGATAACGTAAGTGAAGAAGAGAGAAGAGATTTCTTACTACAAGCTTTACAAAGTGGTAAATATGATAAATCAGCAAACGCAGCTGCAACAGCTGCTCTTCAAACCGCTACAGAAAAATTTGGTTTTTCAAAACAAATGTCAGCTGCTTCAAAAGCTTTAGGTTTAGGTAAAGAAGGTATTACCTCTTTAATACAAGGTCAATGGAGGCAAACAGGAAAAGCTTTTTTACAAGGTTCACTAGCTAAAGCTGAATCTGCTCTAAGTGAAGGTGTAACAGAGTGGAGTCAAACGGTTATTGGTGATTTGAATAAAGGTTTTGCTTACGGCAAAGGAACTAGCTTTGTTGATTTCAATAGCGCTTGGGAAGCTGGTAAAGCTGGTGCTAGTGCTGGACTTTTGATGCCAGGCGGTGCCGCTATAATATCTCAGACTAGAGTTGAAATTCAAAACTTGTCTAGAAAAATAGCTATACAGTTTGCTCCAGACTCAAGTTTTGGTCAAGCAAGCTTAGTTGCTGACAACTACTTTAAAGCAGCACAAACAGAGTTGAATCAAAGGTTAAAGCTAGGGGTTAATCCAGATGGCACTGAGTATACTGCTCAGCAGCATCAAGAAGACACTAATGCTTTAGCTAGTACATCTAACGCTTATAGAAGAATACCAAACACAGCTAGCGTTGAAGTAAGAACAGAGCTTCTTGATTTAATGGTTAGAAGAGACAAGTTACAACTAGAAATTAATAAAGTTAATGACTCTGACTTAACAGTGTTACAGCAATTAGAGTTAAACTCAGTTAAAGACGAAATAAAAGAATTGGCAAAAGAAGCTTCTGCTCCAGTTGGAGTTAAAACAGATTCTGAAAAACTTAAAAAAGGAGCTGGTGTAGCTATTAGTCAACTAGGCGCTGGCGTAGAAAGAGTTGATAATACAGAAGACTTTATAAGTAGCGTTTCATCTCTAGAAGCTCAAGGTGTTAAAGCTAATATTAATAGAAATGAAGCAGGGGAAATACTTCCAGCAGAAGAGCAGGATTACGGTATATTCGCTAAGGTGCCTGACGGAAAAGGTGGCTTTGATATACAGTTAATAATAAACGATGCATCATCTAAAGCTGATGGTATCTTGCCAGCGGACAAGCATGAGCTACTGCATATAGCAGCTATGAAGATGGATGACGCTTCAAAGGTAAAGATGGGCGGTGATATATTAAATTCTTTGCTTAACGACTCAAACATAGATATAAATAGAAAGACAAGAAGACTTTTAAGAGCTTACGAGTTAGATTTAGATAAGGGAGATATTACAGTAGCTGAGTTTTTTGAAGAAGTTATGGCTGTAACCAGCGATGGTTTAACACCTAACTCAAAAACAGGTGTAGCAGACATAAGGGTAAAAGATGTAAGTAAGTTTAAAGCTATTGGTCAAAAAATACTACAAGCAATAGGATGGAGACAGAACTTTGCTGATGGTCAACAAGCTATCGATTTCTTAAAAGATTTTAATGCAGACGTATTAAAAGGCGAAGGTTTATCAGAAAGTGTATTAAGTAGGTTTGATACTAAAACTGATGCAGAAGTTGATATGGGCATTGAAACAGAGGTTGACCTAGGCGACGTTAAACCTAGCAAAAGAGATGTATCGCCAAGAGGTGCGGAATTAATTAGTTTAGTAAAAGAAGGTTTAATAACAAACGAAGGGTTAGTTGAAATTATAAACTCGCCGTCTTCAAAACCAGTAGACAAGTTTGGAGCTATAGATGCTGTAGTTGAAAGCAATTGGCCTGTTATAAGTAATTCTATAAAATTCAACCCAACAGGTAGTATACCAATTGAAGCCGTGAAAACAGCGGTTACCGAGCAACTTCAAGGCATATTTCCTGGTAGAAAAAAAGAATTACTCAAAGACTTTGACGCGAGTAGAAATAATAAGCTTACTACTGTTTTAGGTCCAAAGTTTCTTGGTATGAGACAAGCTGAGATACTGCAAAGAGCTTCAGATATAGCCGCAACTTCAACTGACAGCGAGAGTATAGACTCAGATAAAGCCAAGCAAATAATAGATACATCGACAACTACGTTTAAGTCGAGTGGTTCAGCTGTAAAGCCTATTGCTCAAACCGATGCTACCAGTTTTGGTCCTGCTAAAAATAAAAAGCAAGATTTAGAGAGTATAATACAAGTAAAAGACGTTGACAGACCTAATTTTAAAACTTTAAGTAACAAATATTTTAATGAAGTAGCTGAAAATCTATTTGGCATAGAAGGTAAGAAAGTTCGTGGTAATGCAAGTTTAAAATACGGCGCAACTAATGGTAATCCAACCTCTTCCGAGGCTAACACTTTGCAAAATGTGTTTAAAAACTCAGAAAATGCTAGAAGTTTTATAAAAACTATGCCTAAATATAATGTCGCTACTAAAGAAGCAATAATAAACAAACAAGGTGAGTCTATAGGTGTTTCAAGAGATACTTATGGTAGAGCTCTTGGAACTAATCCTAAGGTTCTAGAGGTGTTTTACGATAAGGTTAATACAGCTATTCCTGGAATATCTAGCCCTAAAGGTAGTAGTTTGGGTAAAACAACTCAACCTCAAGTTTTTAAAATAAAACCTGAATTTGACGCTGAAATAGGTCCTATAGGCAATAAAGCTGTAACTAAATTACAAAGCTTAATTGGTATAACACCTTCTGGAGAGCTTAGTATACCAGTTAAAGGACCAGCTAGAACAGAGTTTGGAAGCGCTCTAACGGGTTTATCTAAAATGTACGTTGACAACGTTATAAATACCGTTGGAAGATCTAAGCTAGACTCTAAACAAGCTAAAGCTGATTTAGGTGCTGGAAAGCCAAAATCTATGGCTAGCAAACGTATAACTACGGAAGCTGAAATGTCTCCTAAGCTTAAAAACGCATTTAAAGAAGTCGCTAGTTTAAGAAGTAAGACTCAATTAGCTAGAGAGCTAGGTTTTTCTTCTCCACCTATAAATGAAAAAACTAGAAAATCGTTGCAAGACGACATGCAAAAAGCTGTTACGGAATTCGGTCTAGATACTGCTTCTATAGAAGCTGGTATGATGGGTAGTGGAGGTAGACAAACCTTCTACAGCAACTCAGCTAATGGAAAAATGTATAACACTGTTGGTGACGCTAAAAGAGCTGGATTAAAAAATCCAATTCAATTCGTTAAAACCACCGACGGTAAGTTTTACGAAACAAAAAGTGATCAAGGCAAGCTTGGCGGTGAGATAAAAAACTGGGTTGCTAAACCTTCTAGGTTATATTATGGAAAAACAGATCCCGCTTATATAAAGCTAATAGAATCTGCTTCTAAATATGAAGGAAAACCTGCTAAAAGAAACACTGTTAAAAAAGGTTTTACAGCAGAAGGGATTGCTCAGTCTAAAATAAACATGGAAGTACTTGATCATGTTGTAAAAAACCTAACAGACGCTGTTGCAAGAGGTATGTCTTTAGACATAGCAGGTGCTATAATAATACAAAGCTACCAAGCCACCGAAGGACTAATAAAAATAGCCGCACCTTTTAAGTATAGGTCCACGTTGATGGAATACGCTACAAGAGAAGAAGCAAAGAAAAACCAAAAAGAAGGTAATAAATATAGAGAAGAGCACAATCCTCCAGCTTCTGTAGTAGGCGCTAGTATAATGTTAGCTATTAAAAATAATGCTGCCTCCACTGTAATGAGCGCTATAAAAGAAAACTATTATCAAACGCAGTTGTCTAAAAAGAATGACGATCAGTTGGACATGGCTAAATTAGATTCAACATTAGTTGAAGGTCAAAGTGTTTTTGACAATCCAATATCTAGACTAGCTGCGGCTGGGATAGATCTTCAAACTTTAGTAAACCCTTTAACAGGTAAAACTATAGCTGAAGAAAACGGGTTTGGTATCGATCCAAAAGCATACAACAAATATAATGTTAACGAAAAACTACAAGCTTCTAGTATTCAAAACGAAGCTATATTAGAGGGTTTAAAAAACCCAGACTTAGATGTTGCGGCTAAAATAAAAGCATCTTTACCTCTTGTACCGGGAAAGTCAATGGCTTCAAAGCGTGATAGCAATTTAATACCTGATGCTATAAAATACGACAGACCTATAACTGTACAGACAGCTATAAATGCTTTAGAAAAAACTGATAAAGCTTTAGCAAACGGTAGAAAACTAGATCAACCTGTCAAGAAGATTAGAGTATTTGATTTTGATGATACATTGGCTAGAACTAAAAGCAACGTGTTATACACAATGCCTGATGGAACTACTGGAGCTATCGACGCTGCTACGTTTGCTAAAGAAGCAGGTAACATGGAAGCTGAAGGAGCTCAATGGGATTTCTCTGAGTTTAGTAAAGTAATGCAAGGAAGCAAAGGACCACTATTAGATGTAGCTAAGATCATAGCAGACAAACGTGGAACTAAAGATGTATTTGTTTTAACGGCAAGACCTGCAGATGCAGCTGGACCAATCAAAGAATTCTTAGCTAGTATGGGATTAGATATTCCACTAGCTAACATAACTGGTTTAGGCGATGGAACTCCACAGGCTAAAGCTGGGTGGATTATGGGTAAAGCAGCTGAAGGTTATAATGACTTTTACTTCGCTGACGATCACACAGGAAACGTTAAAGCGGTTAAAGATGTATTAAGTCAAATCGATGTTAAGTCTAAAGTTCAATTAGCAAAAGCTAGTAAGAGACAAACCTTTGATACTGTCGTAAACGACATGATAGAGGATTCGTCTGGTATTGAAACTTATAAAAAATACTCTGCTGCAAAAGCTAAAACAGTTGGTGCTAACAAAGGTAAATATGCTTTTCTTATTCCACCATCTGCTGAAGACTTTACAGGTTTACTATATAAAATGATAGGTAAAGGTAAAAAAGGAGATGCTCAAATGGCTTTCTTAAAAACAAACTTACTCGATACTTATAATAGAGCTGAGTCTGCCGTGACACAAGCTAAGATATCTGCTGCAAATGATTTTGTAGCTTTAAAAACCGAGCTTAAAACATTACCTAAAACTTTAAGTAAAGAAACTGGTATTGGTAAGTTTACATATTCACACGCTGTTAGAGTTTCTGTTTGGACTAAGCAAGGTATGGATATACCGGGTTTATCTAAAAGAGATATAAAACAATTAAACGACTTTGTAAATAAAGACGCTAAGCTTAGAGTGTTTACTGATGAGCTTATTAAAATACAAAAAGGTAAAGAATATCCAAAACCTGGTAAAGACTGGTTAGGTGGAAATATTACTACAGATATTATCGGTGGTATTAATAAAGTTAACAGAGCTGAATATCAGCAAGAGTGGAGAGAGAACATCGATATTATATTCTCTGAAGACAATATGAATAAAATGGAAGCTGCATATGGAACTAGATGGCGTGAAGCTATGGAAGATTCTATACGTAGAATGAAAGCAGGTACTAATAGACCGATAGGAGGTAATAGAGTTACAGAAGGATTATTAGACTGGTTAAACAACTCTGTCGGTGCTGTAATGTTCTTAAATACAAGATCTGCATTATTACAGACTATATCTGCGGTAAACTTCGTAAATTGGAGTGATAATAATATAGTGAAAGCTGGAGCGGCGTTTGCTAATCAGAAACAATTCTGGGGTGACTTCATGACGCTTATGAATTCTGACTACTTAGTAGAGCGTAGAAATGGTCTTAAGATTAACGTAAGTGAATCTGAAATTGCTGACGCAGTTAAAGATTCTAAGAACAAACCTAAAGCAGCTATCGCTTTTTTACTTAGTAAAGGATTTGTTATGACTAGATTCGCTGATAGTTTCGCTATTGCATCTGGTGGTTCTACTTTTTACAGAAATAGAATTAAAAGCTTAATGAAGCAAGGTTTAAGCGAAGCTGATGCTACAGAGCAAGCTTTCGCAGATTTTAAAGCTATAGCTGAAGAAAGCCAACAATCTAGTTCACCTAGTAAAATTAGTCAACAACAAGCTTCTGCTGCGGGTCGTGTTATACTTGCTTGGGCGAATACTCCAATGCAGTATGCTCGTATACAAAAACGTGCAGCGCAAGATCTTATAAATGGCAGAGGAGATGCTAAGTCTCATATATCTAAAATAATTTATTATGGAGCTATTCAAAACTTAATATTTAATACGCTACAACAAGCTGTGTTTGCTTTAGGATTTGGAGATGATGATGAAGCAGATGAAGATAAAGTTACTAAAAGAAAAGATAAAGCTATTGCAGTAGCAAATGGTATGATCGATTCACAATTAAAAGGTTTAGGTATATTTGGCGCTGCAACAGTAGCTCTAAAAAATGCTTTAACTACTTTAGCTGAGCAGTACAATAAAAAAGGTCCTAAGTATGAAAAAGCAGTTGCTGATTTATTAAACTTTTCACCACCACTTGGATCTAAGATTAGTAAAATAAGAGGTGGTCTTAGAAGCTTTAGCTGGAATATGGGTGAAATGAAAAAGAAAGGTTATAGCTTAGATAACCCAGCTTACTTAGCAGGTGCTCAAGTTGTCACTGGGTTTACTAATATACCACTTGATAGAGTTGCTAAGAAAATAAACAATATAAGAGGTATTGTAAACGAAAGATCTGCTCTTTGGCAGAAAGTTGCTCTTAGCTTAGGTTGGTCAACTTGGGATGTTGGTTTAGGTTATTACGGAGGTTTTGATAAAGAAAAACCATTAACACCTAAGCAACAATTAAAGCTAGAAGTTGATACGATAAAGAAAGAAACTAGCAAGTCAGATCAAGTTAAAACATTATTAGACTTTGGTTTAACTAAGAAGCAAATTAGAGAGCTTAAAAACGAAAACAATAGAGTTAAAAAAATATTAGAATTACAAAAAAAAGATAAAAATGAAAAATGAAAGTTCACCACTATACGTTAAGTTAACAGCTAAGTGCAAAGCTGCAGCTAGAAGAAAATTCGATGTATACCCTAGTGCATATGCTAACATCTGGGCTTCAAAGCAACAGAAAAAAGGTAAGTGCTAATGGGGTATGTACAGCCAGGCAATACACCTTTACATAAAAAAGAGGTAAAAAAAGTCAAAGCAAAAGGTGGAGGTACTAAAAAAGTATGCTTACCTAAAGCTAAGATAGCTAGCATGAGTAAAGAAGAAAGGCAAAAAGTTATTAACGCTAAAAGATCTGCTGCTGCTAAAGGAAAGTACAAAAGATCTAGTAAGAGTAATGTTAAAGGGACTAGTAGCGGTGGTAGTTTAAAAAAATGGTTGGAGCAAGACTGGAGACAAGTTGGAGATCCATCAAAAAAATGCGGAGAATAAAATGAGTATAACAGATATCAAGATATACGCAATGAATGCTGGAGCATTAGGCGTAACAACGTTTACACGAATCGAAGACGGTTTAAAAATATTTCTATTACTAGTGACTATAGGTTATACTATAT
>Ga0181398_1000454_pt1 | contig 12214 bp, 20 predicted proteins | sample 21SPOviralmetaG_FD_130127 | JGI IMG/M metagenome (GOLD analysis project Ga0181398, IMG submission 130127) | Marine viral communities from the oligotrophic San Pedro Time Series (SPOT) site, San Pedro Channel, CA, USA - 21 SPOT_SRF_2011-04-29 | ecosystem: Environmental > Aquatic > Marine > Strait...
CATGTTGTTGCTCAGCTTGTTCTTGCTGCTTGTTATATCTATTGAAAAAATCCATAGCTTTTTGTTGTTCCTGAGTAACGCCCGGTCTCAACTTGATCTCGTCGTAATACTTACTCTTTGTTTCTTCTAAAAAGTTTTTGGCTTTTGCAACTTCTTCTTTAAACGCAAGCTTTTTTTTGCGTATATCTCTCTCCTCATCTATGTCTTCATCGTAGTCAAAATCTTCTAAAAGAAGGTCCAAATCTTCAGAATCTAAATAAGGTTTATTTTTTTTGTAATACTCTTTAATAAGAGTTTTATCATCTGTATTGCTATAGTCGGCATTTAACCGCGTATAGTCTTCTATTGTTCCACCAGTTTCTTCCATGAAAGCAACTAGTTTCTCAATATTTTCTGGTAATTGTTTACCTAATACTTTTTCATCTCTTATAGCTTCTTTAACTTCTGCTTTAACTTGTTCAACTTCAGCTTCTGTTACTTCTTGGATCGGAGAAAACCCTTCAGTAGTCTCGTTGGACTCTTGTATAGGTTCTCCCATCTCTGCGCTATCTCCGGATGGTTTTTCCACAGATACCTTCTCTGTTTCTCCGATTTGAATGGCATCTTCCTGTTGTTCTTTTTTTATTACTACTTTTTTAACCTCTGGTTCTAATTCTACTAAAGGTTCTTTAGGATTAACATTTACTTTAGTAATGTTATCTTTTGATTCAGTTAATTTTTTAGGTGTTTTCTTTTTAATTTTAAAATCACCCTCTTGCTTTACAGCTTCTTGTGTTTGTTCTGACATAATATAATATAATTAAATAATTAATAAATTCTAAGCTTGTTGCTCAGGGGTAGAAATCATTTGCGATTGACCACCCGTATCTTCTTGAAAGTCTATTGGTAATAAATTGTTTTTTCTTTGATCTATCATTTTACTTTGCTGCGTACCTTCCATTTGTATACGCTTGTCTTTAGCTTTTTCTGATTGCTGCTTGTTTTGAGCTTGAGCTTGAGCTTGAAGTTTTGCTAATTCCATATCAAACTGATGCTGCATTTGCATTTTTTGTTGATCTAGTTGAGCCTGAATTTGCATCTTCTGAATTTCCATTTGCGTTCTAGACTGTTCATACTGTACTTTTGACCCACTGATAGCTTCTTGTTTTTGAACCTCGTTCATAGCTATTTTCTCGTTAGCCTCAGCTTGTGATTCAGCTTGAGCTCTAATATTAGCTTGAGCGTTTTCTTGGTCTTGAAGTGCTTTTTGTTTGCGCTTAACCTTTAACAATTGGTTAGCTAATTTAAGATTTTTAATTTGTCTTAAATCTATGGCATCTTCAAGATCAATACCTCCTTGTTGTAATGCAACTTGTATATTAGCTTCTAGTTGAGCTTTTTCTTCTTCGTCCGGCTCTAGTTCTAAAAATATACCAAAATCATGTAAGTTGAGATTAACTATTTCTTTTAAGGTATTTACGTTGTAAGTACTTATAGAGTTAGTTAAAGACTCAGCTGTAAGTGGAAACTGCAAAGCATCTCCAATTTTTAAAGCCACATTTTCAGCTATTCTAAGAGTTAAATAAGATGAAGATTGTTTAATGTGTCTTGTAGCTACGTTTGAAGCATTAGCTGCCATTTTTTGTAAACCTACTAAAGTGCTTTTATCTGGCGTGCTACCATCTCTTGCTTCATTTAGTCCCGTGACATCTCTTATCATCTGTAAATAATATTGATAAGTATTTATAAGACTTTGTATTTTACCTTGACCAGAACTAGAGTTTAATTCTTGTATTGGAACTTTACCAGGATTCATTTCACCGTCTTGAGTAAGTGATCTACCTACAATAGAACCTGTTTGGAAGTACATGTTTAAAGCTTCAGCTGGATTATAATTAGTTCCATTACCAAGATCAACCTCAGCCAATCCGTCCATATCTAAATACACACCGTCTGGCACTATTCTAGACATAACTTGTTGCAGCTTTAAGTGAGTTATTTGAATCATATCAGCGAAACCAATACACTTGCTCACTAAGCTTTCAATTCTACCTTTGTACATTCTAGGTGCACAAATAGCATAATTCATTTTTACTTTAGTAGTATCAGCATAAGGTCTTGACATGTTTTCAGCTAGCTCCCATTTAAGCATTGTATCTGTGCCCAGTACTTTAGCGCCATGATATAAAACCTCTATAGATCTTGAGACTCTTTCAAAGTTATCATTTTCAGGTGGATTAAAAGTGTCTGGCTTTTCAATAGCTTTCATTAAGCCTTGATCTGTTTGTTTTATTTTAAAAACTTGGTTATGATAAGTTTTGTAGTCAAAATATAAAACCTGTACAGTGTTTTCATCATAACCACCCCAACCTGTTATATATTGTCTATTGCCAGGCATTTTTTGTATACGCTCAAGCTCTTCTTTAGATATATTAGGAAACTCTTTTTTAAGCTCTGGTATTGTAATAGATTTTATTTCACCAACATAGTATATGTCTTCAAAATTAGGATCTTCAGTGTATGAGTAAACCATATAAGCTGGATCTACATAATCAATAGTTACACCGTTAGCTGTGTTAAAACTTGTTTTAGCGGCAGCAATACCACATACTGTTAAATCCATATTTAAGCGGCGCTTAACAAGTTCATATTTGTTTTGAGCTAACACAGAAGATATAGCTTCTTCTTCTGCTATTTCTATACTCTGCTTGTATGACAGTTGCATGTGTAACTCTAACTCTTCTTCGTTATTAGGCAGAAGCTCTGGATTTAAAGTTTGATACAAATCTATTCCAAGGGTTTGCTTCAAATTATCTAAGTAATCTTGAGCAATCATGTCTTCATATATTTTAGAAGCGTACTCAGTTCTCTTTTTTATAGACTCAGGATCTTGAGCGTAAGCTTTCACGTCATAAGAACTTGCAGATATACCGTTTACTACAATATCTACAAACTTAGACAAAATAGGTACTGGTTTCCAGTCTAAATTAAGATAAGATAAATCACCATTGATAGACAATTCATCTTTATATTTTTGAACCGGTTGCTCACCTCTTGCATAAAGCCTAAGAGTATTAAAATTATTCCAGTTAGTTAAATAAGTGTTACCATTCATTCTACCAGATCTGAACCACTCATACTCAATAGCCATAGCCACTTGACTGCCATATTCTCGACTTGCCTTCTCGGCATCGCTAACTACTTGGCTCGGAAAAGCGCTATTTGAATTAGTGTATATATTCATTTAACTTATTATTTTTGATGTAGTTCCCCTGTTATCATATCTTTTAATACCTAGATCAACGGGTTGTATAGTTTTTTTACTTACTGGTGAGTACCTGTGCTTGTTGCAGGCCATAAGAGCTAAACCAGAACTAATAGAGGCATCGTGTTTAGTTCTATTGTTAATATTGAACTTTGCCCAGTCTTCTAAAGTTCTTTGAAAATAAACATCTCCGTGCCCAGTTTCTTTTAAACCTACGAAATGTTCTATATACGTTTCTATAGCTGACGCATGCGCTTGCTTAATGTCTTCACTTGAATTAGGTATACCACCTAGCTCTCTTTCTGTTACTGATAATTTATTATATTTTTTATCAGGTCTATTCATACAAAAACCCCTATAACCTCTTCTTTTAAAATAATATAAAATTCTAGGTTTATTGTTTTCTATAAGTATTGGCATTCCATAGAAAATACAAGCCATAAGTACGTCTTCAAAAAATATTTCAGCTGTTTGAGGTCTAGCTATATATTCTAAGAAAAAATGATTAGGCGGAGCGTCTTCCATTGAGAACTTGGTTAAACCATGCAAAGATCCTTTTGAACCTCTTTTGTCTACAGTTCCTGATATGTCATAAGGATCGCAACCAAAAGCACCTACGTGCTCATTGCCTGGGTAATTTTTACCGTTTTTGTTATATCTTTTATTCTGTAAATTAACAGGTGGTACCCACGTTATTAAAAATCTACCATCATTATTAGGAACAAAAATTACATTAGTATCTTGCTCGCCATTTTGCCATTGAAAAGAACCTTTAGTTACGCTTATAGAGTTCTTGAGATCTTCATTGAAATCTATTTGTTCATAGATTTTAGTTAAATTAAAAAGAGACTCTTTAGATTCATCTCTGAAAGCGTGCTTAGTAGTTCTTGGAAATTGCCTGTAAAATTCATTTAAAGCGTCTTGATCTTGCTTTAGTCCAGCCACTTCGTTATCCCAGTACTCTACAACACCTTGCTCAATTGCTTCGCCTTGCGGTCCACTAATTTTCTTGCTTGGGGTGTCGAATACAGGTAAGCCATAAGAATCGATGTATCCTTCGTAATTCCATTCCATAGGTATGAACAAGCTATATAATCCAGAGCGAGTTTGTCCATTTGCATTTCTTTGAGTAACGTCTGAGTCATTATATAATTTTTTAAAATTATCACCACCTTTGTCTAACGAGTTACTAGTTGAACCCATCATGCATTTACCTATAATTCTACTACCTAATCGTAAACACGTTTTCGTGACACGCCAGTTGTTGAGGATGTTCGTCGGGCGTTCCCATTTACCGCTTTCGTCGTGGACAAGTAGCTTGAGTTTCTCACCGTCGTACGAGTTGTCACCGGTATTCTTCCAGTCGATCGTGGTGTCGAGGCCGTCGAGCTCACGTAATGTCTCGTTGGTCTCGAGCTTCTTACGGGTGAATTTACTGGCTGGTACACGATAGGCAAGCTCTGTCTTTGGCCTGTCCATACCGTCCTGTATTGGTTTAAAAAAGAAGGGGTAATTAACCGATATTGGTACCACCTTGTCCGTGAACATCTTCTTCGCATCAGGTCCACTCTTTGATAAAATGCCAAATCTAGAGTCGCTTGATATGGTTGCCATATTAACGCACTCCCCGGACGCCATAAATGAGAATCCAGATCGTCTATTTTTAAGGTAGCACATTCCATATGACCTCTGATCGGCTTTACAAGCTTCCCAGAATATGTAAAATAATCTGTTTGATTCCCTAAAATCTGGTTGCCCAACATCAATTTTGGACCACTGCAAGTACATATAGTGAGTACCAGTAATGTAAGTAGCCAGACCCTTATTATAGAACCAAAAGCCTTGTTCTCTTTTATTAAATTCACTATCGATGTAATCATACCATTTTTCTTTAAAGTCTAGTGGGTATTCCTCCCAATCAAATACAGACTTTATTTTTTTCAATACTTTAGGATACTCAGAATATTCCCATGTGTTTGAATCAAATTTTTCTATGTTAAACTTTTCAGGTAAAGCTATTTTTAAATTTTGTATTTCATATACTTCACCTATCTTACCTGTTTTAGATATAACAACCATGTCGTGTTCTTTGTTATATCCATATTCCCATTTTTTATACCTATTAGTTCTTTTTAAAACCTTAGGTTTTACGTGGTCTTTTAAAACTTTATATAAACTCTGCTCGTACATTATGATGATCTACCTTCTGCAAAACCTTTAAAAGTTCTTTCTTTAACTTCTTTAGGTTTTTCGTTTAATAAGTTTTCTTCTTCTTCAATGCGATTAAGTATTTCAAAGGCATCGAATATAGCTAGCTTTTTTGTGGCTGCTGCGTTCTTAAGTCTGTCAGCTGATATATCATCATCTGAATCAACAATAGCTTCTTTAGCTACTTTAATCAACTCTTCAACCGCTCGCTGCCCAGCTTGGATTATATTCTTTTTCGTTTCCTTGGTGTTCATACTTAATTACAATATCATTAGATTTCATACAGTAAAGTCTTTTTCCTTCAACTAAAAACTCCCATTCCCCGTTAGGCGTATAGCCAACTAAGTCTCCTGGGTTTATTTCTAGCGCCTCTAAGGACTTATTACCATATTTTAATATACCAATAAGGCTTGCTTCTTTATCAAGCGCTAGAGAATCATTACTTTTTATAGGCATTATAAAACATCTGTCACCAACAGTGTTCCAACCGTTTTTATTTTTATATAAATAAACCTGGTCAAGGCTACAGAAATACAAATTATCTTCAAAATAAGATCTGCTTTTCTTTTTCTTACCTTTCATATCATAAAAGGTTCTAAATACGTTTTGGTGTATAACTATTGTATCACCTTTTTTTATACCAGTTTTAAAAGCTAGTGGTGTTTCAATAACCTCAGCTAAACGGTTTACAAATTTCCAGTTTTCAATTTTAGTATTGATAACTACATCTTTGCCTGCTATTTTAACTGTGTTTTTGTATTTATCACCAACTGGCTTTACGATAAAATCGTATAAGCTTTTCATTAATATTCTAAATCATACTCAACAGATACAGCCATGTTAGAATTAAACTTCTTCCACGGCAATACCTCGTTGTTTTTCTTTATATGAATATTATAAGATCCATCAGTTTCGCTGAATAAAATATAAGCTATTTCATGTCCTCCATAAACCTGCTGACCTACAGAGTAGTGCATAGCGTCATTTTTGTAATCAGAACCTATACTGATTTTTCTTATAACTGAATCCATTACGCTTCTTCGGTTATTTCAGTATACTCACCAGTCTCAAGGTCAATAGATATTTTACCGTAAGCTTCTTCTAGAGTTTTCTTTTCTTTAGCTAAGCTTTCATTTACTTCTGCAACTTTATGCAATAAAGCGTGCTTTTGTGTTTCTATAACACCTATTTCTGATACTAAAGCGTCTAGTTCTTTTTTAATAGAAGTTACAGCTTCTAATTCTTCTTGTTTAATTTTTGCCATTTGATTTAATTTAATTTAATTGTTATATTTATATAGTTACTTGTATATAAGTTATTTACCAGCTATAATGCCTGAAGCAGTTGTATTATCAGCAAGTACATAATCAACAACTACTGGAAACCACTCTCCTTGAGGTACATTATCAAATTCAACTGCTTGAGCGGCACCAGGTAATCCAGGCGACGCTACAACTCTAAGCGTAGCTTTACCATCTCCACCATCTACCGTTACTAAATCACCGTTTAAATAACCACCTGTTGTACCGCTTGTTATATCAATAACACTTACAATAGCTCCATTTACAACATTGAATTCTGCTGCTAAAGCAGTTCCACTACCTCCTAATAAATCGTATTCAGTTCCTTGTACATATCCACTTCCGCCAGAACCAGCGTATCCAGGTGACACAAGTTCAGTTACTACGCTAGCACCTGTTGTTCCAGCTGGAATCACTTGAAGACTACCGCCTGTGCTATTTCCTATGTACAATACAGAACCATTTAAAGAGTCTGCTGCTGTTAAATTAGCTGCTAAAACAGGCGTTACAGCTTGTATATCATTTGTTATAAAATCAGGTTGATTTGCGTATTGTCCCATTTTTATTTATTTTTTATAATTTGTTTTGTTTTTTCCCAGCTACGACCTACAAAATATGCGCCGTATACTGTTACTAATAATGTTTGAAATATTGGTATATATTCTTCAGCTATTTTAAACTGACCTATGTTGCCATCAAAAAAAGCACAAGCAGTGAATATAACAGTTAAGTATATAAGCACCATTGGTCTTATGTTTTTAGACAGTTTACTATCTGATGCCATATCTGCCGCCCAACGAGCACTTACTTGCTCTTGAGCTTCAGTATCTGCTTTTTGTAATATTTCTGTTATAAGTCTTTGTGCTTCTAGCTTTTCTTCTTTAGTTGTTGTTAAGTTATCTAAAACTTCACCAACTTCTTTTATTACATTACCAGTAAGCCATTGCCATAATTTTTTCATGCTTTATCGTATGCTTCGTCTTCCCAAGGCAATTTAGCATTGCCTTCGTCCATTTTTGCTCTTGAATATTTTTTACCTTTCCAATATACGTAATTATCGTCGTAATCAAGATCACCTCTTTTCATTTGATCTATATGCACCATTTCGTGCTTTATAACATCGTCAATTTTTTCAGCTGGTACATCTTTGTTTATAATAATAGTTAAATTATTATTAGCTTTACCCATAACATCATCTTCCATATCGACATGATATATCGGAGTGCAAAATAACTTTTTATCGTATGGTGGATTGTTAAGTTTAAATGCCATATTAAAATTTTCTATAAGGAAACATTTTGTTTAAAGCTTGTTGCCGGCTTTCACAGCCGCAAGGGATATTTAACCCCTTGCTAACCGTGTCTACCATTTTTTTGATACCAGTAGCTTTAGTAAACTTTTCTACGCTGTCTCCTAAACCTTTTGATCTCATAATTATGAAAGTGCAAATGTGCAACTAGCAAACTGAGTGTAAACAGCTTCAGTTGTAATTTCAATACGACCTTGCTGTCCTGATTGCGCAGCTGGCACTTGTGCAGTTGTAAGAGGTGGTACTACTGTTGATACTACTCCTCCTGGATTTGCTACAATAGCTTTGTTGAAAGCCTCGTACATAGCATCTAGTCCTCCAGCTGGATCAGCAACAATGATAGTATACTTAGCTGTAGAACCTGGTGAGGTTAAGCTAATTACTAATGTTGTGTCTGTGCCATCTGATGATGCTAGCATTCCACCTATTTTATCAATTGGAATTAACACTTCAGCTTCTCCAGCTGCTAGTGTTTCTACTTTTAAAAATTTTGCCATTTTTGTTAGTGTTAGTGTTAGTGTTAGTGTTATTTGTTTGGCTGGGTTTTACAGATCCCTACTGTTTATGGTGTTTCTTGTGAAACTTCTATAGCTGTTATTTTAACTGGTGTTTTACTTCCAAATATAGGTAAAACAACTACTTCAGGAGCTCCTGGGTTTCCTATTGCCGCTTTTTGAATAGCTTCAGTCCATTCTGTTGCTGGATCGGCATTGCCAGTGGTTGATGGTACAGTAAAAGTTATATAATTACTATCATCATGAAATATAGTAAAAAAACCTCCTTTACCAGTATCATTGTTTTTACCAGATTTTATTAAGGTCATGTTATTTAGCCCTATTAAAAAATCATTTTTATTATCAGTGATATTTATGTTTTCTTTTCTAATCTTAATATATTTTGCCATATCTATTTTATTTATTCATGCAATGACCCTTCAACGGACTACCCATTCTTGATTGGTTAGCGTGCTTAGACATCCATGATCTACCTCCGCTAGCGTCTTTAGCTACTGGATTATCATGTAGTAAGTTATACTTTTCTTGTTTTTTAGTTTCCATTTCTGCTGGGCTATGTCCCATCTCGGCAGGGCTGTGTCCCATTTCAGCTGGTGAGTGTTTCATTTCAGCTGGGCTGTGACCCATTTGCGTAGCCGCGCTATATTTCATTTGTGGTGCGGCTTTTTTTTCTACAGGCTCAAGCTTCTTAGTCATTTTTGGTTTTTTTCTTTTTTCAGCCTGACTTTTGGTAAAACTAAAAGAACCATCTGGATTGTGATAGTGATCTTTCTTTTTTCCAGCGTACTCAGAGCTATGTTGTGGTGCTGCTTTATAGTTCATTTTTTTATATTTATTTGTGTTTATTCATTGCTTTGGCTTTACCTTTTTCCCACTCTTCAATCTCTCCATTTTTATTTATGTCTTGAGCTACAAAGTGTTTTTTAGCTGGTGAGCCGTGTTTTTCTTTATCGTATTTCATGTCGCCTGCTAATTTTGAAATATGTTTTTCATCAGCAGTCATTTTTTCATCACTATGCCCGTGGTGATCATCATAAAGAATATCACGTTTTAAATAATCTATATGCGCAGCATCGTCTCTTTCAGATGCTTTATAGTTTTCTTTAGTAACTTTTGTGTGGGCGTGGTCTTTTGACCATTTTGCGTTACCAGTATATTCACCCCAATGTCCTTTTTGATATCCCATTATGTTAATCCGTATTTTTCTTTATCTTCTTTTGACATTATTGATGTTAACTTGTCAAATTGATTATTTTTGTTTTTATTTACTATGTTTTCAAATTCAGTTTGATCAACAATAGCTTCAGCTTGCCTTTTTTTTAGCTTAGCAGTTTTTTCATCAAACTTATCTCTTTTAGTTTCTATGGGATCTACAGATATTCCAGTCAAAGCTTTACTAACATCTGCTATTTGTTGACCACCCATTCCTTTGTCATCAGCTTTTTGATTTCTTTTATCTATTCTTTTCTCTAAACGCTGAGCTTTCATAGCTTTTCTTTTAGCCATGTTTTCTGGTCCAGATGCTGCAGCTATTTTATCCACACTTGACGCAATAGTGTCAATCATACCTTTGTATAGATCAGCTGTTGGTTGGTAATGACTAGCTCTTTCTTCACCATCTACATATCCTTGAAAAGGTGACATCTTAGCTGCTGAATCTGATTCGTGTGATTTTTCAGCTTCTTCTGCTTTAGCTAATTGTTCATTTACTTTAGGATCATCTCTATTGTAATCTCCAGGTGTTCCAGATTTTTCTGAAAGTTTTCTAGCTTTATCAAGAAATTTTTGTTGATGCTTAGGTAGTGGTGACTTCATCATAAAGCCGTCTCTAAATTGTGTCATAACTTATTTTTTTGAGCAACCAAAGTTTTTAGCATAGTTTGCCATTTTAACAACCTCTTCGCTATATTTATCTTTTTTAGACATTACAGCGTCTGCAGCAGAGCAAGCGTCTTTAAAGCCGTTCTTCTTAGCCCAAGCTGTAAACTTGCCTTTGTTTTTTTCCTTTATTTCAGGAAACTCTTTAAAAAATGGAGACGTATACATTATTTACATTTTTTAGCGCATTCAGTAATAGGTAAAGCATTATAGTAGCTTTTAGCCTTTAGTACTTGCATGCCGTTAATACCTGAACTAGATCCAACCCCGTGTGGTCTTCCAGTTTGATCTAATGGTCCGTCCCATATAGCGTTTTCACCAACAACACCATGTACGTTTTTTGATGCCATTGTTTTATTGTAGTTGTTATCTGTTTTATGCATAATTTATTTTTTATTTTTATATTTACAAGCTCTTTTCATAAGTGAACTACCCATAGAAATTTGTCTCTGCATTGGAGTACCAAACATAGATTGAGCTGCTCCAGCAACTCCATAAGTTGCAACATCTTCTGGTATTGTTTGCTCTTGAACATTAGGTACTGGCTGAACCCCACCCATTGGTTGTCTAGATATAGGATCTAATACAGCTGATGACATTGTTGAAAAACCAACTGGAGCTTCAGTGCTTGTTAAGGCACCTTCGGCTCTCATTTGAGATCTATCTTGAGCATCGGCCACAGTGTTATCAATAGTGTTGTTGGTGTCAATATTAGACATTGATTCTGCAGTTGCTCCTGCAGCTTGAATCGATTGAGCTCTCATTCTTTGCCTACCACTCATAGCAGCTCTTTTTTTATAGTCTGCCAAAGCCTGAGCTCTTTTGGCTCTTTCGGCTCTTCTATTTTTCTTAAGACCCAATATTCTTTCAAATGCTGGTATTGAAGTCATTGCGTCTAGAGCACGACTACCGCCACCTCTGCCACCAGCAACACTCGCCGCTGCTCTTACGAATTTATTTGGACTACTGCTCATCTGTTTTTATCTTTGTTTAAATTATAAATAGCTTTTGTCATAACTTTATCAGTATACGTCTCGCCATTAATTATTTTATTTCGTCTACCTGTATTTATATCTTCTTCGCCTAGCATTATTCTGTATATTCTAGTTATAAGCTGCTTGCCTTTAAAAGATACTTTATATATATGGTATTTTTGAGTTGTTCTGTTTCTATATCTCCAGACTTTAATCCAGTCTTGTTTTAACAATCTATTCCATCTTCGGTTGTCCCAACTGTAAGAATAAACACCCATCTCAAAATCTTTTTTAGTAAAAAACTCCATACAATCAAGGTATATAAGAAGTTCTAAGTCTGCATCGTTTAAATCGTTGTTGCGACAAGCCCACTTTCTTATAATGCGGTAGTGTTTTAAAAGGTTTAAATCTCTTATGTCACTAGCGTCTAATTTCATAATACAACAACTATGTCACCTGATTTTATAACGTGATAAGATTCTTTATCAACTTCTATTTTGTGACCCGCATGACGATCAAAGTATATTACATCATTTGGCTTAACACCTGCTACTTCGTCTCCTGCGGATACTACTATAGCTTTAACATAACGTATATCGTCTCTTTGGTTTTCAGCAAGTAAAAGACCACCAGTTGTTTTGGTAGTCCCTTCTTTTGCTTTGTTTATTATTAAGTTTCTACCTATTGCTTTCATCAATTCTTAAATTATTAATTACACAATCAGTAGATAATATTGTTGTTGCTACAGAAGCTGCATTTTGAAGAGCGCTCTTGGTGACTAGTAG
>Ga0181398_1000456_pt1 | contig 12198 bp, 29 predicted proteins | sample 21SPOviralmetaG_FD_130127 | JGI IMG/M metagenome (GOLD analysis project Ga0181398, IMG submission 130127) | Marine viral communities from the oligotrophic San Pedro Time Series (SPOT) site, San Pedro Channel, CA, USA - 21 SPOT_SRF_2011-04-29 | ecosystem: Environmental > Aquatic > Marine > Strait...
ATGAAGAAAATACTAGCAAAACTATTTGGAGGAGCGGCAGGAGGAGTAGCAGAGAAGATATCTAACATAATAGCTAAACATACTTTTTCTAAAGAAGATAGAGCAAGATTTGAAAAAGAGATGACAGAAGTATTTATTAATGCTGAAGCTGATATGCAACAAAATGTTACTGAAAGGTGGAAAACTGATATGAATAGTGACAGTTGGTTAAGTAAGAATGTAAGACCTTTAGTATTAATCTTTTTAGTTGTATCTACTGTACTTATGGTGTTTATAGATGCTGGTGTTATTTCGTTTGATGTTAAAGATACTTGGATTGATTTATTACAGCTAGTACTTATAACTGTAATAGGTGCTTATTTTGGAGGAAGAAGTGTAGAAAAGTATAAAAAAAAGAATTAACCCGTATACAAATAAATTAACTTACTTAGGATGATTCAGGCTACGTTTGGGACTTCGCCTGAACATATATTTGTATATATAAAAATCAAAGTTACAAAAAATAATTGACAAAGTCAAGTAAAATAAAATATTTATTTTCTTGTATATTTATTAAATAATAATTATATTGCAGTAATTATGGAAGTAAATAATTGTGAAGGATTATCGTTTTTAACTTGGGATATGTTTGACAGCCCTGATGTTCCTAACTCTGGCTATAAGTTTATGGAAAGAGAACCAGTTATTTTATTAGATAACATAATTAAGAAATATAGAATTACTATAAAGGTAATTTTAGGATATGTAAGTAAATCTTATGCAGATAAGCTAAGACTTGTTAGAAGTAATTCTCATAGAGTTGGTAAAGCTGTTAAAATTAGATGTGTAGGTACTAAAAAAAGATTAACTCTTGTTAGAGGATTAGTTCAACAAGGAGTTCATAGAATAGGTGTTAGTAACGATTATGTATATTTTGATACTGATGACCTTAAAGAGAGAGCTTTCTACATTTGGAATTAATGTAGACTGTTTGTTTTGTTTAAATCTGTTGTGTTGTGTAAAAGGGGTGGTTTTGTTTTACCACCTCTTTTTTGTTAAAGTAGTGTTAAAGGTCTTGTTTCTGTTATTTACTCATTATATATTTGTTCAAAAAACAAACAATGAAAGATTTAATAGAATTTCAAAGAGTCAGAATAGAGTTTTTAGTTAACAAACTAAAAGAAACTGAAGAAAGAACAATAGAACTAGAAGATTATATAATGGACTTGTGCGATGAAGATTGTCCTAGTGATTATAAAACTGTAGTTAAATCAGAAATATATAAACATTACAATGACAATAAATAATCCAACTAAAACAGAAATAAATTACTATGACAAGTTCTGTATGTTGTCAGATACTATTCTTAAATTAAGAGAAGGTAGAATAAGTGAAAGACATATAGATACTATTATTAGTCAATTAAACGAAATGGCTTTTTATGTAAACGAATTACAATTAGAAGTTATGCAAAAATCCTCAGAAATAAATTTTTATAAACAAGCAATAGAAGACCTTACTACTGGGGTTGGTACACATGAATTTGTGGATATCAAATAAAGGTTGTATATTGTAAAAAACAAAACAATAATAATGAAACAAATGAATTTCGAACAAAAGGTAATTTCAATTCAAACAGAATTAAAAGCGCCTAAAAACCAATACAATAGTTTTGGTAAGTACAGATACAGAAATCAAGAAGACATCTTGGAAGCTGTAAAACCTCTTTTAAACAAGTATGAGTTATCTATTACATTAACTGATACAATAAAAGAGACACCTTCAGGAATATGCTATGTAGAAGCTAGAGCGATATTACATGGTACTGATGGTAAGATTGAATCAGTTGCACAAGCTGGTATTGATATTAATAAGAAAGGTATGGACATATCTCAGTCATTTGGTAGTTCTAGTTCTTATGCTAGAAAGTATGCTTTAAATGGCTTGTTATTAATTGATGATACTAAAGATGCTGATTCAACTAATACACACGCAACTTCAAACCTAAAATGGTTAAATGAAGGAACTCCAGAATTTACTAGGGCTATGGCTCATATTAAAAAGGGAGGTAATGTTAATGATATAAAAAAGAAATACAATGTATCAAAAACAGTAGAAAGTAAATTAATTAAAATTAAATCTTAAATTATGGCAGGACTAATTACAATGTCTTTAGATGTAACTAAGTTACCTAAAGAAAAGTTTATTAAAGGTAAGAAAGGAGTTTATTATAACTTCACTATTGCAATTAATGACGAGACTAAGTATGGAAACAATGTTTCTATGTATGACGCACAAACTCAAGAAGAAAGACAAGCGAAAGCACAAAGAAACTATCTTGGGAATGGTAAAGTTATTTGGAATAATGGAACCATTGTAAACGCTGAAAAAGAAGCTCAGGTTGCTGAAGTATCAGCAGACGGAGATATATTTTAGTTTTAAGGGGGAGATTAATTTCTCCCCTTTTTTTATCACACACACACACAAACAAAATGAACATAAAAGATTATACAAATGAAGAGCAACAATATATGCAATACATTGAAAAGAAAGCATATATTGACCCTAGAAAAGAGGTTAAATATCCTCCAATAGCAATAAGTATGGGAAACTTTCAAGCTGGTAGAGAAACATATCCAATACCGATAGGTACTTATGGTAACTTTTCTTTTATATCAGCACCTCCTAAAAGTAAAAAGACATTCTTTGTTTCATTGCTTTCTGCGGTATATCTCAGAGGTAATTTAAATAGTCATGCTAAAGGAATGACAGGACATAGAGATGGTAAATGTTTAGTACACTTTGATACGGAACAAGGTAGGTTTCACGCTCATAAAGTATTTAGAAGAGTTGTTGATATGACAGGAATGGATAATGAATGTTATCATACTTTTGGATTAAGAACATTAAACAATAAAGATAGATTAAACTTTATAGAATACTTTTTATATAATAAAGTACAGGATGCAGGGCTTGTTGTTATTGATGGTATAGCTGATTTAGTTTCTGATGTAAACAACTTAGATGAATCTAGTATGGTTATACAAAAGCTAATGAAATGGACTGAAGAATTAAATTGTCACATTATTACAGTAATACATAGTAATTATGGTAGTGAAAAGCCAACAGGACATTTAGGTTCTTTCTTGGAAAAGAAAGCTGAAACACAAATACAATTAGAATTAAACACAGTACACGATGAATTAGTTACTGTAAAGTGTAGAAGAAGTAGAGGTTTTCCATTTGAAAAGTTTAGCTTTAAAATAAATAAAAAAGGTCAACCTGAAATAGTGGATGACTTATATGAAGTTATAGAACAAAATAATATAGATGCGACTAAAGCTTACGTTTAATATAAGACCTGTTCCCCATCAGTCTGTTAAAATTGGTAGGAATAATATTGCCTACAAACCAAAGAAAATAGTAAATTATCAAGTAGCTATAAAATCCTTAGCTATACAACAATTACCAAAAGGATTTGAAATGATTCCAGCAGGTACAGAAATAATTATAGAGAGACTAACTTATCAATTTGAATACCTTAAAGCAACACCAAAGAAAAGAAGAACAGGTAAAGTTCCAAAAACCACAAAACCAGACCTACACGATAACTTAAACAAAGCTTTTATTGATGCTCTTGAAGGCATAGTATTTGAACAAGACCAAAACATTGTTAAGATTAATAATCTTGAGAAATATTATGACAAAGAGAATTTAATTACGTTAATATTAAAATACTAATATGTTAGAGTTATTGGCTAAGAATCATTTGTTGTGGGTAAAAATGGTTTGCAATATGGGATGTCCTAAACATCTTTGTGAAGATATAGTACAAGAAATGTATTTAAAGATAAACAGACTTGTAAAAGATAAAAGAAAAATAATGTATGGCAATGATGATGTAAATAGATTTTATGTTTATGTTACATTAAGAAACTTATATAGCGATTACAAGAAAGCTAAAAATAAATATACTTTTTTCAATTACTTAGAAACTGATGATGCAGATACTATTCATACAGCAGAATATTTGTATACTGATTCAGATGCAGATAAAGAAGAAGCTTTTTATAAGATAACAAGTAAGATAGCAAAAGAGATTAATTCTTGGCACGTTTACGATGCTAAGTTATGTGATACTTATTATAAGAGTAGTATGTCTTTAAGGCAAATATCAAAAGGCAGTAACATTAGTTTAACAAGCTTATTCAATTCAATTAAAAATTATAAGAAAATACTTAGAAATAAATTTATAGAAGATGTAGAGGATTACTTAAACGGAGATTATCATTTACTTTAAAACATAAAATCATGAAAGAACCAAAAGACAAAAGAACCAAAGCATACAAAGAATGGAAGAAAAACTTTGATGCAGAACAAGAAACAAAATCAAAAGGATTAGGAGATGACATTGAAAAGATAACTAAAGCTACAGGAATCAAAAAAGCAGTTGAATGGGCTTTTGGACAAGATTGTGGATGCGATGGTAGAAAAGAAAAACTAAACAGAATATTTAGACATAATAAGTTAGAGTGTTTGAATGAAGGTGAATATGATTATCTTACAGGCTTCTTTGCTAAAAACAAATCAGTTGTTAGTCACAAGGATACTGTAGAGCTTTACAGAGTTTATAATAGGATATTCAATAAAAACAATAAACCTTCATCTTGTTCTTCTTGTATTAGAACAGTAGTTATGAAGCTACAAAGAATTGTAGATGCTTACTAAGAAATCATTAATAAGAAATTCAAAACAAGTAAAGCAAGTTATTGATTTTACTGGTGTTCAAAACGGGAAGATTCATCCTTCTGATATTGATGCTGTATTAGAGTTTAATAATGATGCTCTTATTTTAATTGAGGTAAAAAGAAAATACAATAGGATTCCTACTGGTCAAAGATTATTATTAGAAAGGATAAATGATTCTTGGCATAATCAAGAGAAAGCTATTGTGCTTAAAGTAACGCATACTTTTAAAGATGATACAAAAGATATTCCTTTAGAAGAATGTTCTGTAGAGGTTTGTTACTATAAAGGAAAGTGGTCAGAAAGAACAGGTCCTTTGTTAGAAGTATTAAATAAATTAGGAGAATCATGGAATATCAAGAAGTTGTCTTTTTAGATTGGACATTAAATTGTTCTTATGATGTTAATATAAACTATATATACAATGAGTGATAGAAAAAAAATACCAGTTTATTCAGGAGTATTAAAGTATTTTCCTGATGCCATTATTGAAGTAGCTAGATGTAGTTATGCTGGAAACCATCAACATAATCCAGACAAGCCTTTACATTGGGACAGAAGTAAATCTGGAGATGAACTAGATGCACTTGCTAGACATTTACTTGAAGCAGGTACAATAGACTCAGATGGGATTCGCCATAGTGCAAAGGTCGCTTGGAGGGCACTCGCTAACCTACAGAAGGAGATTGAGAAAGACAACGAAATTTAACAAGTCTTTAACAACATTTAATTAACAAAAATGTATATTAGCTTAAAATATAAATTATGATAAAAACATTTGACAATAAAGAATGGCAAAGAGAAGACATCTTAAAAAGAATGTATGATGACGAGTTCTACTATGGTTATCTTGGTTCTAACGCACTTTCTTCCTCTTCAGCTAAGAAACTAATACAAAGTCCTAAAGCCTATCTTAAATCGCTTAAAATCAATTCTGATGCTCAACCCCTTAGAGATGGTAGACTTGTTCATCTTTCTGTATTAGAACCACAAAAGGTTAAAGACCTTACTATTATTGATGGCTCTAAAGCAACTAAAGCATTTAAACAAGCTGTACTTGAATTAGGTTCTGCTAATGTTTATACTAGAAGTGAATTTAATAATGCAAACTATATTGCTGAGTCAGTTCTTAAATGTAGTGAGGTTACGAATTTATTGAAAGGTGCTGAGTTTGAAGTTCCTGAAATATCCATGATAGATGGATTACCTTTTAGAGGTAAAGCAGATGTTTTAAATGGTAATGTAGTAATAGACCTTAAAACTACAGGAGATATAACTAGATTTAAATGGAGTGCTAAGAATTTTTCTTATGACTTACAAGCCGCTCTATATATGAAGATGTTTAATGCAGATGCTTTTATATTTGTTGTAGTAGACAAAGACACTAAAGATATAATGATATGTGATTGCTCAGATGAATTTATTAGAACTGGATTAAGAAAGCTTGATACCGCAATAGAACAGTATAAGTATTTCTTTCAAGATGAAGTTCCTAATCTGAACAATTATATAACGCATGAAACATTATAGTGGTAAAGAAATTAAAGACGAGTTCTTTAGCATCTCAATGTTTGATTTAGAAGAAGGAATGTCTATAGATGATTTAAGAGCATTATTAGATGACTATGCAAATAAAGAGTTATATTGGGAATGTGCAGGAATACAAAAAGCAATAGAGTATATGGGTTTTATGTTACTGACCCTAATGAGTGATAAATTAAATAATAAAGAAATAAACTTAGAATATGCCAATACCGAAAAAGAGACCACAAGAGAAAGAGGATGATTTTATAAGCAGATGTATGTCTGATGCTATTATGAACAAGGATTATCCTAAGAGAGACCAGCGATTAGCTGTATGTATTAATCAATTAAAAAAATAAACAATGGAACTGAATAAAACAATTCAAACAAAAGAGATTAGAGACTATGTAGAATCTTGTCTTAACTTAGAACTAGGTACAGTAACAAGAAGAAGAAATTATGTATATGCAAGAGCTATATACTTTAAGCTATGTAGAGAGCAAACTAGATTAAGTTTAGCAGATATAGCAAGTACAGTAAATATGGACCACGCTTCAGCTTTACACGCTATAAACAATGTATTCCCTTCTGCAATATTTTATGATAAATATTTAAAAGATATCTATGATGACTTTATGTTTTCTAATAAACACAAAAATGAAAACATATATGAAAATTATGCTAGGCTGTTAAGAGAAAATGCAAACCTTAGAGTTGATATAGATTCTATAAATAAACAGGATGGATTAGAGAAAAGGTTTATAGATTTAATAAATAGAATACCCGAAAGCAAAAAAGATGATGTTTATGTAAAACTTGGTGCTATAGTAAACATTGTTAATCTTGCTCATGAAAGGGAGACTGTATAATTTAGAAGCTCAAAGTTGGTGCTTAGAAAAGGGTTATAAAATATATATAGTACCTCAAGACAATAAAGGTACTGTATGTAAAATAGGAATAGAGCTTGGTGTTAAAAAAGCAATAACAAAAGAGACTTATACTAAAAAAGAAGTTAGTGATGAAATATGGAAACTATATACAAAATTACATAATAAATGGCTAGAGCAAAACAAAACTCAGCATACATAAAACCGAATGATGGTAGAAAGAATAACGGCAGAAAGAAAGGTGATAAGTATGGACCAAAGAAAGAATTGATTAAATCATCTTCACAATTAACTCCAGCAAAGAAAGAGAGAATATCTATCTATGCACTTAATGCAATGAAGGATGTGTTTGGTAGTGAAGAAGAAGCTTGGAAAGCATTAGCAGAACAAGCTAAGGATTCTTTTGCACACATGAATTTACTATGGCAATATAGATACGGCAAACCTCAAGATGGTAGCGAAGGAAGTGCTAATAAGAAGTTAGATGTTCCTGTAATTAATTTCTATGCTTCTACAAATCAAGTGGAGAAACTAGAAGATACTATAGATATAGAATCAGAAGAAGTTGATATGGATAAACTAAACGATGAATAATATAAAGCTTAATGACAGATACAGTTCTTTGTTTACTGCTGACAGTAGATACTTTGTTTGTACTGGAGGTAGAGGTTCTGGTAAATCATTTGGTGTAGCAGTCTTCTTGTTGTCATTGACTTACGAGCAAGGACATAAGGTTTTGTTTACTAGGTACACAATGATATCTGCACAGACATCGATTATCCCCGAGTTTATAGAGAAGATAGATTTAATGGGTGTCAATGAACACTTTAGGATAACTAAAGATGAAATCATAAATATGACCACAGGAAGCTCAATAATCTTTAAAGGTATCAGAACATCAAGTGGTAACCAAACTGCCGCCCTGAAGTCTCTAAATGGTGTTACAACCTTTGTTATTGATGAAGCAGAAGAGTTGACTGATGAATCTACTTTTGATAAGATTGATTTCTCTGTACGTTCATTAACTAAACAGAATAGATGTATACTTATATTAAATCCAACAACTAAAGAACATTGGATATATCAAAGATTCTTTCAGAACTCTGGAGTAAATTCTGGTTGGAATGGTTCTACAAATAAAACAACTTATATACACACAAGTTACAAAGACAACAAAGATAATTTATCTAGCTCATTCTTAGAACAGATATTTGAAATGAAACTAAAGAGACCAGACAAGTATGAGCATCAAATTCTTGGAGGTTGGTTATCTGCGGCAGAAGGTGCTATCTTTAAGAATTGGAGAGTAGGAGATTATATACAAACAGAGATTAGTTGTTATTGTCAAGACTTTGGATTTTCGGTAGACTTAACAACGCTTGTAAAAATATCAGTAGACAAAGCTTTAAGTAAGTTATATGTAAAGGAGATTTATGGTAAGGCAGGATTATCCACGACTGATATAGCTATGAAGAATAAAATGGAATGTGGAGTAGATTTAATTATATGTGATTCTTCTGAGCCACGTCTTATAAACGAGATTAAGCAGAAAGGAGATTTAAACATAAGACCTACAATAAAAAAGAAAGGTAGTATACTTTCTGGTATAGCTTTAATGCAAGACTATGAGATTGTAGTTGATAGGAAGTCTCATGGTATTGTAAGAGAATTAAATAACTATGTATGGCAAGAAAAGAATACTAAGCCAAACATTGGTTATGAACATTACATAGATGCTATTAGATATGGATTGACATTTCTTATACAAGGTCAGAACTCTGGCAAGTATGTCATTAGGTAATCATTAAACATAGTAGGTCTTTTACCTAATCATTAAACGCAGTAGGTTTTGTGGTCATTAAACGTAGTAGGTATTTTATGTTATCGTTAAACATAGTAGGTTTTGTGACTCTTAAACATAGTAGGTTTTTACTGATGTTTTATTCCTCCCTCTTTTGATATTTCAAATATCTATTTCTTAATTTCTGGTAACCAATACAAAATAGTTTTGTTAGTCTCAATTATTTTTCGTATACGCATATGCGCAATAATAAGGACACATTTAATATGTTAAAGTTTTGTTAATGCTTTTGCTATGTTAATTATTTGTTTATATATTTGGGTAAACAAAAAACAAAACACTATGATTAAAACATTAAACAAAACAAAATTCTTAATAGACTTTGGAGGATTTTATGACTCTATTCATTCCGCCCTTATAGATGACATGATTCAATATAATGAAATCAATGAAGACAATGTTAATTATAAAGAGACTTACAAAGATTATTGTATTGAATATTTAGAATTATTAAATAATATTCTGGATTTAAATTTAGAATTTATTCAAATTGACTCACCTCAATTTTATAATTTCACCACTGACAAAATAGAGGCTGAAATTAATGAGAATGACTTTAATAAATTAAAAGATACTTATTTAAATGATAAAGAATTTATAGATTATGTAAATGAAGCTAGTAAGTCTAGAGACGGGTTTACAAGCTTTTACAATGGCTTTAATGAGGTTATAAAAGAAGATGAAATTTTATTGCAATATATGTTTGATTACATATTAAAAGAATATAATGATGACATTTATTTAATGGAGTCAGACTTTGAAATAATAGAAAATAATTAATAATTAAACACTATGGAATTAAGCGCAAGAGAATTAAGAATAATAATTAATGGATTAGGAAGATTAGAGAGATTAGAAAACCATAATTCATATAATGCAAGTGCTGAAGAGATTGATATAATAGAGTGTAAAATATTAGATGAATTAAATAATAAAGAACATATAGAGAAAAAATTCATAGAAACATTTAACCCATTAAACACCAATAATTTAAAATAACATGAAACAGAAACAATTTAAACACAATTTAAGTAAAGCCAAAAGGCAAAAGGCTCATGAAAGGTATGTACTAAACAACCTTTTTGAAGACTATTCACTAACATTAATTAATCTAACAAATAAAAACAAATAACATGGACAATCAAATATTTGCATATTACAGAATACAACAAAGAGTTAAAAAGATAAAAGAAGCAATAGAATTATTGAAAGAGCAAGGCTATACAATTATAGATTTGGAGGGTAAAATAATCCGTAAAAAAGACGATTAATTATGATAAATAAATATAATACTTGTGATTTTTGCGGTTATCAAAATCATATAGATAATTTTAAATGTGAGGGAGAAGACTGCGGAGTCCCTTTAGATTTAGAACTTAGTTATAATGAATGGGGTTTACCCGATTTAAAACAAAAAAAACAATAATATGAAAGTAAAAGACTTAATAAAACAATTGCAAGAAATAGAAAATCAAGATAAATATATTCACTTGTTAGGCAATATAGAAAATCCTGAAGATGAAGATTGTGATATATTTTTTGAAGATGCTGAAGTCTGGGATGATGGGGAAGAAAGCATTACTTTATTTTTAAATTCTTATACTAAAAAAACAATAATATGAAAGTAAACAGAATAAGCAAAGTATATAGACCGATGCGGGAATTTGGTAAACTATTAAAAGATTTATTTAGCCCAAAGAAGTCGACACATTTCTGGATAAGAGTAACAAAAGAATTTCACACCAGAGAGGAAAGAGAAGAATTTATCTACGCTACATTAGAGTTATTAGATAATGAAACCAAAGTAAAAGCATGATTATCCTAACCTTTAAACAATAAATTATGAATGAACACACAGACGAGGAAATTTTAGACATACTTTTCCGTGATTTCCCGAAAGTCGGGGAACAAATTTTAGAATATTTAGATAATATAAACGAATAAAATAAATAATTATGAGAATAGATAATTTTACTAAAAAACACACAAGTCAGGCGGAAGAGTGGTTTAAATTACACGATATAAGAACCTTTGTTAATAAAAATAATATATACATTGATGTGGGCAATTTTGAATTTAAGCTCTGTAATTCTGAGGTTCGTTATAGGGCTGAACTGTATAAAAAAATAATAAATAATATAAATAAATAATTATGACACACACAGAAGACATTAAAAGAATAAGAGAGGATTTAAAGAAATTAAACAGTGAATCGTTAACAATAGATTCTGAACATAGAAAAGAGATGGAAAATGATATTACTATTGATATAAAGAGTTATTGGACCATACAAGGCGAAGATAAGGTACGTTCAGAGCGATTAGCGAAGCTTTCTATATATTCACATACAATAACGTCAAAAGAATTTGAAGTGCTGTTAGAATCGCTTAAAATGGTTTATATGAATCATCCAGACGGAGAGGTAAAAATGGAAGTTAAGTATAATTACGAATATTTAAATTGCTAGGTTAGGATTATCCTTGACTAAATAATTAAACATAATAATAAAACATAATAATTAAAATAAATAAACATGAGACAGATAACAAAACAAGCAGTAAGTAAATTTAATAATAATGACAATTATAAAAAAGACAATACGAGAATTGAATATCAAAATATATTCTCTGAGCCTACAACAATAATGTATTTACATAATAATATAATTGCACAAAAGCTAAACAAAGAAATAAGAATAAGTAATTGCGGTTGGTTTAGTAACACCACAAAAGAAAGATTAAATGGGTTATTGGATTCAATAGGTTTTAATAAGATTTATCAAAAAAACTTTGAATGGTTTTTAGCTGACAGGAAATGGAATGGTAAGCCCGTTAAGTTAATAGGCACTAACAGTTGGGAATATATATAAACGCAGTAGGTATATATATAAACGCAGTAGGTTTTTCTATCCCCTTAAACATAGTAGGTTTTTGGGGATTTTTATTTAGAATCATTATAAATAAGAATTGTGTATAATTCTCACTTTATGCAATATTATTAATTATATAATCTATATTATGTTAATGACTTGTTAAGGTTGTTATTTAGAATCAGTATAAATTAATATTAATATTGTTTATTATTTGTTAATTAAATTTATTTACTTATCTTTGAATCATATTAATAATTAAAACATAATAAAATGAAACACACAAACACAAAAACAAACAGAGTATTAAACATTATTGTAAAGCTTTACGC
>Ga0181398_1000458_pt1 | contig 12171 bp, 17 predicted proteins | sample 21SPOviralmetaG_FD_130127 | JGI IMG/M metagenome (GOLD analysis project Ga0181398, IMG submission 130127) | Marine viral communities from the oligotrophic San Pedro Time Series (SPOT) site, San Pedro Channel, CA, USA - 21 SPOT_SRF_2011-04-29 | ecosystem: Environmental > Aquatic > Marine > Strait...
ACAGAAATAAAGGTTTGACCGATTCGCATAGTATCATCTACTTTCCAATATGAACTCATTTTTATAATAATGAATATATTAAAAAAATAACAAAAAAAAAATTAAAAAAGATATGGATATTATAAATGAAATAATCTATGATTTCTTTTTCAAATGTACTTTATCAATTTTATATGCTTTAGATTTCGGATTGATTGATGCATAGACTCTCGCCATCGCCCATTGCTCATCACTTTTAACGCTTTTCCTTACACTATCGGGACGGGAAAAAAATGCTCCTTGTCCTTTTTTATATATGATTTTTAATCCTTTTAATTCATATCCCGATATATCTGAAATCTCTTTTAATGAATGAGATTTTGATAAAGGTTTTATTTTATGTTTACGATTGAAATCTTGCTTATACGTCATTTTATTATATTATAATATTTTATTTTAAAACCCGATTTTGTAAAAATATTTTACTATAGAATTATTTACAATTTCGGGTTTCGGGTTATTTCATTTATTAAGAAACTCTCCCAGTTGATGCGGGATCTACAGTTTGAGCGACTACTGGTGCTTCGGTTTCCTGCGTTTTCAATTGGTCTGCTGCTTTATCTTGTTTGCCCGAATCAAGGAAATCTCCAATCTCTCCAAATGCTCCACCGACTAAATCAACTGCTCCACCAAGTAATGCAGCGGGGGGGAATACAGTTCCACCAACATCAGCAATCGCCCCGCCGATCTGAAGAAGATTTGAAGTCTTTGATGCCCAATTATCTCCCGCGATTCCCTTTCCTGCTTCTAAAGATTTAATATCTTTATATATATCTAATCCAGCAACACCAACAGAACCAAGAGTTCCAACTTTACTTCCAATTCTACTTGCGAGACCTTCACCTTCACCGGATTCAAATACATCGTCTCCGACGTCTTCTAATTCTCCAATATCTCTTGATGCCGATCCCGTCTCTCCAACTTCACCAACATCTGCCCCGCCCGAAGTTTGTTGTGCTTGAGTTGTCGGATTAGAAAAAAGAGTACCACCTTTATCTAAATGAGACTGAAATGCTTTCACTTGACTCGGAACTTTTCCCGTCGCCCAAAATTGACTCGTAGCATCCTTCGTTGCTTCAAGAACATCGGACGTTTGATTTTGACTACGTAGACCTGCGATCTGCCCCGCTAAATCGTCATTATGAGTTTTAATTTTTTGGTTTGCGTCCATGACGCCTTTTGCCCGCATATTCCCTTCCTGTATAGCACCGACATCTGAAGAGTATAAATCCATTTTTATAATATAAATTATATTAAAAATAAAAGAGAATAAAAAAGAAAAAAAAATTAATTAATTTAACTTAATATATAACTATTAATAAATGTTGTCAATTGTTTATTTATTTCTTATTCAAATGATTAAATCTCCTTATGACGAAAATGGTTGTTGTTTAAGTTGTGGTTATACATGGTGCGAGTCCTTAAATGAATGTGTTAGAGTATGGGAGACATATTGCGAAAGTTTAGAAAATGGACATTAATTATTTGGGATAGATTTGTTCTTCAAATCGGATGAAGGCGTGGGGCGGATTTTCTGATAATTTTAAATATAAAAATGAAAATCTTTCCTTATGTGCTTCTTGATACATTTTCATCAAGTTCTTTTCACCGTCTCCCGCTCCATCAGAAGAAGGAAACATAGATCCATATTCTTCAATAATTTTCATCAACTCTTTTTGGTTCTGTTGTTTAGTGATAATTATGTCCGTGGCGTTGTTTCTAATTAGTCCACTGACGGCACGAAATGATTGAGTCGCGATAATAAACATATCTATATAATGACGGAATCTCGTTGCGAAGAAACTTACTGCATTATTTTTTGAAAAGTCTTGAGTAAGTACATCATCAAGTACCAAAGCAAAGGTTGGGCGTTCTGTTGCTTCATATTGAGATTGACTCTTTTTAATATCTTCTATGATTTGATCTGAATATTCTGAAGTCGCGTCAAAATATTTATCAAGTAATTTTCCTTTATGACATGAATGCAATGTAGTTGATACGACCTTCACGATGTCAAATCGGTCTTTCATCATCTCGGGGTTCATTAAAAGATTGCATATCAGATTTGACTTTGCACTACGTACCGATCCAATTATCAAAAGTAGTGAAGGCATCTGTGGGAGATTCTCATGTATATCATCAAATCGCATTGAAGGTTCAGGATCTTTTACTTTATACACTTTCGGTGCTTTCTTTTTCGGTTTATTTGGTTTTTCATCCATTATTATAATATTAAATATATTATTTTTTAAAGTTTAAAATATTAAATTATTTTTAAAACCCGATTTTGTGAAAATATTATACTATAGAATTATTTACAAAATCGGGTTTTTTCTACCCTTAATCAAATAAAATAACTACAAAAACGGGTTTCAAATTAATAGCAATTATCCCAACGATTAGATCCATCGCGATAAGAATAACTACCAGTCGCCTTCTGTATTGTATTCAACATTTTCTGTTTATCTCTTTCAACCATCTCTGCTTCTTTCTTTTCTTTCTTCCTTTGTTTTCTGACTGCGTCATATTTCATGATTGCTTCATATTGTGCATCTTCTAAATCTTTTTTAGTGAATGTAGTAATTCCCACAGATGGAGAAGGTTTACTTTTTGGAACTTCAACATCATCAGAATCAACATCTTCTTTTAATTTCTTTACTCTTTTAATCTTTTGAGTTTTGAGTAATTCTTTCTCTTCGGTGTCTAATGCTTTCATTTTCTTCTTTTCTTCTGCTTTTGCTTTTCTTACAATCATCGCTTTCTCTCTTGCAAGAGCGAGTTTCTGTTTATGTTCTTCGCTCATCGGTTTCCGTTTCTTCTTCTCCTTAACGGGTTTCTCCTTAACGGGTTTCAGGTTCGTTCCTTTATCTTTCTTCAAAGGGATTCCTTCTTCCATAAGTACTTCTTTTATTTCATCGGGAATAACTGCAATACTATCAGGCATATCATCAAATATATCTTTTGATATAATTTCTTCTTTTTCTTCTATCTTAATAAGATCTTCTTGTCCCTTCGGGGCGGAAGGTTCATCATCATCATCATAAACAAAGTTTGGGTTTTCTTCTCCCGTTTCTTTATTTATATCTTCTTCCTGAAAATTAAAAAGAACTTGCGGTGGCGGTTTTTTACTCATAGTTATAATAATATATAATATAATTTATTATAAATTATAAAAAATAACTAAAAATTATTAAAAAGAATATAAAAAAAAAGTATAAGTTAATCTATTAGATTATTTTATGCCCAGTCGGGTTCATAATGATTATAATCATCTTCTGAAGGTTCTTGAAGAAATCGTTGTTCATACTTTTCTTCGTCTGAAGGTTCTTGCAGACTCATCCGATATTCTTCTTCTTCAATATCATTTTTATTTTTCTCATTACTATTTTCAATTTCACAGAATAAATCGGAGATCATAAATGCATCAAAAAGATTTCCATTCGCCGATTCATAATACGCCCGAGCATCAGATAAATAATAATCTCTTTCATCTGGTTCCGTATACTGATCAACCATTTCTTCAACTTCGCAGAGTTGCATGATACAGTCCATGAACTTCTTTTTTGATTCAATAAGTCCAAGTCGGATTTCTTCATTCTTTCTATCGGTTTCCATCTTAATAATATTCATGATTAGATTGTTTGGGAGATTCTGGAAGATTGATTCCATTTTGTTTTCTATTATACTTATATATATTATTTTATTTTTAAATATTAATAATCTGATTAAATTACGATTATTCCATTACCTTCATTCCAATTTCTCCACCGTCTTTAGTTCTGAAATATAATACAACGATTGACTGACCTTGAAGGATCTTCGCGTATTGTTCGTTTGAATAAACAAAATCAAGATTAAACTCGGAGACATTCATATCATAAGGATTTTTTAAATCTAACCAAATAAGGTTTTTTGGTTCGTAGAATATTCTTTGAGATGAACCGGTTGTCATCCTTGAATCAGCAGTCGGGAGATGTGAAAGAATAGTTGATTTATTTCCAGTTCTTGCATTCATTACCTGTTGACCGAACCCGTTCAACCGTACAAAAACAGAAAGCATAGAATTAAGTGATGGAGCATTATCGGATATAAACTTAATCGCGGGGAAAGTTCCCGTTCCATCAATAACAACAGAACGACCAGGGAATCCAAATAAATCGCTACACGCTGAACCCCAAGTTGGTTCATAATCAATTGAAGGTTTTAATATCATAACGTATTTATTATCAATCGCGGAGTTGTTTAGAGTATTATTTATCGCGTAATCAAAAGGAGCGAGAGTTTGTTTCGGATCTAATATTCGCCGATTGTCTACTTGACGGCATCTATTTAACATATTAAAGTTCGCCCCGTATGAAAGAAGACTTGCAGTTTCAAACCAACCCCCCTTATTTAAAACTCTACTATTATAATCGTCAAGATTCATCCCTGAAAACTCGGTTAAAGTCATATTATTATTCGCCGCCGCTCCAATTCCCCCGACAAAAAGAACGGGATGAAGACACCAGGACGTCTGGGCGATTGGTTTGAAATATGAATCTTTCGGTTGTCCGGCAACATATTTTGTAATTAGTTCATTTTGTTTTCCTGTTTGAAATCCGTATACTTGGACGTCTTCTCCGATACATGTAAAAGCAATCCCGTCATATCCGTTGGCGTTTCCACCAAGATCATATCTTCCCCCCCCTTTTAAAGCGGAACTTGTATTCGTCCAATATTTGACTTCTCTGTAAATCAATTCTTCATCTCCATCACCCGACGGAACAGCGTGTCTTAAAACTAACTCTCCCGAAGCGTTCCGATGAACTCCAAAGTCTTCAAAATAATCCGCATTATTATTTGTTCCGCAGTTCATGGATTCAGATTCATCATTATCATTTAAAATGTTAAAATAATATGGAGCAAAAGTTTCATTATCTTCAGTTATATATGGATTCGGACAATCTCGGGATAAACCGATTCCCCAAGGAACTCCTGATGCGTTCGCATTATCAAAATTAACTTTCATTTTTCCAGTGCATAAACTCAAAGGCGTACCGGTTAATATTCTGACGCAAGGGTCGGGATACGCTCCAGCAGTTCCATTGTATAAATCAAGGGTTCTTGTGAAAACTCCTGACGCTTTATCATAAACGCCCCGTTGGAAACTATCTTTGAAGAATGCTTGAGACCCAGTCGGCATCGTTGATTGAGTTGTTGTTTCCTGATCGTATCCAAACTGATATCCCAAGAAATCAAGTCCCGCGTTTCTTTGAACGTCGCATGTAAACTTATCCATGAGATTCGGATGATAGCATCTATGGTTGTCTTCTATTCGGTCAGAAAACTCTTCCGTGCTTAATTCTAAAAACGTCCCTGTTGGGACATTTAAATCTTGGAGTATTGGATAAGAAGTAGTCAATTCAAGTTGGGTCGTGTCTGTATCATTACCATCTTTATCATTTCCATCAACTGTATCCAAATCTTCCCCGAAGTAATCATACCACCAAGAATTGTTGGCGGATATAGTTAATCTCCCGTCAAGATTAACCTTACATGATTGAAGGGCGACTTGAGAATCAGCGGGGATATTATACGTAGATGAAAGACTATTCTTAAACGACCAAGCAGAATAAATTGATTCTTCTTGACGAAATGTATTGTCTTGATCCTTGTTCGTTGCAATTACTAAACTCATTTTATAATATTTAATATATAATAATTTAATAAAAATATAATTTAAAAAAAAATAATTGAAAAGATATAATGCCGAAGAAAACAAAAAAAATCAAACAGGTTGATTCAAAGAAAGCAGACTACAAACAAAATCTCAATTATAATATTCAGAAAGAAATAAAACCCGATAAGATTGAACCGGATAAAATATTTGATGGATTTAAAAAAGTAAAGGATACCAAAGGTACTAACGAGAATAAAAAGAAAAGTAAATACTAATCATCATTAATCAAACAAGTCTCATTCAATTTTTCAGTTTCATATAATGTATTTTTATTCTTTTCGTACTCCGCCTTTGATAAGGTGAATACTTCATGAAATACTCCGAAGTCCCTTAACTCCGCGTCTGCATATTTCATGATAGTCGTTCCATCTTTTGATGTTGATGAACCTTTGAAAGGATTGATTCCAAATATTTTTTTATAAATCTTTCCGATGAATTGTTGAGTTCCCGTTTCGGATAGTAATGGATTCTCTTTTTCTTTTTTACTTCTATCGCCGAAGGTTGCTTGATATTCTTTAAAATATTCTCCCGCCTTCTTATCATCTAATAATTTAAAATCATTAATTTTTAATCTATCATTCATTTCAATATCAGTTCTTAAACGGTCAAGAAAGATGATTTTTGATTGGTCTGAAATAATCTTTTTAATATCAAACTCTCCTTTCTCTTTCATATCTTTCTTCATCTCTCTTTTCTGTTCGGTCAATCTGATTTCATCATCTTTATAATCTTGAATCCATTTTTTCTGTTCTGCATTATATTCACTTCCATAGTCATAAAAAATATACCTTTTTAATGATGTGTACCTTCTAATGAATTGATTATCGCAAAATATTTCTTTGAAGTTTTCAATCTCATCTTCAGGGAGTCCAATATATTTTTCATTATTATCTTTCACGTAAGGAATATCTTTATGAACTTCTGAAATCATTCTTTGTTTATCTGCCTTTAAAAGTTCTTTACTTCTCTTGATATTAGATTGGATTATTTTTGTCGTATCGTTGAACCCCCTTTCTTGAAGAAGTTTTTTAAAGTGAGCGTATGGATTACTTTCTAACGCGTCCCGATTATATTTTAATTGATTGAATACATCTTTAAAAATAGAATGAACCGAACTCATTTCTTGATGGAGATAATCATTTTTATCACACCATTTTTTAAGATTATTACTATCTTCAATCGCATCATCTAATGTATTGAAATCCGTTTCCCTGCATCTTTTTCTTTGGAATAAATAATATAGTTTAGTAATATTCCGATTACGATTAATTTGTTGGAGCATATCCCGAGCGTCAATTGTTGATTCTTGATAAAAACAGAATACGGGTCTTTCCATGATACTATCTAATCCATAAATAACCTTGGGAGAAAAAATAATTCTATCATATTCGTCCCAGTTATGACGTTCGGTTGTATTCTTATCAACTATTAAAATATTCTCATCTCCAATCATTTCTTTTAAAAGATGACATGATCTCGCTTCGTCGCAGGGACAAATCCATTTTTTAGTTCCTTTCATCATACGAGCGAGAGTATCAATATCAAAAAGTTCTTCGGCGGGAGTACCTTTATTATGTTTATAATCATTCTCAATAAATACAGAATAATCAGATAATTTTTTATCTTTATTTCTATAATCTTGCTTATCTAAAACAAAATCAAGAAACCTTAAAGATTGGTCTGAAATATCTGCATCAGTCATAATTACATATTTAGCGTCGCGGATAATCTCTACAAGTAAATCCATGATTTGAATACGGACTCCGTTTTTAGTCATAGTGTCAGAAGTGAAAAGATGTTTTACAATACTATTCCATTCATCAAGAAAGAGTGAATAACCTTGAGTCATTCCTTGATTGACCCAGTATTGTAATTTTAAAAGACTATCAATCTGAACGATATAATTTTCACCAGGATAAAAACTTTCATTTTCATAAAATCCCGTATCAATTCCCGCGTTATTAAAAGTTTCATATTGTTCTAACCCGAGAGAGATTCTTGATACGATACTAATACATCTTTCTTTCGGATGATTCTTCATAAAGGTTTTAAATGAAGTTGTTTTCCCCGTTCCTGTATCGGAGCGACAAGTAATAAAACGAATACCGTTCTTTCCAAGTCTATCCGTGAAAAAATCATATCCAAGTTTTTCAGATTCAACGGTTTCATCAGGTTTTCTTTTATTTTTTAAAGTTGGTTTATACTTGAAATAATCAAGAGAAGTTCTTGCATTCTTATAAGATGAATTGATAAGAAGATGATTCATCGCGAGAATAGTTTTATGACCTGTTATACCTTCCCAACAATCAAGCATCCACATTTTATGTTCTTCACAATCAACGGAACCCCCTGCTGGATTGTTTAGTTTTGGATATAGTTCCCAGATGTCTTGTCTATCAATCTGTTTCATCGCGGTTGTAAAAATAAGGAATCCTTCATACGTTTCAAAATATTTTGAAGGAAGACCCTTGATAATATGATGAAGTAATTGGTCAGGATAATCATAATGATAAAGCGATTGATCGCAACCGATAATCTCTTCAATAATGATTTCTTTTGTTCCATCTTTACTTTTAATTTTCTTAAGTCTGATTTTAGTTTTTCTATCGCTTGAATTATTTTTTGATGGATTATAATAATCTATACTATGGATGAAATCAATCATATCATCTTTAATTTTTGGAATATCATTCAAGTCTCCGTGAATGCATTCATATTTTTTTCCGTCTCTGAATGAACCTGCTGAAACGATTAATCCATTATCATTTCTGATGTCTACGTGAGAAACCGCGTCTTGACCGTGTTTAAGGGACGCTTCATATTGATAGTATACATGAAACCCCCCTGATGGAGATTTAATGACTACTCCATCCCATTTTGAAGGGTCTGAACCATACTTCTTAATAAATACATTATCTTCAATATTTTCATTTTTATTGCAATCAATATCAATAACGGTCAAATTAGATTTTTTCCCCGTTAAAATAGAATAATTTTTTGGAAGATTTAAAGTTGAATTATATTCATAGAAACTAACTAACTCCAAATCTCTAATCTTTGACGTGTCTTTCTTCCAAGCATATTTTGGTCGCTTTGAATTGTGAAATAATTCAACCGCTTTATATTTCATATATTTACTATTAGATATATTTTTTTTCTCTGATTTAAACTTATTATTATTCATTTTTTATTCTCTACTCTTAATTATATATATCACCTTCTTTTTAAATCAGTTTAATCTGATATTATTATTATTTAAATTATACTTAAAGGATTTCATTTATTTACCACAAAATCTTATGACTCCAATATTTAGCAGAATCCTTTGAAGTTGCTTTTCCATGACGAGAATAATAATTCTTTTTTCTTTGTGGGTCTCCGTGGTCTAATGATTTATAATTACCAAGTTTATCTTTGAATTGTCCGTACCTTTTATCTCCGAATCCGATTTTCTTGAATCCCCTTTTATTATCCGCCTTCACGTAAACAAAATATTTCTTATTTGATTTAGTTTTATTGACCCAAGGTTTATACAGAATCGCTTTTCCATCTTTATCCAAAGGCATTTATATATTTATTATATTTTATTTTCAAAACCCGAAAATGTAAAAATATTTTACTATAGAATAATTTACAAAATCGGGTTTTGGATAATTATTATTTTTTATTATTTTATTATTTATTTTTTTATATTTAATATTATAAAAGATGCCCCGCATTCCAAAAGGTGAATTAAACTTGACTGAAATAAGAAATCTCGTTCGTCAGCATAATAAAGTATCAACCATCTCCGGATGGGAAAAGAAATCTCGTAAAGCATTAATCCAAGAAATTATGGATATGGGATATAAGATAGACCATGATAAAAAGAGAATCATGAAAGTACGCGGAAAGAAAGGCGGAGAGAAAGTCATTGCAGTCGGAAAGGCGGGTGAACAGAAAGACAATAAAACAACTCGTAAAAAGAAAGAGAGAAAGAAACTTGTTGGCGGCGGAGATCCTGTACCTTTGGTCGGCGGAGATGAACTTTAATTTATTTTTTTATTTAATTAATTTTTTTATTTCATATATTATAAATATGGATAAATATGCTTTCAAGAGAGAAGTTCGGAAATTGCTTAAAGACCAAGACAGAATGGATGCTTACGTTTTTTGCTGGAGTGATTGGGTGGTTCATGAGACTACCGCTCAAAAATACGTTGACTCAATACTTGAATCTCACCCCGAGAAAAAAGAACCTGTAATGAATGAAATTAAAGATATTAATTTTTAATTTATTTCATGAAAAAAAAATATAAGTTAAGTTAAAAATGGATCAAGGTTATTTTGATGAAATTACTTCAATTCTTGCGATGCACGGAAGACCCGATTTAATTGAAGAACTAAAAGAACATATTAAAGTTGATGAAGATTATAGACCGCCGACTTATATAAAAAAAGATAAATATTCAGATGATGAAGGTTCAGCGAGTTCAGAAGAAGAATATGAAGTTAAAGTAGATCAAGACGGATTCCAATCTTTAAAATAACCGCCAATCAATAAGAGTTCATATCTATCGGGATATTTTGTTTTAAATGCTTCCATGTCATTTTTCTTTTTATAATAATAAAAACTATTTCTTGCCTTTACTAAATCTTTTTTATTTTGATATTTCTCTTTATAATGATCTTTATTATTATCATAATGATCCTTTGCCTTCATTCTATTTTTTAATTTAAACTCATCTGTATCTTTAATTTTATCATATCTCTCCTTTTCTTTTTCTCTCTTATGTTTGTACGATTTTAAGATGTTTTGAATCTCTTCTTCAGAATAATCAAACGTCATTTTCTATTATAATAATATATATTATTTTATCTTTAATATCTTATTTAAAACAATTTTTAATTGATCGTCCATTTGAATATCTATTTTATGATCTTCATCTGCGAATTGTTTTTTATTAATTGTATTCCCTTCGTGTTGTAAACAGCACATCAGATGTTGAATATCTGTGATATGAGTTTTTTTTTCCATTCCATGAAATAAACTTTGACCTTCTCCTTCACTACAATCATGAAATCCGCAAGATGCATTATACCATTTTTTCGTCATCATGAGAGTTGCTTCATGTATTAAATGTACTTTATTCCCGCAGTTTATCATATAGCAATCATAATCATTTGAAGACATCGTAAAAATCATTTGAGTAGATCCAACGCATCCAACTTTATTTTCTTTTAAAGTTTTATAACTATGAGAAAGATAAGTCGGAAAATAAATATCATCATCATCCATGAATGCAATAATTTTTGAAGATGCTGATTTTATTAAATCATTTCTTTTTTTTCCAATACTTCTTCTCGGTTTATTATTAATATACTTTAATTTCATCGGAAATAAATGATCTTTAATTTCATCTAATTCTTCATCTAATATCATTTTCTCTGTACCATCATCATCAATAATGACTTCTATTTTATTATGGTCGTAATCTTGAATCTTAAGATTTCTTAAAAGTAATGGGAGAAAACTCCGACGATTCCAAGAAGGGATGAGAACACTTATATTTTCCATTTATATAAATGATATAAAAAAACTTTATATTTTAAACGCAGTAAAAATTAATTCCACCACCAAGACGACGTTTCAATCACACATTCATCTTTCATTTTTTCATCCATCATTTTCTCATGGATTACCCTTTCTTTTATTTTCTGTTTGATATATGATATATCGTTCTTGATATTTTTAATCTCGGCATTTAGTTCCTTCATGGAATCCAAGATTTCAACAATTGGTTTTTTAGAAGATTCATTCATATATAATTTATTAAATATTTTATTCCCGAAATAAAAAAATTAAATATAAATAATAAACAACGTAAACATGAGCGATTCAAATGAAGGACAACTTCAAGACTATTCCGTTGACCAGTTGGCGGGAGCAGTTGTTTTAGTTATGGGAGCAATAGCGTCTCTTTTATTAGTAGTGTGGCAGAGCAAGTGTCATTGCAAGATGAACCTTTGCTATATCTTTCAGTGCGAGAGAAGACCACCTTCAGAAGAAGAAATGGAAGGATTAAAAGAACAATCTGAAAAATTAAAAAAGAAAAAAGAAAGTCTTATTCCGCCAAAGAAAAAGAAAAAAGAACCCGAACCCGAACCTGAACCTGAACCTGAACCCGTTTTTGAAGATGCGAATGATGTTGAAAACCCGACTTTGTAAAAATATTTTACTATAGAATAATTTACAAAATCGGGTTTTGGGTTTTTTGTTAAGTTTAAAAATAATAAAAATAATAAATATAATATATATTATAATTATAAATGAATCAATATTCCGATATTAAGATCATAGAAGCAAATCGCCTTCATTCAGAAGAAGCGAAGGGGGGAAATAATGAAAACTTTTCTTTATGGACTAATAATCT
>Ga0181398_1000463_pt1 | contig 12112 bp, 5 predicted proteins | sample 21SPOviralmetaG_FD_130127 | JGI IMG/M metagenome (GOLD analysis project Ga0181398, IMG submission 130127) | Marine viral communities from the oligotrophic San Pedro Time Series (SPOT) site, San Pedro Channel, CA, USA - 21 SPOT_SRF_2011-04-29 | ecosystem: Environmental > Aquatic > Marine > Strait...
AGAGGCAAACTTCAGGCGTTCTGCCAAGACTGCAAAAAAGAAGTAGACTCCAGCCATACGTTCATCCTTCGGGACGCAGGCATCTTACTCATGGAACGGGGGGTAAGGTTTTTGGAGTCTACTATGTCTGAAATCGAACTGCGCCAACGTGTACGCGAACAGCAAGCTGAACAAAAAAAAATTGTCTTGAGGTATCGCGGCGTTGCCTATATTGTTAAGCGTAATGTCGCATCAAAGTGACAAACTGAAAGCCTCTATTACCAGGCTCACGCCTGAAACGGAGGCTAAAAAACTAAATAAAAAAAAAGAGGGACAGGATAAACCTGACCCCTCTGCTCTCTCGAATTAATACTATTTGGACTTTCCACAATTGTAAAACCCGAGGGGACGGTTTATGGAGTGGATGACAGGAAAGCATCCACGCCTGCGGGGTAGGCACCTCAAAGTAGGACCTGCCCTGTCTTGGCTTTTGGCCCGTACGCGGATACCCATTAGCCGTCTAGACGGTGGGATAGACCACAAAAAATTTTCTCAAAGCTTTGGGAGTTGGTTAATACTATTTACTCCTTACAATGGCACATCAAAGTTCTACACTGACCACGAGTCTATCTCGTCCTGGTCAGTCTAACTCTGCGGGAGATGCCCGCGCTCTCTACTTGAAACTGTTCAGTGGAGAAATGTTCAAAGGCTTCCAGTACAATGCTATCGCTCGTGACCTGATCATGAAGCGTACTTTGAAGAACGGCAAGTCTCTTCAGTTTATCTATACTGGTCGCACCACGGCTGAGTACCACACCCCCGGAAACGCAATCCTCGGTAACTCCGACGGTGCACCTCCGGTGGCTGAGAAGACCATCACAGTTGATGATCTGCTTATCTCCAGTGCATTCTTATATGACCTGGATGAGACTCTGGCCCACTACGATCTGCGTTCTGAAATTTCACGCAAGATCGGTTATGCACTTGCACAAAAGTATGATCGTCTGATCTTCCGCGCTATCACTCGTGGTGCACGTGCTGCTTCCCCTATCACTAAGTCTAACTTCGTTGAGCCGGGTGGCACCCAAATCCGTGTTGGCGCTACTGCCAACGCATCTGATGCTTATAACGCACAGAACCTGACGACCGCTTTCTTCGACGCTGCTGCAGCTCTCGATGAAAAAGGTGTGTCTCAGGAAGGCCGCGTAGGTATCCTGAACCCACGTCAATACTATGCACTGATCCAGGAAGTTGGCAACAACGGACTGATCAACCGTGACGAGCAAGGCGATGGCCTGCAGTCCGGTCAGGGCATTGTGGAGATTGCTGGTATCAAGATCTACAAGTCCATGAACATTCCGTTCTTCAGCCAGTATGGCACCAAGTACGGTACTGGTTCTGCTACGAACCCTGGCACCACTTCTCCTGGCAACACTGGCTCTTTTGTCAGCGAAGCTGTGGAAGATGCTGCTGCTGATGTCACTGGCATCAACAACGAGTACGGTGAAGAAACCGAATTCGCAAACTCCTGTGGTTTGGTCTTCCAGCGCGAAGCTGCTGGTTGTGTCGAAGCCATTGGTCCCCAGGTGCAAGTCACCTCGGGTGACGTCTCCGTGGTTTACCAAGGTGACGTGATCCTAGGTCGTCTCGCCATGGGTGCAGACTACCTGAACCCTGCTTGTGCAGTGGAACTGTTTGCTGGCACCGCTACCAAGCCTGCCGCATTCTAATTTATCAACCTATAGGGATCCTTCGGGGTCCCTTTTTTTTATTTATATGGCTTTTCCTACCACTAACTCGCAGCAAGAACTTCCCGCTGTGAATCAAATTCTGCAGTCATGTGGTCAAGCGCCTGTGACTACCCTAGATCAAACCAACCCGGACGTTGCGATTGCCTATCAGACTTTGCTAGAAGTCTCTCGGGAAGTACAGGCTGAGGGATGGACATTCAACAAAGAAAACCATTACAAGATGGCTAGGAACACGGACAATGAAATCCTGATTCCTAATAACATCTTACAGATCGACGCCACAAACAATGCAGAAAACGTTGAGCTAGATGTGATTCGTCGTAACGGAAAACTTTACGACAAAGCTCATCACAAGTTTACTTTTGACAACGACATTGAAGTGGACATCGTGTGGTTATTTGATTGGGTTGACTTACCAAAGCCAATTGCTGACTTTATTACTGCACGTGCTGCTACTACCACGTCATCCAGGATTGTAGGCGACAACAATCTTTATCAAATCTTGCAACAGAAAGAAGCATTTACCAGGGCTATGGCTATGGAGTATGAATGCAATCAAGGTGATTATACATTCTTTGGTCACGCTGGAAACACAAATCAGTACATCAGTTATCAACCTTACAAAGCCCTAATTAGATAAATGCCTGCAGTTACTCAACGGATTGGAAGCTACCTTGGTGGTGTTTCCCAACAATCAGACAACAAAAAACTTCCAGGTCAAGTCCGTGAGTGCTACAACGGCTTTCCTGATGCTACCTATGGTTTAACAAAGAGACCTGGCTTTGAACATATTGTCAATCTAGGTACAGGTTCTACTTACGATAATGGTAAGTGGTTTTACATTAGACGTGACGATGCTGAAGAATACATTGGTGTCATCAAAGGTGCTGACATTGACATCTGGAATGCAGTGTCTGGTGTTGCAGCAAATGTCTCTTTTACAGATGGCACTGGTTATCTGAGTGGTACAAAGGATGACTACAAGATCATCACTATCCAAGACACCAGTATCATTGTCAATGGTAGCAAGACTGTAGCTGCTGACACAGCCGTCACAGATTCTAACTATGACTCTGACAGGTCAGCTTCTATTGTTCTTAAAACTGTTGTAGCTAGTGAGACATACACTGTAGATATTACAATTGGTGGTTCTAAACAAACTGCCACGTTTACAACATCCTCTTCATCTTCTGCAGATAACATTCTTGATGACCTCAAGGCTGACATTGAAGCCATGACTGGTTCGCACGCAAACATCACAGTAACAAAACTTGCTAACGAACTGGAGCTACAACACACTGCAGACATGGATGTTCATGCAGAAGGTGGTATAGACAACCTTGCTTTGGTTGCACTTAAAGAGGTTGCAGTCAGCACATCTGATCTACCTGTTCAGTCACGGCACGGTCGTCTGTTCCAAATCAAACTAACTGCAGGTAACGACTCTGACTTTTGGGTCAAGTTTGTTGCTAACGATGGTACGAGTGGTGAAGGTTTTTACGAAGAGACTATTGACCCTACAGTTTCTAAGGGTCTTGACAACTCAACAATGCCACACGAACTTGTCAACACTGCTCTAAACACGTTTATCTTTAGGCAGATTGACTATACTGATCGGTTAGTTGGTGACCTGACAACAAACTCAAACCCTAGTTTTGTTGGCAGCAAGATTGCTAGTGCATTCTTTAATAATAACCGCCTTGGATTCATAAGTGATGATAATGTAATTCTTAGTAGATCCGGTGATTTCTATAACTTTTTCTTTTCTACCGCACAGACTATTGTTGACAGCGACCCTGTAGATATTAGCTGTTCCTCTGTCAGACCTACTTCCCTACACTCCGTACTGCCTACTGCACAGGGTGTTGTGCTGTTTTCTGAAAATCAGCAGTTCATTATGTTCTCTGATACCGGTGTGCTTACACCGTCATTGACGACGATTCGTACGTTGTCTAATTATCAGATGGACAAGAACATAGAACCTGTAGAGGTCGGTACAAACATTTGTTTTGTCAGTAAGACTCCTGGTTATTCTAGGGTATTCAGTATGGTGACGAGGGGTCAACAAGAAAACCCCCAGGTGCTAGACATCTCACGTGTTGTCAAAGAATGGATCAGTCCTGACATTGACTCCATGACTGCTAGTCCACAGAACTCTATGATTGCTGCTAGCGGTCAGAGTCTCAACGAAGTATTTATCTATCGTTACTACAACGATGGTGAAAAGAATCTGATGGAAGCATGGGTCAGTTGGTTGATGCCTGGTAACGTACAGTTCCTGGCTACTAACTCTGACGAAATGTATGCTGTCACAAAGCAGGCCAGTCAGATTACCCTAGTTAAAGCTGCCCTTAGTCAAAGCCCTGAGCAGGCAATCATTGTCAACAACCAAGGTGAGAAGGTTAATCCTTGTGTTGACCTATACAAAAACATTGCGTCTAGTGCTGTTGTCTTTGACGCTACGAACAGGCGAACTAAGTGCTACATCCCGTACAACGATGTATCTGGTCTGACACCTATCATTGTTATTAAAGGTAATACCAGTACAGGAGACTTTGTTGAATCTGGGTTTACCATTACACCTGAACGTGGTTCTGATACTAATGGTCCTAATTCTCCTGCTACAGAAAGCTTCTTTATAATCCCCAGCAAAAATTTGACAGCATCTGGTGAAGGTGCATTGAACGTTGCTGGTGATGTCATTGTTGGTTATAAGTATAACTTCGATGTAGAGCTACCACGTACATACTTTCGTCCTGAAGCTAACCAAACTGACTTTACGGCTAACTTGACTATCTCTCGTATGAAGTTTGCTGTAGGTTTGTCAGGTAACATGAGCTTCAAAGTAAAGCAAGTTGGACGTTTACCGTACAGCAGGAGCTTCACAGGTGACGGTAGCACTACAACCTTTACCTTTAGCGAGCATGACCTTGAGTTTGAGAATAGATCTGATGTTAAGGTGACTGTCAACGGTGCACCTGAGACTGGATTTAGCTTTACAAACGACACTACAATCGTCTTTACAACTGCTCCAGCAAACAATGCAAAGATTATCTTCTTTGTTGAAGAGTGGTTTGATGTTCAACCTGTGATCGAAGCAAATACATACCTTGCTAATGACGTGCCTTTAGATAATGATACTGTATTTACCTTACCTATCCACCAGCGTACTGAAAACTTTAGCCTTAAATTGTTCAACAACTCACCATTTCCTATTGCCGTTAACTCGATGATGTGGGAAGGTAATTATACTCCACGTTATTACAAGAGGATTTCATGAATAACCCGTATGAATTTAATCCTAAAGGTAGTTTTATCGACGATCAGCTAGCTGTATCTGGTGTCGAAAATAATATCTTAGGTTTTGTTGCTGATGTGTTTACTGGGGGTGCTTACAGCCGTAATAAATACAACGCAAAAGTAGCTGATGAAAACAACCGTGCACAAGATGCAGCATATAAGTTTGAAGGAGAAGAACTCGAACGTGTTTATGAGCACGAAAAAGAAGGTCTTCAAATCCTCAAGAAAAACACAGAGACAAACCTCAAATTCCAAGAAGACGAGCGTCAGCAAACTTGGAACTATGGTATGGGGATTCGTGACTATGAGTTTAACGAAGAACTACGTGCCTACGAACAAAGCAAAACTCAGTTTACACAGCAAACTGGTTTCAACGAAATAGCTGAAGGTTTTTCAACCTTGCAGCAAGACCGTTATTTAATGGAACAACAGATCAGTCTTGCACTAGATAAGAAACGTAACTACCTGGATTACGTTACAACTGTTCATGGTCTTAGCTTGCAAAAAAGAAAAACAAAGCAAGCTGCTGCTGCACAGCAACGTGAAATTAACATTGCTGAAATGAAAGCAAGAGGTACTGCTTCTGCTCGTGGTCAAGTTGGCCGAAGCATGGTTAAGAACCTACAAGCTATTAGTGCTGAGTACGACGCAAAAGAGCGTAACATTATTGACGCTTTGATGGTTGACACTGCAAAGATTGACCTTGATGTTGTTTCACGTCAACAACAACTGAACATGGAAGAGTTTGCTTTTAACATGACGTCTAACAACTTACTGGCTTCTGACCAGTTTAGTCGTAAGCAACTTCAAATGCAACGTCTGCAAGCTGACATTGAAGCTGAAGCAAGTCTTATGCTTAAGCCGGGTCAAGTACCACCTCTACCTGTACCAATTGTACTACCGCGACCTGAGTACCAAGAACTGTACGAACCACGTCAAGGTCCGAAGGGTGCTCGTTCTATTGCTGCACGTGAAGGTCTGGGTGCTGCATTTGTTCAAACTGCCTTTAGCTACGCTGCTCCGTTTATTAAACCATAATTCCCTATGACACAATACAAAGCATACGCAAAAGAAGGTAGTTTTAGCGATTTTCAACTAAAAGCACCCGATCAAACAGACAAAATTAGAGCAAGGAAAACTCGTCAAATTCAAGGTATGAAAGCTGCTGAAGATTTCCGTAGAGGGAACCAGCAAGCCTACCTTGAAGCTCAAAGGTATGCACAAGGAGTAGAGGATTTAAATCGTCAGACTAACTTTGAACTCGAAAACAAAGAGCGCGATTCTTACCGGAAATTTTTGGAGCGGGACTACAAAACCCGCATGGATAACTTAGAAAGACAAGGTAGAGCACGTGAAAATGAACTCAAGTCGATTAGTGCATTTTCACAAACTGCCGTACAAGTTATCGGTAACGTCTTAGAAGAACGTGAGGAAAAGAAACGACTTGCAGCTATGGACGTGTTTGCACGTACTGGTGCTACTTATAACGACATACTTGCCTTCCAAAAGATTAACGCTAACTTCACTCGTGAGGAGTTTGCTGCACATGATGCATTCCAAAAAATCTTAGGTCCTGATGGTGATCCTGACCTGATCGATGGATTTTATAAGATCTATCAAAACCGGAATACCAAGCGTTGGTTTGAGCATAAGCAGCTTCTACAAAACAGTGTTAATAAGTTTCCTGGTTTTATCGAAGCAAAGATTGCAGCACAAGAAGGTGCTCCGATTGATGATGTTGATAAATTCTTGACTGACGCAAGGCGTGACTTTATGCAAGTCCAATTTGCCCCTGGTAAAGTGCGCCCTGAAGTTCTTCAAGGAGCTGGTGTTTATACTGGTCTTAATCAGGCCATGTCAAACTATAAAGGCCAGCTATTAAAAATAAACCGAACACGTCAAGCTGCTGCCCTTAAAGATGATCGTCTGCGTGCTTTTGCAGTCACATTTGCTGAGCAAGATTTGCAAGGACTCGCAAAACAACATAGCACTAATCCTTCAAAAGTTAAACGAATTCATTTAGTTGAATTTTTTGAAGAGGCAATGAAAAGTCCTGGTGGTGCTTACGGTTTAGATGTTGAAGACATCGAAGCTTTTATTACAATGCCGGGTACTGGTTCTAACGGTAAATCTTTTGAAGAGTCATTTTTTGGAACATCAGAATATGCTCGTGTTTTACAGGCTATAGATGCTGGAAAAAAAGCAAGGCAAGGTTTAGTTGAGCTAGAAGAAACAGCAGAACAAAATAGGGTTGAAAGTCGTGTTGTTGAACTTATCAACCAAGCTGGTGACGATGCAAATGGTTTAACTGAAGCTGAGTTTAACAACGTTGAAACTCAATTGATGCGAGAGTTTGGTCATGGCGTAACAAGCACTGAATTGACGAATGCAAAACAACTTACAAATCGTGCACAATATGCACGTGCTACAAAACAGTACAATGAGTTCTTGTTTAGACAAGGAGAATTGACTGCTGAGCGTGCACGTAACGGTGTTTATCTTACAGCGAATGATCAACTTCAGGCAATAAATCAAGCTGCACAAGTTGAGACTGTTTTACAAGACCCGCAAGTAAAAAACCACATAAAAGAAATTAGAGGACAAGTATCTAATCATCCATTGGTATTAGAACAGCTCAAAGCAACTAAAGCTAATACATACAATGTTGGTGCTATTCAGGATACGTATGAACAAAAATACCGTCAGTTCGTCATCAGTTTTGGGGCTGCTAATCCTGAAGCTGATCTCACAAAAGTACGTAATGATGCTCGACGAGCTACTCTACAAGAACTTACCGAACAACAAAAGAATGGGATTAATGCTGATGGATTTTATACGTCCATCTTAGAGCCAGATAAATACGATGATCTTGATGAACTTAAACAAAAAGTTGATCGTGAAACCGTAAGTATCAATAGAGTGCTTGTCAAAGATATTCCCATGACTAAAAAATATGAACAAATTGCGCCTATGTTAGATGCTGATCTTATTGCTAATTCACTTGGTAATGCATTAAACCCTAATTACGAAACACCAGGTATTATTAGATATATTGCTAACAAAGCTGGTGTCACACCTATGACCGTGTTCCAAGGTATTGCACCACACATCGGGGATGGGTCGTTACAAGTACAAACAGATGCTCTATCTGCAGCTCAGATTAAAAATTTAGAACCTGCTACGTTTCAGCGTATTCGCAACACCTACCGCACTTATGAACGTGTAGGACGTGCAAACGTAGAGCTGATGAGGTCTGGTGATCGTGCACCTATTAGACTGCCTATTGTCCAATATGTAAGTGGCGATCCAAGCATTAAAAATACAGGCAAAAAAACAGGTAGAATTATTTACGATCCGAATGAAGGTCCTAGAGGCCATAGCGGTAAAAACTACCATAACCACTATGAGTTTGAGACACGTGCTGATACTATGAAGGCTAAGCAAATCTTTGATAGTGATTCAAAGTGTAGAGTCACTTCATACTTGCGTCCTTACGATAAAGGCAGTGCACACGCTTATGGTGTAGCACTGGACGTCGCACCTGATCCAAACCTACCTAAAAGTAAAGAAGCTGAATGGTCAGCTTACTGTAACTCTCTAATTGGATTTGACCCTAATGAATGATTTGTTCTCAGGTACGCCTGAAATGAGTGAAGAGAGACGACTCCAACTTGAGCAAGAATTGCAAGAACAAGAGGAGCGTCTTAAGCTTTACGATCAAAAAGAGCAACCAACACAAGAGGCTCCTAAACCACAAGCTACGGCCCCTGTGGTAAAAGAGCCTGCCACTCAACCCGAACAACAACCACAACCTGAACAACCGAAAGTAGAGCAGGTTCAAGAGCCTGACGAAAGTTTTTATGGATTTGAACCCAGTTTTCAAGACGATGACATTGCACCGACTGCCGGTCAAGTAGCTGCAGAAACTTTGTTATCAGTACCTACAGGTGCTGTTGACTTTGTTGTTGACACATTCAATCTTGTTCCTGGTGTTGATCTACCAAAGATCCCCGAATTCGAAAACGAAGTTTTACAAAGTGTACGCGAGTTTAGTTCTGTTGTTTTGCCTACTGTCGGACTCACAGCTTCTGGTGTGGGTGCATTAGGCGCTGCTGCAAAAGTTTCTAAATTTAAGTTCTTGGCTGACCCTATGGTAGGTAGACTCGGTACCCTAGCTTACAGTGCAGGTACTGGTGCATTTGTTGACTACACTGTTGAAATTAACCAGAAAGATGATAACCTGTCTGGTGTGTTAAAAAAGAATTGGCCTAATTTTTATGGTTGGATTCCTGAAGACATTGCAACTCTTGACAGTGACACACCTGATCTAAAACGAGCTAAGAACGTCCTTGAAGGTACTTATCTTGGTATTGGCACTGATGTATTACTTGGTGCTATTAAACTTATTGGAAAGTCTGGACTTACTAGCCGCTACGTTCCAGAAACAGAACGTGGTGGTCAGTTACTTAAAAAATACCAGACTTCTGCTGATCCTGAAGAAGCTGTAAGCCAAGCTACAGAAGCACGTATAGAAGCTATGGATGAGCTTGGCAAGTACAACTTTGACCGTAATGTTGAACTTAAAGGTTCCGCTGAAGAAGCCTTGAAAGACCCTATCCCATTTGTACACGACCTTTATGGTCCTGAAGAAATGGGTATCCGCAGTGCTGACCTTGGCGGTATTAACATGGCTGCTGCAGACTACTACCGTGTTGCTAATAACATTGATTCTTATAACGGTCGTGTAGGTAGTATTGGTACAGATACATTTATCAAGAATGGTTTGGACCTTAGCAAAGACCAAACAAAACAGTTTAAAAAACTTGCAAGCGAAATAACTGCAGGTTACGGGTACAAAGATGCTAGCGGAATATACCACACAGCAAAGCAAATTGCTGAAGCTGGTGATGACTTAGCTGAAAACGTCCACATGATGCCTATTCGTGAAATGAAGGCAATGATTGAAAAGGAGTTGACAGAGGAATCTCGTGAGCTAGGCACAACAACTCTTAGTTCAACTGGCATCGAAGCATCCCGTAAACTGATTAAAAAATACATGGATGATCTTGTTGATATGAATCAGGCAAAAGCTGAGGCTTATCTAGCAACATCCATGGCTGGTCAAGTGTCTGACATGGCGCAAGGGTTACGTCTTGTCGAAGGTACTGCTGCTGTCGAACGTGTCACTGAACAAATTGTAGACCGCCTTGAGTATCTGATGGCTTTGCGTGGACGGTCCGTTTATGTTCGTGGTCGTGCTCTTAACATGACAAACATGTGGAATCGAATAACGTCAGATCCAACAAAGCTCAACGCAAAGCAATATAGAGCGCGTGTTGAACGTTATCTTAAAGAAGAAGGTAATGACACTTTGCGTGCAATCGAGGCAATTCGATACGATGCAAGCGTCACTGCTGCGACGGTAAGAGAGGTAATGCAAGAAAAACCTGAAATGCTTGCGCCGTTGCTTATGGCGTATGAATTTACTGATGGTAACGTAGATACCATTGCTAAACTTAACAGGTTTCTTCAGTCATCTACACGGGTTTTTAGAAAAGCGATTATCGACAGATCACCTGAAGTCCCTTCTGTTATCCTAAAAGGTTTTTGGTCAAACGTTTACAACGCTACTTTGAGTTCGTTTTCTACTCCTATCAAAGCAGGGTTTAGTAACATGGCTGGTCTTATTGAAAAGCCTATTGGTGCAACTATTGGAGCTTTGCGTTATGGCGAAGGTCAAATGATGCGGCGGGCTCGGTATCAGTATGCTATGAATCTTGAAGTCCTTCAAGACTCGTTCAAATATATGAGTCAGGTATTTAAGCGTAGTGCTACTGAAGCTGATGTTGGTGGTTTGCAACGCGAAAATTTCTTTACTAATAACGACAGGCAAATAGAAATTCTTGAAGCTATAGCAATAGCAAAAGAAAAAGAAGGCAAGAATGGTCCAATGATAGCTTTAGAACAAATTAAAGCTATGAATGATTTATCTAAGCATCCTTGGCTTCGTTTTGGTAACCGTGCCATGCAGGCATTAGATGGTTTTACACAATCCATGATTGGTCATGCAGAAGCACGTGGTCGTGCATTTGATGAACTGACTAACTACGGTGCTAAAGAGTTTGATGCAAACGCTGCAGAGAAGCTGTATAAAAAAGCATACGATGATATGTTTGACGAGACTGGTTTAATTAAAGACCAAGCAGTTCGATACACTTCTGGTGAAATTGCACTGAACCTAGATAACGGTGCAAATGATGCTGTGTCTAATTTCATTAGCAGGGTTCCAATTCTTAAACCGTTTATGTTGTTCACTAAAACACCTTTGAACGACATCCGGCTGATGACCACTTACAGCCCTCATGCAAACCTTTACAGAGATTTAAATGCGTTTGAACTTAAACCAGGTGTGATTCCTGACGAAGATATTGAGGGTCTACTGAAATCACGTGGTGTCAACATGACAAACATGTCTAAAGAAGCAATGTACCACAAGTACAATGAAATCCGTGGAGACTTGTATGGACGTAGTGCATTAGGTACCCTTGCTGTAACTGCTGGAATTGGTTTAATTTTAACTGACCGTATCACTGGTAATGGTCTTTACGACAAACAAAAACAAGCATTACGTCGTGAAACTAATTGGAAGCCACGTTCTATTCGACTGCCTGGTGGTGAGTGGGTTAGTTACGACAACCTTGGTCCAATTACGAACTTCTTAGCACTCCTTGCTGATATTGGTGATAACTTTGACGTACTGTCTCCCAATGATATTGGTGAACAGTTTCGTAAGATGGCATTTATCTTTGCCGCATCCTTCACTGACAAAACTTATCTTGCAGGCGTAGAGCCTTTTCTAGACGTATTACGTGGGGATGTAGGGCAAATCAATCGTTGGAGCGGTAGCTTTATCGGTGCTGCTACTTTACCTGGATCTAGTTTAATGGCAGAAATTGGTCGTCTTCAAGACCCTGGTCTAAAAGAAGTTGAGATGACAATGCTTGACGTTGCACGTAACCGTTTGCCACTTCTAAAAAGTCAAATTCCTCCTAAATATGATTGGATTGATGGTGGTGAAGTAG
>Ga0181398_1000467_pt1 | contig 12060 bp, 6 predicted proteins | sample 21SPOviralmetaG_FD_130127 | JGI IMG/M metagenome (GOLD analysis project Ga0181398, IMG submission 130127) | Marine viral communities from the oligotrophic San Pedro Time Series (SPOT) site, San Pedro Channel, CA, USA - 21 SPOT_SRF_2011-04-29 | ecosystem: Environmental > Aquatic > Marine > Strait...
CAACCATCATAACAATATTGTCTTTTCTAACTATAAAATCTCCTCTACCAGTTTCACTATGTGTATCTAGAATCTCGCTACTAGGAAATAAAAGGTTAAGTTGTTTAAAAGTAAACTCTTCGCCTTGTTGTCCTTTTAAAGTTGAATTTTGAGAGATTGTTAATTGTTGTAAATATCGCTCTTTTTCGCGATCTAAATCTTCACGCAAACCTTTTACGAGTTTATCCGATCTTTCTCTTTCTTCAGAAAGTCTAACTTGATATTTATCATCAAGTTCCTGAAATAAAGAATTATATTTCTCATTCCATGTATCACGTTGATTTCTTAAAGAATCTTGTTGTTCTCTCAAATCAACTATTTGTTTACTATATCTTGTATCATAGTCTGTTTGAATAGATTCTTGTAAATCAGATTTTTGCTTATTAAAATCAGATTTTAACTGACTTATATATGTACTAAGATTATCTACTTCAGATTGGAGTATATCCTTTTCATTATTATGTTTAGTTTTAATACTACTAATTTTATCTTCCCAATCTTTATTGTTCCAATACTGTATTTTTGTATTACCTTGTTTGTAGAATTCTAACCCTAATTGTATTACTTTCAACTTATCCTTATTATTTAATGTAAAAAATTTATCAATAGTATCAGAATTTGGGACATAAACTTCAACTACTTCTAGTTCATCACCACTTGAATCAGACATTTATATTAAGTAATTTATAATCTTTAAATTACTTAATAATTGATGATCATACTGTAAATTTCAGCTTTTTCTCTCAAACGTTCTATTTTTTTAGTGGATTGCATATGACCATATTTAAGATTTATATTAAGTAAAGCAAATTTATTTCCAACTGAAAAAACAGCACTATTTTTTATTTTCTTATAATATCTTAAAACTTGATCATATAAAACTAAAGTATCATCTATATTGGAATATATGTATAAATTAGGATAATTCAATGAATGTTTTATATTATTAATAGGATCATAACTAGACATATAATCATATACAGCTTTATTTTTTGGATTTCCCCATTCTTTATACTCTTCTGTAGTAAGAGGTTGACAACTATCAGTCATAGTGTCTACTACTTCAACAAAAGGAACTCCTAAAATAGCTAAATTAGCTAATTCTGGTTTCATATTAATAACAGAACCAATCAATAAACCACCAGCACTTCTACCCCATATAGTAAGTTTATCATTAGAAGTATATTTATTTTTAACTAACCACTCTCCTGCTGTAATAAAATCATAAAAAGTATTTTTTTTATTCATTAATTTTCCATCCAACCATGTATTATATCCGTTAAATGAACTTCCTCTAATATGAGCATAACAATAAATGAATCCTCTATCAACTAAACTAATAATAGCAGGATCAAATGATGGATCAATAGTGTGTCCATAAGATCCATATCCGTATAGTAAACATTTTTGGTTTTTTAATGGATTATTTTTCTTATATATCATAGTAATAGAGACATTTTTGTTGATCTGATGAATTCTCTCAACATATTTTTTGTGATTATAGCCTTTACTTTTAAAATCATATACAGTGACAATTTTTAAAGTATCCATATTAACAGATATCAACTTAGTAGGATTAATGAATGTAGTATATTTTAATGAAATAACATTATTATCTATATCTAAATTAGATATATATTGAAAATACACACTGTATTTGGCATTAATTAAGGATAAAGTCTTGGTTTTATGACTACATAAATTATAAAATAACAAATGTCTTTTTTGTTTTTCTCTTATAACAACTATTAAATAATCTCCTTTGAAAAACATTTTTTCATATGTTGAATTTTTCTTATTTGAGAGAATAGTTTTAAAGTTTTTAAAATCATTAGTTGTAGAAATAGAGGTCTTATTGTAGTGTTTCTTTAATATATACCAAGATCCACGCCAATGATCAATAAATATGCGTTCGTGATTCTTAGTAGGTAGAGCTTTTTTAATATTATTATTAGTAATTATGTAAGGTGTTGATGATATATATGTTCTAGAATCAACAGTAACTGTTTTTCTATCAGAAGTTAAATTAAAAGATAGCATATGAGATCTATTTTTTTCATGAAATATTAAAGAGTGACTCTTTGTATAAATATTGTAACAATATATCTTGGAAGGTCTAAGATCAACATTATCATACTTAATATAGTAAATATAGTTAGAATCTTCAGAAAAAACAGTATTAGATGCACATTTTTTAACTATTCTCTCAACTTTTCCATTAATAAAATCTTTAAGAAATAAATCATAGAGTCTATCACCTTTATTATCAATAGTATAAGATATATACTTCTCGTTATTAGATATTTCATAATCTCCTACTAAGAAAAATTTATTTCTACCAGATAATTTATCCCAATCAATCAACAACTTTTTTGTATTATCTATATAGTAAAATAATCTACCATAATTATCAGATTTATTCTTTTCAATTGAGTAGCTATATTTATGAAATTTAGTTTTAGGCAATTCATCATGAGATTTAGTTTTATTTTTCATTTCAGTAAGTAGAGTGTTAACTAAACTACTATCAATAAACTTTTTATATTCATTATTGAATTTTTTGATAATAGATTTATCTTTATTTTTTCTAGTTATATTGTTGTACCGTTTTCTACATTTTAAAGTTTTGGGCATACTATAATATATATTTAAAATAAATTAGAATATATATTATAATGGGTTGTAGTTTATCAAAAAAACAGAAAGAGGGAGAAGACAATATTGTTTTTCCAGCTATGGAGTTTTTAATGCATAAAGATTTAACTGAGTGGGAGAGAAATGATTATAATAAAAGAAGGATGGATAGGTTATTTAAGTTTATCGGTTAGTGTATATATTAAGTAATTTAGAACACTCTTCAGTATTGAATAGTGTTATAAAACAGTCTTTTCTTAATTCATCAATAATTTTTTCAGCGGTATCTTTATCTGGATATAGTTTAAATCTTAATTGAAATTTTTTATTAGACTCTACATGTTGCAGGGTCATTATTACATTATTGAATTCGGATTCTTTATTAATCAAAGAAATATTAAGTGCTTTACAGAGACCAGTAGTTGATGAAGAAGACATATATATATATATATTAGATAGAATTTATACTTTTTTCATTGCAATTATAATTAAGATCTTGAGTGATAGCTAACGCAATTAAAGTGATATCAGGTGGTATAATTTCATTATTATTCAATACTTTACCATTACAAATAAACTTCATATTTTCAGGCTTGAAGTGTGTAAGTTTGGTTCTATGAAGTGTATGTTTGATATCACCTACAACAGTTGTCTCTTCAACTGATAATCGTACATGAAATCCAGTGCGAAGAGTAAAATAAACATCTTTTATCATAATATTGTATTAATTAATATTAATATAAAAAATATATCAATTTTATATATCAATTATGCTTTAATATACCACTATTATAATTTTCCACTAGATAATTCCTAAATAGAAAAATATGCTAGTTAACTAGTAATATGTGGTTTGTCCTATAAAATTAAAAATATATCCCTTTTTCAAGACCCATAAAATTTTGGAGGTTTTGAATAATAAATATTGGATTTTATAGAATATAGGTTCAAAAAGTATGTTTTTTTTAAATTTTAAATGACGCTCTAATAACCTTCCTCCAAAATTTTAAAAATTTATGTAGGAATGTTATGTAGTACTGAAAAAAAAGCACTATATTTTTAAGAAAAAGGTTTAAAATTATTTTCTGATCAAAATTTAGAATGGAAACACTGGAAACATTTAGTAACACTGAAAAAGTAGCACAACATTTTTATTGTGAATGCTGTGACTATAAAACGTCACGACGCAACAATTTTGCCAAACACTTATTGACACGTAAACATCAAAAAAGTAGCAATGGAAACACTGGAAACAAAAGTAGCACGGAAAATAAATGTATTAAAGTAACCTACAATAATAGTGACAACAATAATAATTTTATAAAATTTTTAGCCACGCAGAGTAGTGATAAAAAAAGTAGCAAAAGTAGCAAAAAAGTAGCAAAAAGTTATAATTGTGCTTGGTGCAATAAGTGGTATAAATCAAGATCTGGTTGTTATAAACATGAGACCAAATGTAAAGGACGTATAACAGAAAAGAAGTTATCAGAGTTAGAGAAAAAAGTAGAAATGTTAGAACAAAACCAGAAAGAAAATACTGTAGTAACTCAGAATAATATAATAAATAATAATATTACTATTCAGTTATTTTTAGATGAAAATTGTGGTAATGCAATACCATTAGAAAGTTTTGTAAAAAATTTACAGATAACAATGGAAGATTTAATGAAAACAAATCAAATAGGATATGCAAATGGGTTGGGTCAATTAATTGTGAAAAATTTACAATCATTAGAATTTGCGAAAAGACCTATCCATTGTAGTGATCCGGAAAAGTTCAAGTTTTATATAAAAGATGATAAAGAATGGAAAAAGGATAATGGAGAGATAGTTGGAAAAGCAGTTGAGACTGTCCGAAAAGGAGCAAATTCTACAGTTGTAGAATATGTGAAAAATCAAAATGAGGTACCAGAAAAAGACATGACTCAAATAATGGAAATAATTCAATCTTTGAATAAGATTCCTCCAAGTATCAAAGAACAAAACCAAATTTTAAAAAAAATAGGTGATGGTGTAGTACTAGATAACAGTTTTAATGAGATTATTTAGTAAGGAATAATTATATATTATCATAATAATATATAATCATGAAATACAAAAAAAGAAAGAATAATAATACTAGACGACGTAAAGGCGGGTCATCTAGAAGAAAAAGTAAGTTAGTTTATAACAAAAGTAGAAAAAGAAAGAATGGTACAAAAAAATATTATCAAAGTGGTGGAGACCCATCATTAGTTTATGATAATTTAAAACTACAAGAATATACTGGTTTAATAAAAGAAATTATAGGAAAAGATTCTGAATTTAATTATATTTTAAGGACATATTATTATGAAGTAAGAGATAATCCAGATTATGCATTTCAGGATAGTATGGAGCCACCAACACAATCATCAATTGAAAAAATTCAACAAATAAATTTAAGACTTTTTTGTTGGATAAGAGATAATGTTCCTGGATCTACTGTTGTTATTCCAAAAGGGGCTATACTTGCTAGAACTGTTTCTAGGAAATCAGTAGATCAAATGAATATTGAAATGAAGACATTACCTCCACCAGCAAAACCACCAAAACCAGGAGTTTTTGGTAACACATCTCAATTAGCAAATACAACAGTACAAGTACAGATACCAATAGATTCAGTAATGTTTATGAAAACTACTAGAAAATTAATTTATTTAAATTTATGTCCATTTCAACACTTAATGCAAACATACTGGAAAACAAGAATGGATCTATATAATACAGACAGTAGTACCGGTCGCTTATTACCTGTATTGACTTGGATAACCGGTATCTCAACAAATACATTAGAATGGTGTAATAGTATACCTATTCAAAAGATGGAATATGATGGTATAATACAAACTGATTTAGCAGAAAGTGTTTTTGAGAGTAATATATCTCAAGACTCCAGATATTTTTATAGAGATGGAAATGGAAATGCAAATAGTAATCCAAAAGTTGTAGGTCAAAGATATTTAAATTTAGCAAAACAATCATTACAAGATTCAGATGGTAAATATGATAATCAGGTATTCCAGATTAAAACCTCAACAAAACAAGATGTACTAATATTTCCTGAATTTTTAACTTATTCTTACGATAGTTCAAAAACATTAGAAGTTTGCGATTTATATGAAGAATATAAAGATTGGTTTGACACGTCAACCAATGCAAAAATTGAAGCCTCCTGGCCAAATAATATTGCTGCATTAGGCTTCCAAGGAGAAGATGCAAAAGGAACAAGAATGTTTGCTCAACCAGATGAAATAAAAAGGCTACTAGAAAATTATAATTTACCTATAAAGAAAGGATATATAACTGATAAAAATGATCCAGATTTTAAAAAATATTTTAGTGATTTTAAACAATTTAATAACGATCCAGAGCCCAACGACGCTGAAGATAAAAAATTTAAAAGATATATAAGTGTATGTAAAGCTTTTAGTGAGGATAAAAATTTTAGATTATATAGCTTAAAGCTATATGAAGATACAACTTTTCAAAATTTCGGAACTAAAATAACAAATATTTCAGAATATTCTTTTAATCAACGTAAGTCAGTGAAAATAGATCAGTTATGTATTGACTCATATATACCACTACAACAGAGTACCCCCCAAACAGGTTATAAGTTTGAATATATAATAGGACCTTTATATGGAAGAGATGAGTATCAGAGAAATATTGATTTATTACTAGCTTTCAAAAATGATTTATGTGGTATGAACAAAGTAGCTTGTAGTGTACAATCAAAAAGTAACGAATGTTGTGATGTCCAAAATATGCAAAATTGTGATCTTGATAAATATCCAGGAAGTTTTATGACAATTAAAGGAGATGCAACCAATAATTTTTATTATAAAAATGATTACAGAGATATTGTATCATCAGCAACAAAAGATGTTATAGATAATATAGTATATAAACCAACACAATTCAATTATCCATTATATATAGTAATTTACTATATACTTATTAAAAATAACATGAGCTCTAATAATAGAGAAGACAAAAATGATACTAGTAAAATTAAAGGATTAAAAAATATTTTAATGGATGCATATTATAATACACAAGTAAAGAATCAAAACCATGCATATAAGGATGAGTGGGAGAAAGAAGATATTCCTAAGAATAATTTATATAAATATGTAAAGAATAATATATTAAATTTATCAGACAATGATAAAGTATTAACAAGTAGACAAGAAGAAAATTTAAATTTTACTTACAAATACATACAAGTAGAATTATTAAGTTTTCTATTATCTTTAGCCTATCAAGGTGCAATATTAATAAACAATAATGACACCACCACCTCCTATAATTTGATTGATAGTATGATAAAAGGGTTTAGTCCAGATGAAATAAGACTTATAAGTGATCAAATACTTGAATCATTAGAAGGAAAAGGAGGTATTTTGACGATTTTGGAAAATGGTATAGGAAAAGATAAAATGTATAAATTTTATGCTAATGATGACATGGCAAATAGTGATGAACCACGAAAGGCTCAAGATGATACACCTGGTAGAGCATTAGAAGTAATACTAACAAGATCATTTGTAATTAAAATGTATTTAAAAAAAACAAGTAGAATTAATTTCGGTAATGATACATTGGCTGATGCTTGGTTTGAAAACGACAAAGCGTTCAAACATGACTGGGATGGATTTAAAAGTTTAATCGCATCAGGTAACGGATCATCTGTTGACGGTACAAATTTTTGGAGTTCATATAAAGAAAGTTTTCTAGGAATATTTTTTAATATATATCTGAAAGGAGGCACATCTTTTAGATTATTATTTAAAAGAGAAACCTTAATAGAGGAAACATGCGTGGATGCAGGATCATGTAAATTAAATAGATTAACAGGTTATAGTACTGCCGATGAGGAGATTGAAGAGACCGAACATAAAATAAATGAGAAATTAGGTCAACCATCAGATTATGATTTAAATTGTGTAACTAATCCATGGTTGGGAGAAACAGATTATAAAATTTTAGTAGATCAATTAAATATACAATTAACCGTACATTTAAAAGAGAGAACATATGTTAAATTTGCAAGACAATTCAATAATACGGAGAATGAATCAAGGAATAGAATGATAGATATACAAAAATCATTAGCTAATAATTATTATAATAAAGATTTGGTGTTAATTACTGATATAACACAAACAACTGATACAGCATCAGTTGAGAAAGATCCATTAACAGGAGAAAAGTACACAACATCACGTAGTGATATAAATACTCAAGAAAATCCGAATGCTATACCTCAAAATTGGTCAGGTGTGGATGATGTGGATGATGCGGATGCGAACAATTCATTTGTATTTTATAGTCAAGGTCATATGTTGTGGATTACAAGTAAATTACTAGAGGAAGCAACAGAATTTGATTTACATAGATTAATGTTGCATATTCCAACAAAATCCGTATGGATTAATGAAAACAAGTTAAGTGATAGATATACAGCAATAAAAAACGCAACAATACCATCTGTAAACATGAGTACTTTATTAGCTAACAATGACATAGAAAAAGAAGTAGTAAAACATGGTCCTAAAATAGACGATGTACAATTAAAACAAATACCAACAAATGTAGATGCAGCAATAGAATTGATAGACATATCAGTAGTAAATTGGGGAGGAATTGAAAAATTTTCAAAATGGCATGATTCTGAAATAGGTAATTTAAGAGCAGACTATTTATTCAATTTAGACCAAGAAGTTTTTTTCAACCTTGTGAGGGACAATGGATCTGTAAGAAAAATAAAAGCAATAATAACAAATGTATATTCAGTGCCTTACTATTATGATATAGTACAAATAGATAACATGACACTGAAAGAAATGTCACCAGAAGATATAAAGAAAAATAAATTAAGAAATGTTCATTCAAGTGTATTAAGACCTACTTTAGAAAAATTGGAAACATGGAGTGAGGGATTACAAATGTATAATTTTGATAATTCAATACATGATTTAAGTTTAGTTATAGATGATAATATAAAAAGTGGTAGAGTAACAAAACTGCTTAAAAGACAAAGACGAAGAGCTTTCTTGGCACAATTAAGATATTTATTTGTAAATAATAATCCAAGTGGGAAAGATTTTAAGGATCCTGATGGTCCTATGGAAATATTTAGATTTACAGGATATGAACAATTCTACTATTTACTAGAACGTCCAGACGATGCAGCAAGATTGATTAAATCAATATTTAATACAAATATATCAATAGATATACCTTTGTTAAATTTAACTATAGATTATTCTCCATCAGTTAAATTATTAAATTTAGATGAATGGCCTAGGATGTATATAATACTTAAATCAGTATTACAAAAATATGCGGATGAAGACGAGTACATAATAAATGCATTAAATAATACAGACATAAGTAATTGGAGGTCTGTAGAATATGACATACAGAGCAAACAATTGATTGAAAGGGGAGAAACAGATCCATTAAATGGTCATTATGTTATAAGAAAAGATGCATCAGGTAGATATAGAAAGTTTCTTACAGTAACGGAAATATATGAAAAAGTAAGTAATTATTATATAATTAAAGGAATACAACAGAATTTAGATTTTATCTATATGAATTATTTAAACCAGCAAGAAGTTCCTGGAAGAAGTCAAGTTCAAGTACCCGATCAATTTAGTTTTGAGGATCAAGGAGCTTTTGGAGAGGAACAAAAAGATGCATTGTTAAAATACTTTTTAAATATGTTAACTTTTATATCTATAATAGATGATAAATCAGTTAATAAAGAATCAAGCATGCCAAAAACATTTAGAAGACAGTGTTTAAAGAGTATCATTACTGATATGTGTAATACATTATATGTTATTATTGTTAGTATGATTAATAATACATTTGATCATAATATTATAAGATTGAAAAGTTTATGTGAACTTAGATCTCAATATGTAAAAAAAGTAATAGATGCAACTTATGAATCTACTTTAGTTAGTTCAAATCCAACTAATATGAATAAATTAAGACTATCTCAACAATTAAGAGGACTAAATAAAATAGGTGAATGGTTAGATTTGGGACAAGGACAAGCAAATACAGTTGAATTTGCTAAAAATAATCAACTAATTTTAGAATTAGAATCGTGTAAAGGGTTTTACGATACAATATTAAATGGAAATTCAGATTTTCAAAATTTTAATAAAGTTACATTAAATGTAAGTGATAAGGACAAATTTAAAACATTTAAACAAAGATTAAAGGATTTTGAGGAAAGCGAGCCTGAATTGCAAATAACTTTTAATGATGATGATGTTGAAGGATATAATCGTATAAAGATTGATTATGATAATAAGTATACGTTTGATGAAAACATAGAATCTATTTCAATACATATATACTCAGATCTTATGCGGATATATAATTCTACTATATTTTCTAGTGGAACAAATCCTTATAATGACAATGCAAGTTTTATGGTCGGAGAAAAAATGTTAGATCCAAATAGTCTACAAGATCCTATGAATATGTGGTCTACTGATTGGGTTGGAACTAATAGTGGACAAATTTCTACATCTATACACGAAAATAGACAAGCATTAGAGTTAATGTTCAAAAATGAATCAGGTATTAGTATTACGACCAATATAAATGAAATGAGTATTGATAGTATATTTAAATATTTTGAACCGATATCTACAACTCAAATGCTTCTAGATCCTTACATAGGTACAAGTATATTTAAAGATAATATCAGTAATAAATTACAAGAATTAACAAACTTAATGCCAAATAACGCTGGAGATTTAGACTTAATAGAAGATGGTGTTGTAAAAGGAAAGATAAATGGAGAAAAACAACGGTTCTTCGCAAGTAATATTAATACGACTGTCTTTCCTCCTGGGAAATGGATAGGAGAGGAAAGTAATATATTATCCTTAAATATTGTAAATGCGGCAAGGAAAGACATAGATACAATAAGTGAGAGTTGGGGAAGTATAGCAAATTCAATTGCTGGTCAAGGACCATCAGCAGCCACAAAAGCGGAAGAGATATTAGGAAAATTCTTTATTAATAATGTAGAATTAAGATGGAATAATTCTAATGGACCACAAGTGAAAGCACTAAATTTAAATTATGAAAATTTATCAAATATTTGGGGATATACTACTAGTGGTGATGGATGTGCATATTTTTGTATAGTACCAAGTATAAACAACTGTACATACAGAAAAATGATTCTAAATGTAAATAGTATATACGTAAAAAATACATTGATACAACGATTGCAAAGTTTTGGAATATCATCAGAGATTTCAAGTGATGATGTAGAAAGAGTAAGACAAGAAAATGAGAGATTAAAAGAAGAAGTTCAAAATATACAAACACAAGCAACAAATGCTATCGGTAATTACCAACAGCAAAATGCAAATCTTCAACAACAAGCTCAAAATGTTCAAAATATTCTCAGTAATTTTAATAATAATTCTGGTGCTACTGTAAGTGAAGCAGTAGAGGCTATGAAACAGATTCATGCTGCTGATACGCAAATTATGAAGCAATTAAATGATATATATAAAACAAAATTACAAACACTTTATCAGAAATGTAATATGATGTGTCAAAATATAGCCAATGTAGTAGCAATATGGAATGGAGGTGCAGGCAATTACCTAATGTCGGCGGATCCATTTACTTCAAATCAAATGCAGCAATCAATAAATGGTGTTTATTATGGATGTCAGAATATGACTCCAGATGATTTTGAAGCTATTTCAGACCAACAACTGGAACAAGCAGTTCAGGGAAATATTTCAGGATTGGAACAAAGAATTGGTAGTTGGATATCGTCTAAAGAATCTCCTCAGGGAAACAATCAACAATTAGGAGCTACAGCGGGAGTGGGTGGATTGGGAAATTATGGCCCAAGTGGGCTGCCCCCAGCATTTACCAATTATTCGGCACCACAAGTGACACAAATGCCTGGAGTGGGTGGATTGGGAAATTATGGCCCAAGTGGGCTGCCTCCAGCATTTACCAATTATTAGGCACCACAATCAACAAATGCTATCGGATTGGGATATCTACCACCTAGCTATGATTAGAATGAGTTATAAATTCAACACCAAAATAATAAAAAATGAGAGAATATTACTAACTGTTACCATTTAAGATAACAAATAAATTAAAATACTTAAATAATTAAAAACATATAAAATATTATGATAATAATAATATTATTACTGCATAAATGGTAATAATACTATGTTATTATTAAATATGTTCAGTAACAAATCAACAAATATAGAATCAACACTAACAATAATTTATATTTTCTTACCATTTATCGTAAGAAACTATAACTAAGTACGAAAATATTAATCA
>Ga0181398_1000473_pt1 | contig 12010 bp, 15 predicted proteins | sample 21SPOviralmetaG_FD_130127 | JGI IMG/M metagenome (GOLD analysis project Ga0181398, IMG submission 130127) | Marine viral communities from the oligotrophic San Pedro Time Series (SPOT) site, San Pedro Channel, CA, USA - 21 SPOT_SRF_2011-04-29 | ecosystem: Environmental > Aquatic > Marine > Strait...
AGATGTAGACATACCTACAGCATTTGCAGATGATGTTATTGATGCAGCTAATGTTATAACCATGTTGGGTGAGGATGAGTACTATAATACCCTAGGCAAGCTAGAGAGATTACAAAAAAGTGGACAACTAGGTGCTCTTTCTGTAGAAGAAATAGCTGAAAGGATTGCGTACGAAACAAGTCTAAGTAGTAAATCAAGAGCTGTACAAGGTGTAAGAAACACTCTAGCTCATTCCATTGGTAAAAGAGGACCAAGACAAACAGGTTTAATAGCATTAGATATTTATGAACTAACTTTATGGGGCGGTGCTTTAGCTTATGGTACATCAGAGGTATGGACTACTTGGTTTGAGAATATAAATAAAAAGATTTCTAACAAAGTATTCAATACTAATTACACACTTAGTGAACCTGGTCAAATAGATTATGAAAAACTTGACAAGACAATTAGATTTGCAGAAAACATTGACCCATTTGAAATAGTAGTTGGTCCAATCATAGATGATATACAAGACTATAGAACAGTCAATCCACGTAATCCACAGGCACAAGCATCAGAGCTAATACGTACTGCACCACAAGTACAACTTACTGATGATATGACTGTAACTGACTACGGTATAAATGCAGATGAGATATCTCAAGGTGAACCTATAAGTAAGTACCAACACTTTATGTCACTTGGAAGAGCAAGAGTCCTAGAAGATATGGAAATCAATAAAGAAAATCACGCAGAAAAGTGGTATAGTAATTACATTGATACTGGTAACAATTCCTACTATCAAGCATATAGTCAACCTGATGAGGATTTTTAATGTCTAACTTTTATATAGACCCAGACGGAGTAGTACAACCAGTATATCCTAGTAGTAGAATATCACCAGGTACTCCGTTATTTGAAACACGTGAAGAAGCTAACTCTGCTATACCACCTAAAACAAGAAACGTTGGCTGGATGTATTCAGATAGAATGGTTGCTGACTACGTGTACCAAGATGAGGCTAATAGAGTATTTTTCTTATATGATGTAAGTTCTGTTACAGGTGGTTCAACCTATATAATGTATGAAGCTGTAGGTCTAAAACCTTTAGAATATGCAAGTACTTGGGACGCAGACAGTTTAGGTAATGAACGTAATGGTCCAAGTATTTCTACTGTTTTACCTGATGCAGATATAATACGTAGTACTGGTGGAGAAAGACTTACAATGCAAAACTTTACAGTGGCTAGAACACCAGAAGGACTTAAGCTAGGTGACTGGATAGGTCAAACGATGGAAGGATTAGAACAACTGTATCCTTTCTTGTATGAAGAAGTAGAAGGAAGAATGCCTGCGATAGGTTTAATATTTAATTCTTTAACAAGTGGAAATCCAATAACAACCGAACAGCTTACATTAGCAGGTGTAGGTAAAGGATTTACTACATTAAAGTTAGACTATTTAAATGCAACAATAGCTTCATTAGATGACAACCCTGGCAAGTACAATGTTGTTGTAGATGGTAAGCTTGTAACGCGAACTAATCAAGACTACATATCTTTAGAAAAGAAAGTAACAACAGGTATAGATACTGCTTTAGGAGCACTAGGTTTAAATGCAGATGTCTTTAAACAAGATAATGTTGAACTTTATAAAGCATTAGAAACTTCATTAGTAATAGGAGAGATAGAGATTGAACAATTTGAAAACTATCTCGGACATAAATTAGGTATTGATGGTTACAAGATAGCTAAGGATAGTAACCTATATGATGTATTTAAAACAGTAGATACTATGGTAGATAACCCAGGACAGTTTAATGCGTTTGTAGACTTCGATACTTTCAAACAATCTAACTTAGCGTTGTCAGAATTAAAAAGAGTAATTGGTGTAGGTAAATTTAATACATTAGATGAAACAGAAAAAAATAGATTAGTAGGTCTGTATTCCAGAGATACTAATGCAGGTATGCAAGAGTTTCAAAACATATTTGATAGTGACCCAATGTATGAGAGATACGCAGACAAAGGATTGAACTATGGTTTAGTTGTAGGTAATTACAGAGACCAGTACAGTTCTATACTTGGTGACAAACCAGATGAAACAAGTTCGATATTTATGGACTCAATCAATATGAGTTATGAAGATGCAAAGAAATCATTCTTAGATTATGGATACAAAACTGGTAATAAGAAATACATGGCTGACTTAGCTAGTTCTTTGTCGCAGTCTATGGGAGGGGTAGTGATTAGATAATGGTAACGTTATATAGAAAAGATGATTTAACAGGTATAGAGTTAGAAGGTACAGGTCTTAGTCTGGATGACATGTTATCTAATGGATACACAGAATCTTATGATGAAGCATTAGCAGCAGCAAATGCAATGGATGCTAGTTCAAGTTCACCTAGTGCATCAACAGATGGTACGACTACTACTCGGACACAAGTTTATACATTGTTACCTTGGTTACAAAAGTATGGTGGTGCAGATGCTAATACGTTAGTTGATTCCTATGTATCAGGTTATAACAATAGCGGTGGTAAGGCAGAGTTTGCATTAGCAGAAATGAGATTTGGTACAGATAGTAAAGATGCATACAAGAGAGTGTTTGCTAATATTGTAGACCCTAATACTGGTGCATTAAAGATGAGTGAATCTGAATACATATCAGGTTTAGAAAAAGTATTAACAACTTTAACAGCTTATGGACTTAATGGTTATGCTTCACAGAATGGTAAATCAGCATGGGCTAGAGCAGTAGCTAACAATACATCTCCTGAAAGCTACGCTGGTAGAGTAAAGTTAATACACGACAGAGTTATTAATAGAGTAGATGATGAATTACAAAATTCTATTATAAATTCTTACAATGAATATTTTACAAATGAGACAGGCACTACTGTATCTATGGGACAAGAAAGTTTATTAGCATTAGCTATAGACCCTAACATAAGTGAAGATGTACTTAAAGGTAGGCTTAATGCTTCAGAGCTAGGTGCAGTATACACAGGAACTACAGGTGATGCACTTGACTTAGAGGCAGTACAAAGACTTACTGGTGCAGGTGTAACCACAAACCAATCAGAAAAGACTTTTGCTACAGCATCAGCAACAGCTAAAGCTTTGGCTCGTATGCAAAGAAGACAACGTAGAGATGTAACACTAGGTAAAGCTATGGGTGTATTAGAAGCACAGATATTTGGTGATGAGGCTATAGCTTCTGAAATACAGTACGTTACAGCACAGAATTTATCTGGTAGCTCTGTACAATCTGGTGCAGCTAAATCACAAACAGGTTCTGTTATAGGCTTGACACAGTATTAAATAGTAGTACTATATATAGTAGCGTGGTGAGTTCCGCTTAGAATAGGGTCACACAATTCGATAACGTTGCCGAGGTGCGTTATATGTTATTCGCAAACCCTTGTGAAAATTCCTTTTAATTACCTAGCGATTAATGTTATGGAATTTCAATATGCTAGAGAAAAGATGGAGAAAAAAATATGGAAAAAAATACAGAACAAGTTGAGGAAACTACAGTAGTGGACGAACCAACAGATAATATTAAACAACTTAGAGAAGAGTTTAAAAAGCTCAAAGCTGAAAACAGACAGTTTAAAACTGATGCTATGAACTCAGCCTTAAGTTCATTAGGACTTAATGCAGAGAAGGGCATAGGTAAAGCTGTGGTAAAACTCTATGAAGGTGAAGTTACTGTTGATGGAGTCAAAGACTTTGTTGCTCAAGAGTTTGGAGAAGTTAGTAGTTCTGAACAGCCTAGCAACAACCTTGCTTCTAATGTAGTAGAAGCTCAATCACGTGTAGAGCAGCTCAATAAACTTGGTGTAAATTCAAATCCACAAAACATAGGAGATGAGTTTATGAAATTTGTAACAGATTCCAACACAAAAGTAGGAGATTCTATTAACGCTAAGTTGCGTATGATGGAAACTCTTAAAGAAGACAAGTAATAATTTATAATAGGAGAAGATAACAATGGCAAGTATAAGTGGATTAAGTGCAACAGCACCTATTTATGCCCAACAGATTAATAACTTCACTGGTGAATTGTTTAAAGTCGGTGGTCAAAGAACACCTTTGCTTAGTGCAGTTGGTGGTTTGAATGGCGGTAAAGTATTGAACTCTACATTTTGGCAAGTCCAAGTAGAAGATAATGCAACCGTTTCTTCAGAACCAACTAAGGCACAAGAAGGTAATGCACCAACAGAATATCTTGGAAGAGATAGAGCTGCATACACATATGTAACTCAGATTTTCCACAAGGGTGTACAAATGACATATACCGCTTTGGCATCTACCCAAAACCAAAATCCTTTCGACCTATCAGCAAATGCTGCAAACTTTTCCAATGGAACAGGTGGCAACACAGCTGGTGATAAATTGGCTCTTTTTGGTGGTAGCCCAGTGGCAGACGAATTTGCTTTCCAAATGGAAAAAGCAATGGAAAAAGTAGCAAGAGAAGTTGAGTGGTTTGCATTCAATGGTTCTTTCTCAGATGGTGCAAACACATCACCTGGTTCAGGAACTAGAGAAATGTATGGTCTTGATGTATGGATTACCATAAACAAGAACGCCAACAATGCTGCAGCAGTTAACCCATTAGGTGGTAACTGTTACTACAATGACGTAGACGGTGACGGAACTGGAGCATCACAAGTCATATCCTTTAAAACCATTTCAGGTGCTTTAAAGAGAATGTATGACAACCATGCACCAATGTCGCAGCCAGTACTCTGCGTGAGTCCAAAGCAATTACTAGACCTTAACAATGAACTTGTTAAAGGTACAGTTGACATAGCAGGAACAATTATTCCTAGAGATAGAAATGTTGCTGGTGTCGATATCGATACAATCATTACACCATTTGGTTCAATCGGACTAATGGTTATTGACCCTGATATCATGCCTGCAGGTTCTGCTTTTATCTTGGACTTAGCTTACATTCAAACAGTGTTTACAAATATCCCAGGATATGGAACAATGTTTGTTCGTGACATAGACCAAGATGCCAACGCTAGAATTGGTAAAGCAATTTATATGGAGATGGGATTCGAGTTCGGACCTCCTTCATATCACTGCAAGATTCAGTCAGTAGCATAATTTAATATTGAAGATTAGGGTGGAACTCCACCTCCGCCCTTTTCTTCTGCTATAGTAAGGAAGATATGATAAGTAAATTAGCTTTAATAGATGTTTCAGCAGATAACAATGACAGCTTAGGTGTACAAACAGAGGGAATGCTTCTCTGTGGTGTACAGTTTCCTGCAGCTATGACAGGTTCTGCCATTACATTTGATTTTTCAATGGACAATACTACATGGATGGACGTAAAAGAAACAGATGGTACTGAAGTAAGTTACACTGTTTCAGCAGGAGATGTATTAAGAGTAGACCCTAGTGGCTGGGCTTTTGCTAGCAATGGATACATTAGAGTTACATCTAATGGTACCGAAGCAGCAGATAGAGAAATAGTATTACACTTTAGACACAGTTAGGAGATACTTATGAGTATGCTCTTAATATTAAAAGAGGGAAGAAATCTTAATATAGAAAGTATTCCTGACCAACCATTAGAACCTTCGTTCCCTATTGTTAATCCAAACAATACATCCAATGATGGATGGTTTGCATTAGGTAGCTTTGGTCAAGCAATCTTCGCTACATCATTAATTGAAGAAGGAGCAGCGTAATGAGTCAAAAAATAAGTGACTTAGTAAATAGAGTTTATAGGGAATACTTAGAACCTATGGATGATTTACAATCTTACACTACATTAAAAACTGAAGTTAATGCAACAGCAACTGAAATAGTTTTTGATGGAGATTTGTTAACACAAGAAGAAGAAGATGCAATGGATGCAGGAACTATCATTGAGTGTGAACAAGAATTAATGAGGTGTAAATCTTTAGACACAGTAAACAATACTGTCACTGTTGCTAGAGGAGTATTAGGTACAACAGCAAAAGTACATCTTGTAGATAAAGTAATTAAAATTGCTCCTGTGTTTCCACGTAAGAATGTTTTTGATGCAGTGTGTGACCAAATTAAAAATTTGTATCCAACTTTATTTGCAGTAGAAACTAAATCAATAGTAGCTAAGGTAGGTTACGTGCCTCTTAGTGGTTCTACTGATAATCATTTGATAGCACCAATTAAATCTATATCACAAAACACAAACTTTTCTGCAGGCTCAGATGAAACAGGTACAGTATTTGCTGGTGTTTCATGTGAGTTAATAGATTTACCAAATCCTTTTACATACACAGATGATGACGGTGTTTCTCAAACAATTACTTATAGTAACAATGGTCCTGATAATGTTAAAGCAGTTCAGTTTTACAGTGTTGCTTCAGGTCATACTGTATTTGTTACATTTAAAAAGAAGTTTGTAACTCCTACACAAGAAGATGATACTCTATCTACAGTAGGTTTAGAGGACGAGTACGAACCTATTATTATGACAGGAGTAGCAGCTCAACTAATATCAGGTAGAGATATACCAACAGCTACAGCAGACTATATAACAGACCAAATGAGTGTAAATACATTTCCTGTTAACTCTGCATCAACAATAAGAAACTCTTTACTCCAATACCAAACTGCTTTGATAACACAAGCACGAAAGGATTTAAGAGCTAGGTACCCTGAACCAGTAACTATTAATAAGATAGCATACAGTTAATGCCTAGACTTACTACGCAAGCAGAAGAAAATAACCCTAAAAGAAAAGGTTATGACTTTCGTATAGACAATCAATTATATAGAAGTGCTATAGGTAGTGGTAGGGAGATGACTATACAGTCATCAGAAGTCCAGGATGCTGGAGTTAATGTCAGACAAAACCCTGAAGACTTTACATCTAACTTAGGACGTATATATTCTAGGAATGATTTTAGTGGTGGTTCTAACTTAGACTCAGCACATAAGGCTAATGGTAAACCAGATGATGTAAGAAGATTCTGGGATAGCCAAGGTGTAGATGTTTTTAATACAGACTTAGGTAAGGGATATAACGTACAGTTACTACACACTACAGAAAAAGGTCAAGCATTATCTTCTGCTGTAAATCACATGGCAGTAGTAGGCACAAGGATATATGTATCTGATGATGAAACATTATACAAGTCAGATGATGGTGGTAATACATGGGGTACAGTGACTGAAGGTTTAACCGCAGGTTATCAAATAAAAGGTTTAGCTACACATGGTGACTTACTTTATATAACAGCTAACAATGGTTCAGCAGGTGAAATAGAAACACTAACAAGTGGTGGCACCTCTACTCAGAAAATGTCTGCTGCTATTTATGATAAAATATTTTCAGTAAAAGGTCAGTTCTTAGTTACTATAGGGAGTTCAATACATTCTTATGATGGAGCTACAACTGTTGGCTCTGCAATAATAACATTGCCTTCAGGACAAAGCTTTACAGATGTAACAGATGCAGGAGCTGTAGTATTAGCAACTGCTACTGATGGTAGAATCTATTCAATCAAAGATGTTAGTGGAACATTTACTGCTAAGGGTCAGACAGAAATATCAGGAGAGCAACCTACTTGCATAGTAGAGTCACAGGGTATAGTCTTTTATGGAACTAAAGAAGTACAGACAGGTACTAAAGTGATAGGAAGATTATACCGTGCAACTCTAACAGTCGCAGAGGATTTATTTATATTGACACAAAATCAATTAATAAAACAATGGGATGTAGACAGTCAAGATAATTCACCTAACGCTTTGTTTACTACTAGGGATAGTGTTTACATAGGTGTAAAAGAAACAGCTAGTACAAGTTTTCTATGGAGATATTATTTACCTACATCAGGTATAGCTAGGTATTATAAAGCTAGTGCAGGTGGAGCTGTACATAATATAGTAAGTGTTAATGAAAAGTTTTTGTTCACTGTAAGTTCAGATGGTGTATACAAACAAACATCTACATATGAACAAGAAGGTTTTCTTATAGCACCCCCTGCAGATTTCTTCACTGCGGAAAATAAACAGTTTGTAGAAGCAAGTCTTGAGGTGGAAGCGTTATCAGATAGCAATACTGTAGAATTACATTTATCAAATAAGTACGAATCTATTAACGATAGTACTGATAGTACTTGGGATTTAGAAGTTAACGTCTTATCAGGAGTAGGTGAAGAAGCAGTACAGCTACAAAGGGTAGCAAGATATGTTGTAGCAAAAGTTGTTTTAAAATCTCCTAATCAAATTAACTCTCCTAAGTTTAAAGCATTTAAAGTAAGAGCATTAGCAAGACCAGAGCTTATAGTTATACAGATACCAGTAAACATATCTGATAGAGTAGAGAGACCATACAGAAAACCAATCCTTGTTAAGAATTTAGGTGAAACTATTTATCAATCTTTAAAAGAAAAAGAAGGAGCTGCTATAACTTTAGAACTATATGACCCTGCTGAGATAGTTAGAGGTGTTGTAGAAAAGATAAGCTACCCAATACAAAGTAATCCAAATGTTGGCAGCGTCACACAATATGCTATACTAACTGTCAGAGGTACAAGACAAACAACCTTTAGCCAAGTTACATCAGGTAATGTACCTGGAGTAAATGGTTTTGGAATAATGAGATTTGGATAAAAAAATAGTATATAATGGAGAAGAATGACAGCACAAGAATCTAATATAGTAAACGCTTTTGAAACTACATTAGCTGCACAGTTAAGTGCCGGTGGACCAACAGGTACAATGAATTTAGCTGCAGACCCAGGAATTAATAGTCCTGCATATTTTGTAATAGACCCTGATAGTGACAACAGAGAAATAGTTTTTTGGTCAACAGGAGATGACCACGCTGCTGCTACTATTAACAGAGATTTAGATGGTGATAATAGTGGTCCAACACACTCATCAGGTACTAAGGTAAGACTTGCAGTAGTTAAACAACATTTTGAAGATATACATGACAGAGTTAATGACATAGCTCTAACAGGAGATATTACAGGTACATTAGCTTCAGCTACACAAGATGTAGCTACAACAATAGCTGCAGGTGCAGTAGATTTTGCTATGATAAATCCTGCAGATATTATTACACAAACAGAAACAATTACTGGAAATGATAGTGAAACAAAGATACCTACAACAGCAGCAGTTAAGAACTATGTTGATGCAGAAACAGCTACCCTTACAAATAAAACATTAGGTGCTGTTACTTTATCAGGTGCTGTAACAGGTGCTGACCAAACAATATCAGCAGCAGTATTTAAAGATTACAATGAAACATCACAAGTTATTACATCAGCAACAGACCTTGCAATAGATTTAGCACTTGGTAATACAGGTACTTTAACTATTGCTACTAATGTTGATGATTTACATTTTACAAATGTACCTGCTACAGGAGTAACAACATTTACTTTAGTAGTAACACAAGATGGTACAGGTTCAAGAACAATGGATATAGATGCAGTAAGTGTTAATACTGGTAGTGATGTTACTGCTAAGACTGTCGGTGGTGCAGGACTAACACTATCAACAGCAGCTAATGCTATAGACATACTTACATTTGTATTTGTAGGAGTACAACCATTTTTATTTAGTCAACTAGCTTTCGCATAATGGCACCACTAGGTGCAGCTAGAGCTTTAATCACTGCAGGTGGTGGTCCATCAGGTGGATTAACATTACTTGAAACAGAAAGTGCAAGTGGTAAAGTAGCTGTAGATTTTGATAGTATTTCAGGTTCAACATATGATGTACACTTTCTTACTTATACTAATTTAAAAACAGGTACTAATTCAGATTATACACAGATGAGATTATCTAATGATGGTGGAAGTTCTTTTGAAGCAGGAACAGCTTATGAAAGAGCAGTACAATATGGAGGACACAATGGAAGTTTTGGTCCTAGTATTAGTACAGGTACAGATAGATTTAGGTCTTTATCTTTTGCTAATGCAGGTACTCCTATGAGTGGTTATGTTTACTTATACAATTTAGGTGACAGTTCTAAATACAGTATGATAACTCACCATAGCACTATTGGAAGTATCTATATGTATTATGGAGGACAGGTCTACAATGTTGCAGAAACAATAAATGCTGTAAGAATTTTAAATAATAGTGGTGGTAATTTTACAGCAGGTAGTGTTTCTCTTTATGGTGTGGAGCAATAAATTATGTCAACTATTTTAGAATTAATTGATACAAAAACTGCAACTTCTGTAAGTAATGTAAGTATTACAAATTGTTTTAGTGTTGATTATGATGCTTATAAAGTTATTTTAGATACTATTGACTTTGCTAGTGGAGATTTAAAGTTCAGACTTATGAATGCAAGTGGAGTTGTATCTAGTTCACACTATGATGATGCAGTTTCACTTATGAGAAGTTATGGTGTCTTTGGAGAAAATCAAACAGTAGGTGGAACAGAATTTGGTTCAATAGGTTTTAGTGATTTATCTAATAAAGGTGGTGCAACTGTTATAGATATATATAATCCTTTTAGTTCAAGTCTTTACACTGCAGCAAATTGGCAAAATGCAGGTGTATCAAGTATTGGAACTCCTGTAAGAAAAGGGCTTGGACTTTTAAGAGTTGCTGAAAGTCATACAGGAATTAATTTTCTTAGCTCTGCTACTATATTAAATGTTAGAGCAAGAGTATATGGAGTTAAAGCAACATAATGGAAAGTATAGAACAAGTAAAATCAACAACAGTAACAAGTGCTGTATCTTCAGTAATTATGGATGGTATTTCAACTGACCATGTACATATATTAATAGGTAAAGGTATTACTATTAACACAGATACTAATTATCTACATACTAGATTTACTAAAGTAGTTAGTGGTGTTTCAGAACCACAAACTGCTGCACAGTATGATTTTGCTAATTTAATTTTAAAACCAGATGCTGCTTTCGAAAGTTTCAAATATCCAGATAGAACAGAAATGTATTTTGCTAACAGTCCTATGGGTGCGTCAGCAGGAGAAAGTCATAGTTTTGTTTATTATTTATTTAATTTTAATAATTCAAGCCAATACAGCTACATAACTGTAGAAGATAATGTTTTTAATTCAACTTCATCTACTTCTCATGGGTCACAAGGTGCTATGCAATATGGAGTTGCAGAAGCTCATAATGGAATAGTAATTACAGGAGATGCGACTACAATTACTGGTGGAACTTTAACATTGTATAAAATTAATAATTAATGTGCTAACATAGGAGAGATATGGCAACAAAAGAAGAACTAACAACTGAAGCTACAGCAGAAATAGAAGCTGCTAAACCAATGTACAAACAAGTTAATAGCGAAAAACTTGAATATACTGATACTGATTATGCACAAGCTGTAACAGACTTGGCTAATAGAAAATGGAATACTCAACAATTTGGTTATATAGAAGCTAGACAAGAAGCGTATGGTTTTATTGGAGACCAACTTGATATGCAATATAAAGACTTGTTAAATGGTACAACTACATGGAAAGACCACATAGCTAAAGTTAAATCAGACAATCCTAAACCTGAATAAATAATCTGTTATAATCGTCCTTATGGAATTTATAATTGGATTTTTGCTAGGTTATTTTTTAAAAGAAATTAGTTCTTATCTTAAAAGAATAAGTAAATACGAACTAGATAGTAACATAGATAAGGAATGGGATTTCCTATCTAGGGATGATTTACCATAAATGTCAAACAACAATGGCTATACTCAAAAGGAACTTCTTAATATGGTTATTGAGCGACTAGATAAAATAGAAGATAAGTTAGATTCTAAGTTAGACAAACAAGAATTTTATAAAGTATTAACATTAATTGTAGCAATAGGTGGAGTTGTAGCAGCACTTGTAATGTAATGCTAAGACTCTGTCTAGCATTATTCTTATTAATACCTACCACTGTATTCGCAAATGAAGTACCTGGTGAAGTTACAGTTAATGAAGGATTTGAAGATAGTACATACGAAACAGGTCTGACTGTTAGTACTGGTGCTATTTATTGTGATGAACAAGATAGATATGGAACTACAGG
>Ga0181398_1000474_pt1 | contig 12009 bp, 7 predicted proteins | sample 21SPOviralmetaG_FD_130127 | JGI IMG/M metagenome (GOLD analysis project Ga0181398, IMG submission 130127) | Marine viral communities from the oligotrophic San Pedro Time Series (SPOT) site, San Pedro Channel, CA, USA - 21 SPOT_SRF_2011-04-29 | ecosystem: Environmental > Aquatic > Marine > Strait...
GCTTTCTTTAATTAAGTTTTTTACATCTCTATATTCATCTATATATTCTATTAATTCTTTTTTAGTTCTAGATGTCGGCACAAATCTGCCGTCATTATTTATTTTATCTATACCTAAATGGTTCCCTAAATAATAATCTTCTCTATCAACAGCCATTTCATCTATTGCATCTAGTAGATCAACTTTACCTCGTGAATTATGAAATGATTTATTTAAATAATCATAACCTTTTAGCATATCTTTTTTATCCATATCTTCTAAAGTATTTATTAATTTTTCATTAAAAAATTTATCCCTTAAGGTTCCTATTTGTTTAGAAATTTTTAATACTCTATCTTCTTGTTTATCCATATAACTTTTTCTTTTTGAAAAAATATTATCCATATCACTAAATGTTCCCAAATAAAATTCACCACTTACTAGCTCACCTACCATTGTATCTAAAATACTTAGTTGTCGCTGATTTAATTGTGGGCCCCCTACTTTTACACCAGTTTCTTTAGGATTTAATATTTTTAATCTTAATTCAACAGGCAACTTACCAAACAATTCTGCAGGATCTAATTTTTTTGCAGTTTTTCTACCAACACCACTAACTCTTTTTATTTCACTGGGTTTCTTTTTTTGCACTTCACCAGTAGGCAATACTCTTCTCTTTATACCATCTTCTTTAGTTTTTGCTTTTGCTTCTTTTTTAAGTTTATCTAGTTTAGCATCTGAGATTTTGACTACCTTAAACTTCATTTTTTTTTTTGGTTTGGGCTTTGGCTGCTCCGCTTGTTCTTCTTTTTTTACAACTTTAAATTTGATTGGTTTCTTCTTTGGCTTCTCTTCTTTCTTTGGTTTGACAACCTTGAATTTGATTGGCTTCTTCGGTTTTTTATCCATATATAATTTATTTACAAAATCAATTTTACTTTTTATTGAATATTATCTTGAATCGCCATAGCACCATCCCTCAACTTTTTCTGCATTTACTGGCTTCTCTGTGGGATAGGTCCAATGTTCGTTATATGATCTTATTACATCTTGCCTCTGGTCCCATCTCTTACCTTTTAAACCAAAAAATAATTGTAGCAATCCGCCAACATATATAGCCTTCTTACGGTTAGTAGCTATTTCATCACATAATGGCACACCATAGCACCCACAAGAGACTAACCATAAATCTGGTTCTTTTTCTTTTAATACTTTTTTTTTTAAATCATTAAATGTTTCGGTCCAATTATTATGCGGATAGTTGCCTCTAATGCTATTCTCTGATTTTACAATTATAAATTTTTTATTTAATTTTTTATTCCAGACTTTATTCAACACCTTTAGTTGTTTTTCAATATCTTTTTTAAAATAACTAACAATACCAATAGTGCCTTCATATTCCATAATAATATTTTCAATCCACCATCTTGGGTCTTCAATATAGGCAAGTGATGGCTTCCATATATTTAATTTATTCATTAAATCACCTTGTATTTGAAAACTAGAGCATGTCACTACATCTAACATTAAATCACAATTATATATTGCACTCACATAGGCATTTTTCCATTGCAAATATATTTCATTTAATTTTTTATCATCATTACAATAAAACCCAGCATTTGAAAACATTTGATCGTAGATGCCTTCTTTCTGCAATAAACTTGTCATTTCAACATTACCTAGCCTTATTACACTCAACGATCCTTTGCTATGAATCCTTTCTTTCAATTCAAAATAATTATTTATTATAGACATTATAATAAATTACTAAATAAAAATAAATCTTATAACGAGACTTAGCTAGAGAGACTGCCTACTGGCTTAATTTTATATTTCAAAACTTTTAGACTTACATCAAGTCTTTGCCCCAAGTGTGTTGTAGTATCTACATCTCTTACTATAGCATAAACAGTTGAATCACTTGGCAACTTATAGTCTGGTTGCCATACATTTCTTATATCACCATCTAACACACCAGTTTGCCATATAGTCTTAGTATTATTACCTTGATTCAATCTAACTTCAATAGAGCCATTTTGAATACTAGTTAAACCAGCTACTCTTACTTCTTTTAAAACACCTTCTTCTATTTTATTTATATATGTTATTGGACTACTTAAACTTCCATTATCTGCTGGGATGAATGCTACAATATCACTAGTGCCATTCTTTTGAATAGTTATATTACCAGTATTTATTTGTGGCAACTCTATTGTATCAATGTATTTATATCTATTGATAGATGCTGTGCCGTTTGTAGTGCCAGTTATTTGTATACCATTTTTTATTCTACCAGATGGGACAATATCTGTTTGGCCGCTTACTACCATTTCAAATCCATCCAATGCACTATCACTAACACCGAATACTTCTGTATATACATTTGCAGTATTTTCTAATATAGTTACTGGTGCTATAATCTGTGTTTGAGTTATATTATTTTTAAAAAAACCATTTGAATTATTTATATCTGCATTCTCATATAGATTTCTTGACACATCATCATAATATTCATTAGCAAGTCTACTTAAATTTGTCATCTCTTTGAAATCTACAAGATCACCCAATTGACTAGGAGGATTGAATTGTGAAAACTTACTAAGAGTTACATCACAATCTAAATGGATATTTGACGATGTTTCATTACGAAATTGAATATTACAAAAATTATTTTTTACTGGATAGGACCTAAAAAATGTTGACATTGTTTCAATAGGCGTTGTATAACTAACTGCCATATTGTCTGGGCTGTGGCCTTGTAGCACATCAATAAATAATTCATCACTTATATTATTAAAACCAAAATAGTTTGTGTCTACACTTACTCTAATGACATTAAAATTTTGTGTTTGAATAGGCGTTAATTCTTCTACAGATGCTGAATTTATTTTTGAAAAAACATTATGATTTATATTTGGTTGAATAATTACATTTGTTGTAGATGAGTCTTTTGTAGGACTAACAATATCTTCAAATGTATAGGATTTTTTGTCTCTACCTGTGCCACCAGACAAATATCCTTGATTTATAGTAGGATAGGCTGAAAAATACCTAGATTTTGATGCCATAATAATATAATAAAATAATTTAAAAAATATAAAATAACTAATAACTAATATTTATTTGATTTGCACCGATAGACATAAGTTTTGAAATAGTTACATAGAAAAACATATCCATAGTTACTCTTTGATTTGGACTTGTATTTGTTCTTGGCGTGATCTTGTAGTCAATTTCTGCGGCAGTTTTCATTACAGTTCCACTTCCAAACACACCAGCATTACCATTAGAAAAATCAACTTTTAAATAATGAAATTCACCTCTGTAGTCTAAGTATAATAGGTCTGTATTCTGACTATAATTATTTAATGATTTATCTGTCACATTCCAAGCATTGAGTGGGACTTTTAATGTTCTACCATCTTCTGAATATGTAGTCAACTGATAGATGAGTGGCTGTGATGTGATAGGTCTATCAAATAAATTTAAACCATTTATTTTTAATTGTAGACTTTCATCACCTAAACCTCTGGCTGCCTGGTTTGCTACAATTCTTTTAGCACCTGGGGCATTATTTACAGAAGCTAATAATATATTATGCACTTCTCTATTTTGAATATTTAGTCTATATGTTTCATTCTTTGTATTATTGAGTGCAACAGTGCTTGGGTCAACTACACCTTTAATAACATAATTATCAAGCAATGGATAGGACACTGGTTGTCTAGCAGAAGCGGCTATTTCTCTTGCTTCAACATCTGGTGGCAACATTACATGAGTTGTTACTAGTTCGGCATTTGCTAAGTTGATTCTTACATCTGGGGCATTAAATCCAGCACCAGAAGGCTGTGCTACATATTCTCTACAATCGGCAAAAAATTCAAGTTCTAAGATCATCTCTCTTTGGCCTAATAAAAATACTGGCAATGCTGCTGCTTCTAAGAAATCTGCACCTAGATGTTTTAATTTAATACCATAGACTTTTGATGATGCTTGATGCAAAATAATGTTTTTACTTATAGCAATATTTGCTGGGACATTTTGATTTAAATGGCATCTAGTTTCGGCAACATCAAAATCTTCTGTGCCATCTGTATTTATTTTAGTTCTAAACTGATTGCCTAATAATTTATATTCTTTTTCGGCAAGTTCTACTTGTGTATTTCTTGAATATAATTTTACATTTTCTGCTAAACCTGGTCTTTCTAAATCAACAAGGACTTTATTATCAACAAGGATTCTAGTTCTTTTAATTGCACCAATGACACCATTGACAAAATTTGGGGTCAAATCACTTTGGACTAATGATGAATTATTAAGGATTGGTTGTAGTGTCACCATTGAATCCGCAGTCAACATACCAGTCTTTGGAAATTTGAATGTTATTCTATTTAAATTTGCTGAGCTAGTGTCAACAGGCGTTCTGAAGACATTTATCATGCCCGCGTTCTCTATAGGTTGATTAGTAGATTCTAAACCAAGGGAGAAATAATCATTTAAATCTAAACTCATTTTATAAAATAAAAAAACATTTTAATTTTTCTTTTTATTCACTTTTTATCAATAATTCTACAGATGCATCTTCTAACTCTGTAGCCAATTCATTTGTCTTGTTTCTACGTATTTGAATATTTAGTTCATTTATATTTAATTTTGCACTATTATTTAGTGTTAAAAATTTTAATGTGTTTGGCACAATATTATTCTCTAAATAATATTGATCTATACCTTGCACTTCACCTTCAACTACTGGTTCTGTCTTATATAAAATTGTTCTCTTTTGGCCTGGCACTGTCGCTGATGCATTTGCTTTTGGTTCAATAGTATTATAGCATCTTATAGGCAAATTGACTTCAATATTATATTGTATATTGTCTGTATATAATTTAGTATTACCAGCAAGTTTCTTAAACTCTGGATATGCATTTATATCAAATCTTTTTTCTAAACCTGTTGAATACTTTGTGGCTGATGGGGCATTTGCAATTTCTCTTTGCACTGATTTTTCTTTAGGAAGCCCTAAAACATTTAGTAAATCTCTGTTATTACTCTCATATTTAAAATAGTTACAACCATATCTATATACAACTTCATTCTGGCTATTATCGTGTTGGGCTATATAATTACCTCTAGGACAATTTATACCATCACCTGCCGCCAATTTATTTACAAATAAATATGGCTGAAAACCTAGATTACATCTTTCAAGAGCGTTTCTTTGACTTCTAGCTGCATTATAACAGAAGCCATCTTCAATATAATATGATGGAATATATATATTATCTTGCTTACTATCATAAACAATATCTCTTGATCCTGGTTCTGGTCTTACATAAAACTGAAAACCATAAACTCTTGGATAGACTCTATTATCACCATTTATACCAGTTGGATTACTGCCACCTTGTTGTTGTGTTTCTTGGCCTTTGAAATAATTATATTGATTATCTACTGCATAAAATCTGAATCCCATTTTACCTACATCACTTAGTCCTATATTTAAATCAATCTTAGCAACTCTACTACAACCATCTTGCCATACTTCTGATAGTCTAGTCATGTGTCTTAAATATTCTTGATAGTTTGTTATTTTATTTGCTAAATATATTTCTGCACTACAACTTTGTATTGTTGATGATGCAATTGTTTGTTCTACTCTAACACCTAAAAATGATTGTGGAATATTTACAACATCTGGGAATAGTGTTGTTGTAGCTGGCACAGATGTATCCGCCCAACCAGATTGCAAAAATGTATTTGTGAATCCTACAATAAAATCTGTTTCTTGGTCTGTTGCTGTTGGGTCTGTGTCTATATTAAATTCAAAATATGATTCATTCTGTCCTGCTGTAGACACTGAGTCTAAATCTTTTTGTTGACGGAATAGAGGGAATAGTGGGGCAAAATGAATCTCTGAAAATGATTTATAATCTGTTGTTGCTATTGCTACATTTGCTGTTATTCTTCTACAACCATTTGTATTTTGATTTTGTTCTTCATCATATAATAATTCTAAGGCACCAGTTGATCCAGCGGCTTCTGTATTATCTGAGACACCAGATTGTGAGTTATTTAATTCACCTAACTGAGAAATCTTAGGATCTGTGCCAGAGCCTTGATAGGGCATCCCTTGAAATCCTAAATAAAAATCATCTGGCTTATCGTTTTCAAATGTATAGCCATAGGGAAATTGTTTTACTATATTTAGGGAATCTACAGTCAATGCTGAATCATCTTTATTTGCAAGTAGGGCTTGTCCGTTGACTAAATCTGTTATATTATAATTTACATTATTTACTAGTGTTTCACCGAATTCTTGAATTGAAAATGCACCAGATTTTATTTCAAATCCTTGTCCGAATTCATCAATAGCTGCCTTAGGCAACCTTGTATCGTCTAAAACATGCGTCGCAGTAGTTGATGCCAAATTTATTTGTCTATTATCTGGAAAAACTGCTGGGTCAATATCAAAATTAAATGTATTATTACTTTTGTCTTTATCAATAAAAATAGGTTGGCGTTTGATAGATGCACCATATAATGCCACTTCTGCATTTTTATTTATTTCTAATTGTTGAGAAACTGGTTGAAAATAGTTATGGGCTTTACTATTTGCATAGTTCTGATTTAAATTTAAAATTACTGATTGAGTATTTTTAGACATTTTATATTATAAAAAAATATTAAAAAAATAAATTTATTTGGATTGCTACGCTTACTTACACTTTATGCAACTCTAATGTATTGTTATTTTTGTATCCTAGCAATGCACTTATTTGAATCTTCTCTTTAAACGATGGGTCTAAGTCCATTAGATTTTTCATATATAATGATCTTATATCTGCATTTGATAGAGTTTCACCAATGTATTGCTTACTTGCTATAGTTAATGCAAGTCCTATTTGTTTGTTATTCATCCCAGTCTTAGAGTTTTCTGTTTGAATGAAAAAATGCTTTGTTTGGTTATATTCATTTATCCATAGCTTTATCAATTTTATTAAATGTTTGTCATTTATTTTAATAGAAATATCACCACTTTTTACAAAATAATTACCATTTATATCTTCTAACAAAAAATTTTTTATATAGTTACTATCTGAGTTCACAAAATTTATTGTCATTTTTGTATATTGCAATAATTTTAAAGGCACACTAAGTATCATCATAGACAATATCAATAAATTTCTAACATCGTTAAATGATGTAGTCTGATTTATATCATCAATCTTTTGTCTTAATAAATCTCTTATATCATTAAAATTTGGCATAAATCCAAGTTTGTCTTTTAAATCTTCTTCTCTATTTATTTGGTTTTTCTTTGCTTCTAAATTTAAAATATTTTGAAATTTATTATATTCACTTACTGGCACACACAACAGTTTTAGCATTTTGAGAAGCATGCAAAATGTTGTTATATTGGTTTGATGACTAAAATCTGTTTCTTTGAATTTATTAAATGTTTCTTTGGGATCATCTAAGTAGCTTAGATTCAATTCATTCAAAGGTTTTTCATAAATTTTTTCAATTCTTTTTAATGATTGCATAAATGATTTATGGGTTCTAGTGTGTGCGTGTGGATAGGCTTTCTTGTGAAAATCATCAAAATCTTCAACAGAAAATCCATAAAACTTTTTTAAATAGTCTTTATTCATAATATGTATATATTTTACTTAGAAAAAAATCTTTATATATATTTATATGGAATCTTATTACAATAGACACAGAGATAGGATTAAATTAAACAATCAAATTTATAAACTAATGAATATAGAGAAAGTTATATTACAAAATAAACTTTACAAGGATATACACTATGATAGACTACACGAGCCATATGTTTGTGAATGTGGGGGTTGCTATACATATAATTCTAGAGCTAAACATTTTAAAACAAAAAAACATATTAAATTTCTACAGACGGAAGTTTCTGCACTGGAATCGCCTTCGCAATCTGAATAATAAATCCATTATTTTTACCTACAACATCATCTGCGGCTAATGTGCCATCTGGATTCTTAATATATATAGTTATATCTGATAGAAGTCTTGGTTCTGTCACTGTGAAATCTATAGGGTCTGCACCAAATATAGTATCATTTGTTGCATTTTCTTTACTCATTATTGCCAATAGATTACCAAGGTTTGCTTTTGTATCTTTATAATTTGGTTTTATTAAATCACTTTCTATAATTAAATATGACTTACCAGCATTTAATGATGGCAAGTTTTCTGCCGAAATAGGTTTTGAATCCCCTAATATATGAATATTATTACCACTTGTGCCTAAATTACTTGGCAAATCTGTGCCTGGAAAATATGATGTCAATCTAAAATTTTGCATTGGGGTCCCAGAGTCTATTGTTGGATTGCCAAGTCCTAAACCATCTGATGACACAATCTTAGAAAAATCAAATCCATTGTGAGTTATAATACCTTTTTGTTTCATTGTTTTTTTTTCTACACCTGTGCCACCTGGCGGCACAAATGATTCAAGTCTATTACTTATATTACCTAATTGATCGTAGGAAAATCCTAACCTAAACCATAATGATTTGGTCCAAGCATTTTGTGCGTCATCTGAAGTTGCAAAAAATTTATCAAATGGTTTTGTAAATAGATCAAAAATAAGTTTTTCTTTATGTAGCAGTTGTTGCAATGGAGCCGTAGCACCATCTATACTTTGAATTTCTGTCACTAAATCTTTATAAACTTGTGTATTTTTTACTAATGCAAAATCAAAGTTATTTATTGCAACACCACTTGTTGAATCTACTGGATAGACTGTCGCTGCTGCATCTGCTGTAGCTGTATTTATATTTGTTGATGCACCACCATTTGATAGGTCGTTATAATATGGATTATTAAATTTAGTTGCTTGTTGTCCGCCAAAACCAGTTGTAGTTGTCCCTGCCGCATCTAAGTTTGGCAATTTTAAAAATTCATGAAAATTTGATAGAGCAAATCTATTACTTACTGCATCACCAAATGTCAATTGTGCTACACTAGTCCCTGCAAATTTTTGTCTTTGCATATCTAATGATCCATCGCCTGGATAGGTCAATGCCTTTATAGGCCATATCATTTGGCAATTCAAAGCAACTGGCCCACCTACAAATCTTCTAAGGTTCTGATAGGGATTACCTGGAATAGCTGCATTTGTAGTAACAGTTGGAATATATCCATGATCTAAATCTACTGTATTATACAATATATTATCTACAAATGGTGGGAAAAATAAATTGTCTGGATTCTCTGAATTATTCTTTAGTCCAGCCAAACTATAAAATTGATTATTTTCATTTTCAAATAATGCACCCATCGCTTTTCTATTTAAATAAAAATGATTGTGGTTTGAGCCATCACTTGCTAATGTATTAGGTGCTAATAGTGTTGTATATTCTGGGGGATTGCCATTGAATCCACTTGTTTTTTTAAAAGTTGTTTCATTATTAGGAAATTTTGCCTCTTCGCCAGTTGCCTGTAGTCTATCTGCTGGGTCGTTAAATGCAAACATATTTTGCATAGCCCAAGATTCATAATATGATGAATCTGAATAGTTAATTTGCTTTACAAATCCATCTACTGATCTTTCAAATCCATTTCTTTCACCAGTAGTCCCTATTATATCACTTTGAGTTGAGTCAACTGTTGAATCTATATCTTTAAAATATGGCGTAGTTCTAAAAAAATTATTTTTATTTACACCATTTGTATTATATAATTTATCAAGTAGTGCATCACTAAATGAATTATTACCTTGTCCTAAACTACCATTTAATTGTGATGAAATAATATTTGCTAAACTATCCACACTATAATTACCTGCAGTTATTTTAACTGTTTTACTACCATACACTGGCCTTAAAAAATTTTGTCCTTCACCAGAAAATTCTCTTGTTGTAGTCCCTACACTTTTATTATATCTTACTGTCTCCATCAAATAATAATAATTACCATTACACCCAGTTGTTATATTTTTTTCATCTGAAGTTTCACTACCTTGTGCTACACCATAATTGACACCAGAAAAATTCATATTGGGTCCCAAATCACCAACTAAATTTTCATATAGCTGGGGTGGTCCTAAATAATTACCTACCAATGCCCCTCTATCTACTTTATCATCACCAGTGCCTACAGAAGCTGTAGTAGTGAATGAATCTGGAAATAATTTTGGATATGCAACAAATCCTATATCCTTCATAGTTGTCAACTCATCGCCACAATCCCCTTGCTTATAATACATAAATCTCATCTCTGCTTCTACATCTTCTTCAAATGAAATAGTATTTTCTGCCAATCCTTTTTCTTCTACAAATGCATTTACGCAAGTTATTACATCGCCAGTTTCTAACATCACTGGCTGTTTTAATGAATATTTTAATATAGCATTTCTATTAGTTACTAATTCTGAATTACCACCATTTACATTTAAAATTATTTTATCAACACCTACATTTTTTGCATTCAAAGCACCAGCAAATTGTTGTTGAATCTGCGGATTATTTGGTTGTTGGCCTACATTGATTACTTGTTTTGGCTTATTTTTACTACCCTTTGGTCTGCCTTTTTTTGCAATAGATGACATATAAATAAATAAAATATTAAAAAAATCTAATTAAAACTCTACATCTATACCAGCCTCACTGCCTTTAATCATTCTTACGTGATTGACATAGACGAAATATAATTTAGCTGTAGTTGTTGCACTGTCTACATTCTCTACTCTGAGTTGTGGGGCTGAATCAATTAAATCAAATGATGATCCCATTGGGGCAAGTAGAAGTGGGAAGAAATATGGAAGATTAAGGTCTAAGTTATTTGTTGTTGCATTTAATTTATGGTCTGCTAATGATCTTACGTCATACATAGGTCTTTGAGCCATCAACTGCTGATTGAAAAATATTACATTGTTATTATCACTATCAACTGATTTATCTGTCTTGACTGCTAAGTTGGGGATTAAAATTTGTCTAACCTGCCACTGATATGTGTAGTCATTTGTATTATTATTTATAATACTATCTGGTCTTGGATAGGCATACGATGATGCACTATCAACACTTTCTAAGGCTGACTGCTGACAAGGCACGGCCATAATAGATAGACATTTTGTTAATGATTCTGGAATATCTATAACTGCATTCTTTAATGCACTAGCTGTAGAAATTTTATATAATTGTGTTGAATTAAAATTGATGCCTCTCATTACTGATCTTCTAATGTCTTTCATTGTTGCCTGGTCTGGCATAGTATTTAATACTCTTAATTCAATCTTTGAAATATTGTAGTCTCTCTTACTTATTGAATCTGGGGCAATAGTATCATCACCTACTGTCCCTATTGCTTGGTCTAATGTTACTTTAATTAAACTACCAGCAATCTCAACTTTGTCTACTAATGCAACTGCATTATTTGAGCCAAGTTTTAATGGCATACCTTTACGCCAGGCAACCATATTGATGTCCCAAGGCACATCATTGATTGATAGGTCGCAATCACATTCTGCTTTCTTTACATTAAATTCTGTTGTGCTAGTAAATTCAATATTTACTGATGATGTGAATTCTCTGGCATCTTCTACATTGACGTCTACTGTGTTGACTGTCTGAGTATTATAAAACTTATGGCAAAGAGTCTGTAGGCATCTGTTGGCTTTCTCTAAATAATATGTGAGATGGCAACCACCAATATCCATATTTGGCACAGCGTGATGCTGATTACCGAATGCTGAAAATAAACCAAGCTGGATTGGGATTACAAATGAATTCTGTGCTAAGAGTGTATTACCAAGAGTGGCAGTGTTGGCAGTAGTTGCTGTATCTGGAAGTGGATAGAAATATGTATTATTGATATTATCAATAGTTCTATTGATTGGGTCTGATGTTCTACCACTTACGGCTTCAACTTTTGCAAGGGCTGGGAAAACATTTGAGTCGTGACTATAGGCGTTCATTAAACCATTGTATTGATTATATGATTCTCTATCTTCAATGATTTTACCAGTGCCATCATTTACTCTTAAAC
>Ga0181398_1000478_pt1 | contig 11939 bp, 12 predicted proteins | sample 21SPOviralmetaG_FD_130127 | JGI IMG/M metagenome (GOLD analysis project Ga0181398, IMG submission 130127) | Marine viral communities from the oligotrophic San Pedro Time Series (SPOT) site, San Pedro Channel, CA, USA - 21 SPOT_SRF_2011-04-29 | ecosystem: Environmental > Aquatic > Marine > Strait...
CCCTTTAATGTCAATTGATAGATTCTGCTGCTGCCAATAATTAAATTGAGCTTCGTAATTACCTTTATGGAACACATCAATATGCTCAGGGTGAATACTAGACCCCAACTCAATTCTATAAAGAAGTAGAGGTATAGCAAAAGTATTCCCAGAATTATAAATCAGATCGTCAGCAACAGCACGAGGTTTTACTCCTTGATCCAATTTATATTTGTCTCCCCTACAATGAAGTCTTACAAGTTTCTCAGCATGATATCTATTGATTACATAACAAGCAGTAGAAAAATCATTCACAAATCTCTTATGAAGAGAAACATGAACATCACCAGTACAAATAACAGCAATCTGAACCACATCCCAATCATAAGGAAAATGTGCATAAAAGTCTGTCCAAGTAAAATTCCAAAAACGCACCAAGTCTAAACTACAATCATCCTCCATGATAACTGCATAAGGACTGTCAGAAGTCTCTAGATAGTGCTTTAGTGCCTTGAGATGGGACGTAGTACATCCAATCTCCCCAGAGGACATCATAGGGGGATATGTGCCCTTAATAATGTCACTCAGGTCATCATCCCTACCATCATAAGCAGAGATGCGCTCATAGTTTTCAACCTCCCAATACTTAAATTGATCTTCCATATACTCACGTCTTTCTGGTTGTCCGTCAAGATTAGGATAATAGATTGGACCAATTCCTTTAAGTTTATGTACTGCTTTATTCCTATCAAGTTTACTAAAATCCATTATAAAACCTCCCAATGTTCGGGGAATAAATCTTTAGTATTTAAGTGTGCATTGTTTGGACCGAACCATTTTTTAGGAGCAATAACTCTCCCACTATTACTCAACCATGCTCCCCACCAAGAGAAGGTAGAGTTAGCAATAATAAAATCACTACATTGAGTCATCAGATATAAGTCATGATAAGGTCCTGTTGCTTGAGAAACAATAAATCTATCATCCACAAACAATGCTTGTTTCATACACCAATCAGGATCATCACTGAAAATGACTACTTGTCTACTATCATCAAACTTTTTCAATGCTGCTTCATAATAATCAAGACTTTGATTGTAGTGATTACCAGAGTTGATTAAGAAATCTCCTCTACGAATATGGAGACCGATTGGATCATCAAAATAATTTTCAATGATCTCTTTACATTCACCTATAATTTCTTGCTTAAATGAAAATTGCTGACGAACTTCATCAGCACAGTGCTTAAAATATTTTTCTGTCTGAAAAAATCCATAGAGAGTATAATCAACCTGTCTACTACTATGAAGAATAGTAGAGTCAAACTCAAATCCTTTTTCAGAAATAACATGATCTGTCTGAAGAAGATTGGTATTATCAGGTTTAATATCAAAACAATCAAACAACTCAATTCTCAATCGATTTCCTAATGCATCAACAACTACTTCATCATGATCTGGAATTGTAAATGCAACTCCAGTATAACGAGCAATACCTAAAGTTGCTGCGTATTGAAACATTTGATTCCCAAGTTGTCCCAGTTTACCAAGATAATTAAATGCTACTGTCATCCTTCTAAAATGTCATAATACTTGTTGGCACAGTAATTAGTCTCCACATCTTTTTTAGAGATAAATTCTGGGTTCATAGTTGCAGAACTTTCATGATATCGAATAGCAACAAGAGTATCGTCAACTATTCCTGGAGAACCATACAAAAGATTCATACGATAATAATACTCACAATCAACTAAGTATAGCAGATCCTCATCAAAATATTGTTTATGTGATCTAAGAAATGAAAGATTAGATGGATTACCCATCGTATTCACCCCATCCAATAAATGATCATTAAGAGTAGGAGTCATGTAATTGAAAAAGTTTTTATCATCTTGAGTATGAGTAAATGAATTCATTACCCACTTGTGACCCTCATCATATTTTTCAGCAATCTTTTTCAATGAATCATTATCAAGAAAATAATCATCCTCAAACATTACTTTAATTATTTTTCCCGTAGAAGAATCCAAACACGTATTTAAATTATGTGCAGATCTTCCATTAGCATAGAAATTTTTAATATACTTTATGGTGTGAACATCATGATATTCCTCACATACTTTATATGTCTCCAAGTCTTCACTTTGATCGGAAATAACAATTTCAAAATCTTGAATTGTTTGAGATTTTAGATTGTCTAATAATCCCCTAAGCATTTTTGGGCCGTACCCAGACATCTCATAGGTTGGTATACAAATTGAAAATAAAGTCATTATTGATAGTCGGGATATTCTCCGTCAGTAATTGGAATAATTAATCTCTTAGTTTCCTTATCTCCAAAAGTTCTGATACTCATTGATCCGGTATCCAAAAAATTCGAGGAATATTCGTCAAGATAATCAGCAATTTTATACCCCATCTCCAAATGATATTTGAAAAATGTTTCTTGAATCCTCCATGCGTGAGGATAATCATTATTGCCAGGAATTATATAAAGTGGAGATCCAAATTTTTCATAGACTTTTTTACATGCTTCTCTTGATAAAACTCCTTCTACATGAGAGGCATGATCAATGTGATTTGAATGATCATTTACAGAATGAGAGCAGACATATGCTACATCTCCTTTACATCTTTCAATCATTGGAAACATTGAATCATAATCTGCAAGAATATAATCCTCTTCTATACAAAAATAATATTCAGAATCATTATCTTCATTAAGATCATCTGCAATACCATCATTCCATCCACCATAACAAAATTCTGTATTACTCCTGAATAAAAGTCTAAACTCTACATCATCAGAAATTCTAGAACTATTCTCTCTAAAGTAATTTTCAATCTCCTCTTGATTATCGTATGGTGTCATATTGATTACAAATATAACTTTTCCAATATTATCGTGAGGATATTTTTCCAAAAATTCTAAGTGCTTTTCTGGAAAGAAAAACTTCCCTTTATCAATTTCTGTATTGTAATCTTTATTATTTCTTGACCCGAAATAAAACGTAACCAAATAATTAACTTTAAATGACATAAAAAAACTCAAGACTTAGAAAAATTTGTAATAACTTCTTCAATATAATCAATCATTTCAGAAGTAATAACCGGGGCACATCCAACAAAAAATACATTATCTAAAACTTTGGATGCATTTGGATATTTAGTCCCGTCTCCAAGATCCCTATAACCTGGATGCAAAAGAATATTACCAGCAAAATAATTTCTAGTTTGAACTTTATTATCTTCCAGGTAAGAAACTAGTAACCTTTTTAAATTTGAATCATCGCAAATAATTGGAACTCCAAACCAACTTGTTTCAGATTCTTTCTTTTCATTAATAACTCTAACTCCAGGAATTGTTTCAAAAATACTTTGTATTCTACTTTTATTTTTTCTACGTATTCTATGGATATCATCAAATTTTTCAATCTGAATCTGTCCAATAGCACCTTGCAAATCTAGAGGTTTCAGATTATATCCACGAACACCAAAAACATACTTGTGATCTACAATAGTATCATTCTCTAACCAGTTACTAAATCTTTTTCCACAAACTCCATTAGATAGAAGATTTTGTTTACCAACACAATAACAACCTCTTCCCCACCAAGCATAACTTCTGGCAATATCAACAACCTCACTAATATTAGAGGAAACCATTCCTCCTTCAATAGTACAGATGTGATGAGCAGCATAGAAAGAACATGAAGATGCTACTGCCCTATCTGTAAGATATGATCCTTTCCACTTACTACCAAGACTGTCACAATTATCTGCAATGATATGAATATCATTCTTTTCGCAAATATCAATGAGTCTGTCTAGGTCATATGAATTACCTAGAACTGGAGAAGAAAATACAGCTCTTGTTTTATTAGTAATGCTAGATTCAATTTGATCAAGATTCCAGTTAAGATCATCCCAATCAATATCAACAAAAACTGGTTTTAATCCTGCCTGAACAACAGGAGCAATAGTCGTTGGAAATCCACAAGCACATACAATAATTTCATCACCATCTTTCCACCCAAAATATTTCTTTAGGGCAGCAATCATAACCAAATTTGCTGAAGATCCAGAGTTGACCATAACAGAATGATCAAAACCAAACTTTATCGAAAACTCTTTTTCAAATATATTAACTTGCTCTCCAGCAGATGCCCATTTACCAGCCAACAAAGCAGTTACTGCTGCTGTAACTTCTTTCTCATCCCAATATGGTCCAGAATAATATACAGGATTTCCAGGACTCCAATTATTATTAGCTAGATAAGAAAATAGATTCTCTTCATCTTTTTGGAGAGAATCTATAAATTCATGTACTTTTTGTTTTACTGACATAGATCATTCACAATATGTTCAAGAGTGTATTGGGGTGTAAACCCAAGTGAGGTTAATTTTTCAACGTTCATCCAAAAATCTTTATTCTGAACCACTTTGTGAAAATCACTGGGTTCAATATAATTTATTTTAGATGTTGATTTTAATTTATCTCTAGATGATTCTATTATATCACCAATTGTATTTGGTTGTCCACTACCAACATTGTAGATGTCGTTCGTTTTTCCTTCATCCATTATTGTTTTGATTGCCCTACAAACATCATCAATATGCATTACATCTCTGATTGGAGTTCCATTATCATAAAGATCAATATCTTCATTATTTTTTAATTGATTTATCATCCAAGTTATTGCATTCTTTTTGGGCGAAACTTTCTTATCACCTCTACCCAAAACATTACAAAGTCTTATAATCCTATATTTTACACCGTATGTATTACAAAAAGAAATGATTAAATCTTCGGCACACTTTTTGGTTATGGAGTAAAAACCTGTAGGATTGCAAATAGAATCTTCTCTTGCAGGTAAATCTATGGATTTACCATAAACAAACCAAGAAGATATAAAATTAAAAACTATATCTCTAGATTTACAATATTTTAATACTGTACACAAAACCTCTAAATTTGTTTTTACATCTAATGTAATATCAGTATGAACATGATAATTATGAGTCGTAGATATAAAATATAATATATTTGGAGTTTCTGGATTTCTTTGATATCGCAGTAATTTTATAGATTCTTCTTTATATAATTCAACAAACCTACTACCAACAAATCCAGTAGATCCGTAGACAGAAATTTTTGAGTTCATATTATCAAAACTCATTTATTTTTTCCGCAATGTAATCAAGTTCATCTTCTGCCAACCACCAACCGTTAGGAATGCAAACTTGAGTGTCTGAGAATTGGTTTACTCCAGGAAGATCAAACTCTCTAAACTTAATAGTACAATCATATTCGTCGTTCCTATAGTGTACTGGACTTACTGTAATAGAGATGTTCTTCATATACTCCAGAAACTCATTCTTCCTTCCATTTATTACATGAAGTGAGAAGATCCAGTATGATCCATTTTCATCCCATTCTGGGATAACAATATCATTATTACGAATACGATCAATAAAGATTTTGGAGTTTTTCCTATGATCAAGGACAGATTCTTTTGCGTGAGGAATATTTTTAATACCAATAGCAGCAGCAATATCATTCATTTGATATTTAAACCCTGCCTCCTTGATATTCTGAGTACATCGAAAACTTTGACCTTTCGTTCTATCAAGTCCATACCAACGAAGAAGTCTTGCATCTTCTTCCTTGTCTTTAGGTGGAATAAGAATACCACCATCACCCGTCGTCAAAAATTTAATTGCCTGGAAACTATAGCAAATATAATCACCACGTTCACAAGTGTTATCATTAAAAACATCCCAGCAGTGTGCAGCATCTTCAACTACAGGAATACCAAAGGATTTTAAAGGTGTAAAATTACAATATCTTCCAGCCCAATTCACTGCAATGATTGCTTTTGTCTTATCCGTAATGAGTCTTTCAATAGAATTTGAATCCATACAACCCGTAATTGGATCAATATCAGCCCAACGAATAGTTGCACCCTTATGTATTGCTCCAACCTGAGAGGCAAAACAAGTTTGTGGAGTTGAAATAACTTCATCACCAGGTCCAACTCCAATCAGATCTAATGCAAGATCAATAGCACTAGTACAAGAATTAACAGTGACTGGTCTAACAGAACTGCCAAGTTCTTTCCAAAGAATATTTTCAAACTCTTCTACTCTTGAACCCTGACCAATAAATCCAGAATCAAGAACTTCTGCAACAATTTCTTTAGCATCAAGTGCCATCTTTACTTTGAATTGAGGAATCATTTTTTCAACTCCATTGTGATAACATCATGATCTCTATTTGTTTCTATAAATCCTAGAGATTCATATAAGATAATACCAGTAGTATTAGTTTCAAGTACTTCCAAGGAAACCTTCTCTGCCATATTATTTGCTTCTTTCGCTAAAGCAGAAAATAACTCTCTACCAAAACCCTTTCCACGTTCTGATTGAGAAATAACTCCCGTTACCATAGCAGAATCACCTTCAATATTAATTGTTCCATATCCAACTGGATAAAATACCACTCCATGTTCTTCAACGATAAAGATATAAGGATTTATTTTTTCAGAAATATTACTATACCAAGACTTTTGCATTTCAGGGTTTATTTTACCACGAAATCTGGTCATATAATGTTTAGAATCATTTCTTGTTTTACGCAGGTATTCAAGATGATTGTCCAACTCAGAACCGTTAAAATTTGATAATGGTAATAATAAAGTATTCATTCAAGCATCTCCAGATATGTTTTCATTTTTTTAGACAAGTCTTTTGATTGAGGTCTATACGTATTTTCTATGATATCATACAACTTTTCTGCAGTCAATCCCCTATTATTGTCATGATGTTCAGATCCCCAATTCTTTCTCTTATCAGACTCTGGAATTCTATTCTGAATTTGTAATTTTCTAGAAATCAGATCCTCATTCATTGGAGAGAATCCATAATTAAAAATTACAAAATCATCTGTAGCATCATCAAAGTTTGAAAAATGTCTTCCAGGAACATATTTAATTTGATGATTATGTAGACATCTAAGTTTCCTAATCATTGGATTATCTACAAAATCTATTCCATTAGACAACTGTTCATATAAAGGTATGTTAGATTCAACTACAGTATTATCAGATTCGTCAACAAAATAAAAAGAAGGAACGTAAATATTTCTAGATGTTTCATCCTCTGTGAGAAGAGAATAATTTCCAATCAAAAATTCTGTCACATTAAGAGCAATCTTCCATCCAGGAATCTGCTCCTCATAATACATTACCTCATCATCAACTTCAGCAGCACTAAATTCTAAATTTACAGAATCAACCACTTGCCAATCGGGACAAATTTCATTAATGATTTCCACCGATCTATCGGTAGATTTATAATTAATCATCAGCCCATAATCAAAATATTTCTTATGATGTTCTAACCACCAAGGAAGTAGATACTCCTCATTATAAAAGTGACAAATTATGGATTTCATTGGAGAGACACCTCGGGAAAATATTTTAAGAATATACATTCGGTAGTAACTCTACTATCGACTTTTTCTTTAATTTCATTAAAGAAATTCCAAGCAAGAGGGACTACACAAATTTTTTCTGTTTCATCAGATAATATATCTGGTGATAAAATTTTAATCTTAGATCCTGGAGAATATAGATTATGTTTAAGTGAGTTATCATCTACAATATAATCTAGATCAAATTTTGAGAAGTTGAGGAATGTATTTCCTTTAGCAGCTGCACCATATCCAATTACTTTATATCCGTTAGATTTTAATTCAAGAACTTTTTCATAAGTGTCTGAAGCAATCTTCTTACACTTATCAGAATATTCCTTCATCCTTACAGAATCTAGATTGTCTTCTAAAGAAATTAATTCTCCAGATCTATCAATTCCAGAATTAGATAGAACAAAAACAAAACTAGTTCCATGAACAGAAGTTCTCTGCACATCAATAACATTAAGTCCAACTTTTTTAGCAAGAGTACAGAAAGACTTTACACTGAAGAAAGAAATATGTTCGTGATAAATTGTATCAAACTGATTATTATTGACCATATCAGATTGAGATGTCTGAATGAAAATAACTCCATCTTCACTCAAGTTATCTTTACAAATACTTAGAAAATCTTGAGGATATGTATTATGAGCAAAGACATTCTGTGCTGTGATGATATCAAACTTCACTCCAAGTTTTTCAATACTATCCTTAGTCAAATAGTCACATACTACGGTATGATTTTTTGAACTTAGTTTATGAAGATTTTCTGCAGGGTCAATACCATACGTTTCATATCCATTCTTTTTAAATAAATCTAGTTGAGTCCCATCATTACAAGCAATATCCAAAATCTTCTTTCCAGAAGTATATTTACCACAAAATGAAACAAACCAATCAAAATACTCTCTCAAAGTTTTGGTTGTACCACTCACATACAAATAATCTCTGAACAATCTGTCTGGATCGACCGCATGTGTAAGTTGAATATGTGTGCAGTTTTTGCAAAAATTAATCCCTAATGGAAAACTATCCTCATCATCATCTTCATTTTCCAAGTAACTATTTGCTAATGGTTGAGAGTTTAAATCCAAAGTCAATTCCAAATCTTCATTGCCGCAACAAAGGCATCGTTTAATTTCAGTATACATCAATATTCTCCATTAAGTAAATTTTCTATTTCTAGGTATGTATTAGAATTCCATCTAACATGAGATCCGGCAACATAATGAACTCCTACTATCTTAGAGTCTTCATTTTCAAAAAAACAATTTCCATATCCCGAAAAATTTTTATTATCACTGATTGAAGATAATTTCCAGGATAAAGTTTTCCTATCATTTTCTAAAATATTTTTTCGTATTCTCCACCCAACCTCAATAAATCCTTCAGGTTTATTTTGCTCTACCTCTTGTGGAGTGATAATCCAAGATTCAGATTTAGCAAGATTTATGTTATAAAATGCTCCAAAAGCACATGGAATATTTTGAAACTTACTAGGAAATTTTTGAACCCATGGTCTTGTTCCTAGTCCATCATCCCACTCAGCTCCAACTGCAACATATCCTTCTTTAAATTTTTTTAAAACGTATGAATTTAAATCAGAACTTAAGAAGAAAAAGTCAGAATCAAAAATACAAACTATATCAGATTCGCAGTAATCAAGACCAACATTAATAGATCGTCCATGAGAAATGCCATCAAATGTAGGAACAGATTCTAATTCGACTATAACATCAATCTCTTCAGATCTTTCAATTTTCTGCTTCTCATTATCTGGCGTATTATCAACTACGATTAACCTATAATCTTTATCAGAAAATCTTTTTTTGAAATTGTCTAGTTGAAGATTAAGTAGATCATAATTTTTATAAACAACGGTCAAATAATCTATCATTTTTTCATATACTCCATAACTACTTCATTTAATCCTTTTTCAAATTTGACTGATGGTTTCCATCCAGTGAGATTAGTGAGTTTAGAATGATCCGTTCCATACCTACTATCTTGTCCAGGTCTATAGTAAGGAGCTTCTAAAGGTTTATAGAAAGGATCATTTAAGGATTGTTCCTCCCCACTAACTCCTATTAAATTATATGGTTTACTCATGATATCTAATATTGATTTTGTAACATTAAGATTTGTTTTTTCACAATCACTACCAATATTAAAAATATCATTAATGACTTTTAATTCATCTAATAACCATATAGCAGCACAATGATCTTTTACATGCAACCAATCCCTGATTTGATTTCCGCCACCATACATATATGTTTTTTTTCCTTTCAATGCATTGGTAATAACTCTAGGTATTAATTTTTCACAATGTTGATTAGGTCCATAATTATTAGAACACCTAGTAATTAGGTATGGAAGTTTATAAGTATTATTCCAAGTAGATACGAAATGATCAGATGATGCTTTACTAGCAGAATAAGGATTTCTGGGATCTATCTGAGTTTCTTCAGTGAATAATTCACCACTATCATATTCCAATGAACCATAAACTTCATCAGTAGAGACATGATGAAACTTTTCAAGATCAACTTTTAAAGAAGCGTTTAAAAGATTTATAGTTCCAATAACATTAGACTCTAAAAATGGTTTATAATTTTTTATAGAATTATCAACATGACTCTCTGCAGCAAAATGAAATACTTTTGTTGGTTTATATTCATTGAATATATGATTTACATGGGATTCATTTGAAATGTCGCACCAAACAAATTTAAATTGACTACTATTTGGAATAACATTTATATTAGATGCATATGACAACTTATCTAAAACAATTATTTCAGAATCAGTTTTAGAATGTATATAATCTAAAAAATGACCTCCAATAAATCCACATCCACCCGTCACAATAATCTTTTCAGACATAATTATATTTCTCCCATCAATCTTTGATAATAGTTAACTATGCCTTTATATAGTCCTTCACACTTTATTGGAATATTACCTTCTAAAGAATAATAATCCAATCCAGATTCAAAACTATTAATACTTATAGCAACCTTGTGCTCATCCAAAGTATTAATTATATTACATATATCGGTAAGTTTATATTTTTTATCATAGACACAATTAATATTTTTTTGGATATTATTTTTATTTTTTATACTCCAATCAATTATACTGAACAAATCTTTAGAAGAAATAAAGTCGTGAATTATATTTTTATTAATACTCATAGGTTCTTTATTAATGTATCTTAAAATATTTCCAACAAAAAATCTACGTTTTTCTTCACTAGGTCCAAAACATCCATAAACTCGTAAGTTGATTGCATTTGTATCATTCTCAATTCTTTTTGAAATGCAATACTTTGAAAAAGCATATGAGTATTCTTTGAAATTTTTTTTAACTGATAAACCACTATCAATGTTTACAAAATGATTAAACTTATCTTTATGTCTATAAACATTTTCAAACATAACTAAATTTTGATATAATTCATCAGAGTTAAACTTTAAATGAGTTTTTCTTCCCACAATGGCAGAAAAAATTACTGAATCATAAAACTTATCCTCAAAAAATAAATTAGTTTTTTCAGCATCAAATAAATTTAATTTATTAGAACTTGGATAATCCACATCATATCCATTTAATTTCATAAGGGGCAACACTTCTCTACCAATAAATCCACTACCACCCAAAAATAATACTTTATTACTCATACTTTTCACACTCCTCAAATGTCTCACCTTTAGTATCTTTATGAGAAAGAATAGGATCACTATCCATCCAGTGATAATATAACTTCATTTTTAAATTTGATTATTAATCCAGTGATATGTGTAACGAATACCTTCTTTAAGAGTCATTTGATAATCCCAATCCAAATTCTCACGAATCAAATCATTATTAGAATTACGTCCACGAACTCCAAGAGGTCCATCAATATGAATCTTAGTAACTTCTTTCTCTGCAACTTCAGCAGCAATATCTACCAACTGATTGATAGTTACCATCTCTTCGGAACCAATATTGACTGGACCCATGAAGTCTGATTGCATCAATCTGTAAGTTGCTTCAACGCATTCGTCAATGAACAAGAAGGAACGAGTTTGTAAACCATCTCCCCACACCTCGATTGCTCCACCCTGCTCCGGGAGGTAAGCGACTTTACGGCAGATTGCAGCTGGTGACTTCTCTCTGCCACCGTCCCAGGTCCCTTCAGGACCAAAGATATTGTGATACCTAGCAATCCTAACAGGGATGCCATGGTTGCGATTGTAAGCAAGGTAGAGACGCTCACTAAAGAGTTTTTCCCATCCGTATTCAGAGTCTGGTGCTGCTGGGTATGCGTCATTTTCTCTCAATCCAGGGTTGTTTGTTTCTTCCTGAGCATACTCAGGATACATACAGGCAGAACTAGAATAGAAGATTTTAGGATAATCTCCACCCATCTCCTTTACTACCCGGAGAACGTGTAGATTAATAGTCACAGAGTTTTGCATAATCTCTGCATCATTCTC
>Ga0181398_1000483_pt1 | contig 11890 bp, 12 predicted proteins | sample 21SPOviralmetaG_FD_130127 | JGI IMG/M metagenome (GOLD analysis project Ga0181398, IMG submission 130127) | Marine viral communities from the oligotrophic San Pedro Time Series (SPOT) site, San Pedro Channel, CA, USA - 21 SPOT_SRF_2011-04-29 | ecosystem: Environmental > Aquatic > Marine > Strait...
CAAACATAAAATGGTTTACGATCATTGCCAATGAAATTGTAAGTATTAGATGTCTCCTCAATATTCTCTGGTTTAAATTCTGCTTTCAAACGTTCTTTAAGAATCGTTGTCACACTTTCAGAGATCTTTCCCTCATATCTCTTTGTGACTCTCGTCATCTCATTTGAATAGCATTCCTTCGATACACAATGGATCTCAAAATTATCCTGAGTCGTAGACTGATCAAGATTCATCATCTTATTCAGGTATAACTCATACTTTAACTTGTTCTTACTTTCATCCTCAATATCAAATCTTATCTCTTCACCACCACGAATAGGCAATCCTTCTATAATGCTGACAAGTTTTCCACTATCATCTTTTATACTATTGCCACTATCAAATACTTTTACCTGAGCAGTAATATTATTAGACAAAATATTTTCATAGAATGAGAATGATGTCAGACCATTCTTTACATCTACACCTCTCCCCTCATCCTTTGCTGCTTGGATGACAAATGATTTTATGTTTGCCTGTTCGTCTGCCATTATCCTTGTTTATATAAGAACCCAAACAGTTGAGCCATATAAAGACTATTTAACGAAGTAGATCCACCGGCACTGGAAGTACCACCAGAGGGTGCTCCCTGCTGAGATGGTATGGGTATGGGGACGATTGCCTGATCGCCTACCTGTGCCTTTCCACCACCAGAAGGTCCTCCTGCACCACTACCACCACTTCCTCTGCTCAGAGTCGAGACAGCAGCAGCTGATGGAGATGATGGTGTTGGGTTGGTAGGAATCTGTGCCTGTTGTGCATTATCTTCTGTACTTATCCTAGCACTGGTTGCTGTAAGTCCAGCATTGCCAGCAGTGTTAAAGAAATGATTCTTAAACTTAACAACGTTAACGTTCTGAGATGGATCATTGAATGCAGAACCGGTTCTAAAACCAGTGGATGCTACAAGTTTATTAATCTCATCAGTAGACATGCCAGCAGCTTTAAGTTTTGCTTTTAATTGATCAACATTCTTAGCAAGTTTAATAGCGGCAGCTGCCTTTGCCATTTGTGCATCACTTCTCTCAGTATTAATTGATCCATCAGAAACTGGTTGATACTGACCTTTACCCATGATGACGCCAGTTATGCTCTTATCATTTGCCATGAACATTCCAGGACCAACCTTACCAGATTGAATAAGTCCGGCACGATTCATCACACTACGTGCTACTAATGCCATACCCAGTTCACCTTCACCACCTGATTCTGCAAGAACAAGTCGTTTGAACAAATCCATCTCACTACCACCAACAGTTGCAGAAACTGCTCCACCAGTGACGCCATCAACAGCAGTCGCAGATGCTCCATCTTTAAACTTACTGAGATCAGGTGATGGTGCGTTAGGATTGGGTGGGAAGAATCCATCCTTTAACAGAGGGAGTGTGATTAGTGGATTTAAGAGAGCAAGCCAGTTAGTAGTCTTAGCAAACCCAACACCAATTTGATTCTTCTCCTTGAAACTCTCGATGAACCTACCAAATCCACCCTTTAACCATTCAAAGACTGCCTTACCTGTCTCAAATATTTTCTTACCAGCAGCCTTTACCTTTTCTAATGCTGCGCCAGGGTCTCTCTTAATGATTAAATCGTAAAGCAAATCACCAACAAAAGCACCAAGTATACTGCCAAGTAGTGTTCCAACAATAGGAATTGGAATAGCAGTTCCCAGTAACTCACCAAGACCAGTTCCCAAAGCAATGAACACTGCTCTACCAAGATTACCATCACCCAGGTAGGAGGTGACACCCATGATCAATGGTCCAATAATAGGAATCTTAATACCCTTTGCCAACTTAGAGATAGACTTCATGCTCTTCACCATGCCAGGGTTCATTTTGATACCCAGACGTGTGACAGATCTTCCGAGACCACGACGAGTAATAGAACTCTTTATAGGTCCTCTGGTTTGACCAGCAAATCTCCTCCTAGCAGCGTCACCACCATACCTTCTAGCAAATCTCTTTCGTGCCTCTTGACTTGCTCTTCTCGTTCTAGTTCTTTTATCTGCTTTTACTTTTGGGTTTACCTTTGCATTTCCAGGTGTATTAGTATCAACATCATCCTTCTTTCCTAACTCTTGGTTGCCCAGAGTCATCAACAATCCACCAACAATCAAAGATGCATTCAGGAAGTCTACAAACTTAGACCCAATATTATCTAACGTGGCAGATACATCCTCACCTAGATTCGTGTCCTTCCAATCATCAAATCCATCAACCAGTTTATATCCTTCATTGACAAGTGTTGCAAGAAAATCAACAGTTCCAATAAAGATATCTGTAATAACTTCCATCGTGGCAGCAATTCCCTTAATGATTGCTGCGAAGGCTTCTGGATTATCAATTGCCCACATGCCAATTTTGGCAATAATAATCTTACCAACAGCATCGAGAATCCTATCAAAGATACTCTTAACTGGTGCGAGTGCTCTTGATGCAACTCCTTTTACCAATCCTTTGGCAAAGTTTTCTTTCTTTTCTTCCTTTTCCTTTCTCTTTTCGTCTTGTTTTGTGTTTAGATATGATTTAAAAGATTCTCTCCTCTTCTGATTCCCCTTTCTAATGAAGTTAGTTATTAAACTAATTTTATTCTCAGCACTCTCTACATTTGTTGATCCTTTCTTCGCATCACCAATCTTTGGCGCAGAGAAAAAACTACTTCTATCTAATGTGGGTGCAGCAGCTGCCTTCTTTTGTCGTGCCTGATCATAAAATTGACTAAGACCAGGACGTTGAGATGAAACCAAAGCACCACCTTTCTTCCCCTTTGGCAGCATCTTAGTTGCTGATCTAACTGTGCTTGCACCTCTTGCTACGTTCCCTATGAGTGCTAGCATCATGCACTACCCAGATTATACATCGATCGCATCACAAGATGAGCAATGTTCAATGGATCAACGCTACCAAGAGTTGGTACATCTGATCTGGCACCTTTCTTAGCACCACCACCAGTAGGAATGGGAACGATACTCTGAGATCCTGGTGCTACTTTACCACCCCCTGTGGATGGGGGAGTGATAGCACCAGGGGATACCCTAGGAGATCCTGATTGTGCTGGTTGTAGTGCTGCTAACTTAGATGAGTTATCAGCTGATGCAGTTCTATCAACAGATGCAATCTCAGAAGCATCACCACCACCCCCACCTAATGCAATCTTAATAGACTGTGGATTGATTGCTTCGTATGTTTTTAAGAACTCCTGTTCTGCCTTTGTTCCTGCCTTACCACCAAGTTCAACACCAATACAACCAAGAGTTCCGTTACTTCCAATATCACTATGCAACATTAATCCACTACGACTACCAATAGATCCACTACCGTTTGCAATATATGTACTCCAATCACCAATACCAGCCAGTCCAGGATAAGGACCATGCTTCTCAAATCCAACTAATTTATAACTACCATCAGGAATAGGAGCTTGTGGGGTGGTAGATCTGGCATTCTGTGGTATGTTCATGCCAGCATAGGTGCCACTAATGACACCATAAGTCTTACCGACTTGCTTACCACTGGCATCTGTCATTTTCAACGTTCCTTCGACAGAGTTTCCAGTTCCCTTTACATCTATCTTACCACCACCAGCAGCGTATGTTGTGCCACCCAACTGCTTAGGTTTGTTTGTGCCACCGCCAGCAGCGTTCATTGATTCAAGAGTATCAGTTCCATACTTCTGCACTGCACCTTTACTCATAATAAATTCACCCGGTGTCAACATAGCAGGAACAACATCAGTTCCTTGTGCCATGCCACCACCACTAATTCCAAGTGGGTTGGTAAACATATTTGGCATATCATTTAATGATCCAGGTCCACCTGCATCTCTTAATCTAGTGCCCTGGACCATTGCTTCTGTATCACCAGCACTCAAATCCTTAGTGCTAGGTGCTGCATTCAATCCCTTACGAGTAGCATCTTGTCTTTGAGTTTCAGTTTCTACTACCTTATCCTTTCCTAACATTTTTCCTGCACCATAAAGCGCAGCACCAGCTGCGACAGTTCCAAGAATAGCAGTCGCTGCTAATGGATTAGCTTTCACTAAACCAAGAGCACCTTTACCAAGTCTAAGAGCACCCTTTGCTGCTTTCGCTGCTAGTTTTGCAGTAATTTTTCCTAGACCGATAGCAAGTTTTAATAGTGATCCAATTAGTCTAGCACCAGTTCCAATAAGAAGTTTCGCTAAACCACCAAGACCCGTTCCAAATAAGAGAAATCCAGCAACAATAGCAGGCCAGAAATCCTTAATAAACCTACCGATTGAATCGATCTTCTCTTTGTTTTCTGGATCTGTAAACCAGTCAATCAGTTTAATCAGTGCTTTTGCAGCAAGGATCTTGAACAGTCCACTAAGAATCTTATTGAAAAGATTATTGACAGGTGCCAATGCCTTTGTAATTGGTTTCAGTAAGAATTTCTTTGCCGATTCAAGTTTATTTTCTTTCTTACTTCTCTTTTCTTTTTCCTTGTCCTTTCGTTCTCTCTCCCCTTGCTTCTCTTCAATCTCAGTTTGAGTGCGAATCTCATCGAGAAGATCATCCAATTTCTGATCTATTCCATCAATGTCTTCATCCTCAACCACATCGGGAGATGGTGGTGCCTCAGGCTGAGCAGGTGGAGCAGCAGGTGCTAATGCTAATTTTGGAGTGAGTGGTGTTGCTGGTTTTGACGCAGAAACTTCTGCTTTAATTGTATTAACTCTATTTACAAACTTCTCAAAATCTATCTTACTTCTTCTGTATGCTTTTACACCTTCCTTTCTTTCATCTGGTGTCAGGTTCTCACCTTCTATCCTACCGTCAGAGACGAGTTCCTGGTAAATTTTGTCATATCTATCCTCGCCAAATAGTTTGGCGGGGACAATCTTATTACCAGTTCCTCCTGATGGTGGTAGACTAAGCATTACGTTGTTTCTCTTGCTCTAACTTTTGTTCTTCAACATGCTGTTTTAAAAGTTCAACGTATACATCCCGTTCCCAGGGCATCATATTTTCAATCTCTGTCAAGCTATATTTATGATGCTGCATGAGGGCAAAATTAATTCTAAAATATGCCTCCAAATTCATATGAGAAAGGGCTACGCGAAAAAACTAGATAATCCCTCCAATAAAACTTCACTAGACTTCTTAGTCTTAGGATTCTTTACCTTAACAGTGTGTGATAACTTAGGCATGGTAGAGAAAAACTTCTCAATGTCCTGAAACTGTTTGGTATTCAGTTGATCAACAAATTCTTTGATCTCTTTCTTGCTACAATCAGCAGCAGGCCATGCCTCCTCTTCATTGTAAATGGTTTCAATACAAGAACCAATCAGATCAAATGTTTTCTCAACATTAGAAGAATTCTCATCAAAGTCAAAGTTGTCTGTAATAAACTCTTCGAGGGAAGGATATTTTAATCTCAATGCGAGTCCACCACCAAGATCTACATCTCTATTATGGTCGTCATCTTTAATGACTTTGATATCGTCGATGTTAATGGTAACATCAATCTCTGTCACACCATCGTCTGGTGCAATAATTTTGAGTTCAATCTCTTCACCAACAGACTTACCACGAATGTTAAGAAAGAGGTATTCAATATCAAATGTAGGCAGAGATTCTACTTTAATATCTCCGCGAATACATGACCTAATAACTTCTTTGATTGCTTTGGTAATCTGTTTTTGATCTTGACTCTCCATAGCCAAGACTAGAAGTTTTTCTTCTTTTACAAGGAAAGGTCTATATTCAATGCTGTCCCCAGAAGAGGGTAGTTCAAGATCATAATATGGTGTCGCAATCTTTGGTAATGGCATAATGTCTTATACAATTCAGTGTGATTATTTAGAGGGCGTTTCTCTGAATGATGTTAGTTGAAGTATTTGCAAAGTATCTATCGAACGTAAAGGCAACACTACATTTTAGTAAGTCACTTCCATCATAAGATACTGGAATAGAACTGATGCTGATTGGGAATGCATTAACGAATGTATAAAGCATATCATTTTTAGTTCTATCATAGTCTTTATCAAACTTGTGTAGATCAATCCTACACTTATATCCTAATAGTTCTTTTGGATATCTAAACCTATAAAATGCAGCCTCAGACTCTGGACCGGCATTTGTTTGGACAGTATATGAATCACCTGTGCTAGAAATATAATCCATCCATTGCTCAAAGAATTTTAAAGTTTGATACTTCGCATCAACATAAAAATCCAAAGTTAGATCATCAAAGTCTCTACGATATGCAAACTTTTGATTGATGCCATAGTAATCCTGTAAGTTCTCAGTAGTTGAGAAACTAGAACCGGGAAGAGTTGTAGAATTGCACAAGAAACTAAGATCATCATAGAATCTACCACCCTGAGGATTAAAATCCTTAGTAAATGGTAGAGTTCCCACCTGCAACACAGCACGAAACTGACTGGTCTGCGCCAGGTGACCAAAACGTTTAAGGAAGTCGCTTGTGCTTAGATTTCTAAACGGAACTGCACCTGACATCTAAATACCTTAGTCCTACTATACTATGTATGAGCTATAAGGGCAAATTTAGACCAAGCAACTACTTGAAATATAAAGGTGACCCCACTAAGATTATTTATCGATCTCTCTGGGAATTAAAGTTCATGAACTGGTGTGATAAGAACAATAATATACTTGAATGGGGAAGTGAAGAAATTGCAATCCCGTACATTAGTCCTGTTGATCGTAGGATTCACCGCTATTTTCCCGACTTCTATGTCAGAACAAGAACCAGAAACGGAGGGATTAAGAGGTACGTTATCGAAGTTAAACCGCTTAAACAGACTGTACCGCCCAAAAAGAAGTCGAAAAGATATCTCAGTGAGATGAAAACATATGCTGTCAATGAAGCAAAGTGGAAAGCAGCACAAGAATTTTGCGATGATCGTAAGTATGAATTCAAAATCATCACCGAAAAAGAACTAGGTTTATGAACCGCCTATCTAAAATCTTGGACAAGAGTGGAATGAAAAGTCCAGATGATTTGATGATGGATATTATGGAAACTCTGAATGATACTGAATATGCACCTGATAGCATAGGAGCATACTATACTTTCATATATCAAGCAAAAACACCAGCATTATTATATGACGAACATCCCTTGGTACAGGTAGTTGATATCACAAGTTGGGGATTCAAAGGATTTAATTATCACTGGAACATGGTGAGAAATTATACGTTTCCAGAAATTATTGGACCCATGTATAGAGTGAACGCAGAAGAGTTCGCAACTCTTCGAGCCATACCATATAAGAAACTCCGCGTCAGTGGATAAATAACTAAAAAGATTGTTGTGGCAAAGAAAAGTTCCAAGTTAAATATCAATGGGAAATCAGTAACTGTTGAGACGGAGTTGGAAAATGGTGCCTATACGGTAAAGGACAGTAAAGGTAGAATAATTGGATCCGGAGACTCTGCTTCTGGTGGTAATATAAATTTTTCTGGTGGAAATTCAACAGCACAAAAAGAATTACTTGGTCTTTCAGGAAGCAGAAGTAGAAATTTAAATAAAGATTTGCAATCAAAAGTAAAAGGTGCAGTAGAAAACGAAAATAAAGCAATACTCAACAACAACGCATCAACTACTCAGAAATTAAATCTGAGAGACATGGGATATGGAGATAAACTCGACATTAAAGGTGTAACGACACCAGCAGAACCAGACATTGATACGACACCAGCACCACCAACTGGTAGTGATCAGGAAAGTGATACTGCTGCACCATCACCAGCAGCACCAGTAGTACAAAAACCAGCTGAGGTTCAAGATCTTGACGGGTCAACAGTAAGGTATCCAGCAAATCAAATTGATGGTAACTACGACTTCGTTCAGTTTAGTATCGTTGAATATGTCCCCGGAGGAGAGGGTGCATTAGCAGCTATAATTGAAACAGGTGGTGGTGGAAGACCATCCGGGAGATTGAAAAATCAAAGTCCAGTGGGATCAGTCATCCTACCCATGCCACTGAATATTTCTTCACAGAATAATGTGAATTTCTCAGACGACAATATAAATGCATTCCAAGCAGCTGCTCAGGACGTAGTTTCAAATGCTATTCAAGGTGATATAGGTAATGCTCTTAATAATGCACGCGGTGCCGCAAATGCCAACGCAAGTGAAGCAAAGAAAGCACTCAGAGCAAAAATTACTCAGGATATTGTTGGTGGTGGTAACCTTCTCACCAGAACAACAGGTGCAGTTCTGAATAGTAACATGGAACTTTTGTTCAAAGGTCCTTCGTTACGAACGTTCAGTTTTGACTACAAGATGACTCCCAGAGACAAAGCAGAAGCACAGAGTTGTAAGCAGATTATTAGAATGTTTAAGAAGGCAATGGCACCTAAGGTAAAAGGTGGTGCTCTCTTCTTATATACACCAAATGTATTCCTTATTAATTTTATACACAGGGGTCAAAATCATCCATTCTTGAATAAGATCAAACCGTGTGCGCTCACTGGTCTTGGTGTAAACTTCACACCTGATGGTGCATACATGACATATGAAGATGGTTCTCCTGTGGCATACAATTTACAATTTTCGTTCAGTGAGATGGAACCTATATACGATATAGATTATGAGAACGACGAGGGCGCTGAGGGCACAGGATTCTAATGGGTTATTTCAGACAACTACCCAACTTCAATTACGTTTCAAGACTAGATGAAAAAGTTTCTAGTTCTGATTACATTGAAGTAAAAAATATTTTTAAGAGAGCAAAAGTAAGAGAAGATTTCTTTCAGAACTTCACTGCTTTCACACGCTATACAATTAAAGGTGATGAAAGACCAGACAACGTAGCGCAGAAGTTTTATAAAGATGCGGATCTAGATTGGGTAATATTATACATTAATAATATTATCAACGTGAGAGAAGAATGGCCACTCACAAATGTTTCATTTAAGAATCATTTGATTGATAAGTATGGCAGTATCTCTGCATATAGTAGTATTCATCACTATGAAACAGAAGAAGTTAGAGATCAAGCAGACAATATAATTATTCCAGCAGGATTGCAAGTTGATGAGGACTTCACTGTTACTTACAGAGATGTGGCAATGGGGAAAGAAGTTATTGCATCAGGAATTACAGATGGCATTACAAATGAGCAATTTGAGACAAAACTACAAAATGAAAGAAGGCAGATCTACATTTTGAGACCTGCCTTCTTGGGTATAGTATTAGATGACATCGAGAGAGTAATGACTTACTCTCAATCTTCTCAATATATCAACGATAAATTAAAGAAAGCTAGCAATATCAACATCGGTTAATTATGCCTCAGCGAGTTTCTGAAAGTAACTCAGGGCATCATCTTCATCCTCATTCTTTGACTCCACAACGGGAGCAGATGGGATGATGTCAGAAGAATTAAAGTCAGCAGTAATACTACCGCGACCTTCTGATTCATCTTCATAAGACTCATCAGCAACAACACGACGTTGTTGAACTCGTAGGACTTGATTCAAGCGACGTTCCAGATCCTCATAGGATTTGAAACTTGTAGGAGAGGTAAACTCTGCTAAGGAGTATTGCTTCTTCCAGATTGCTTCAAGTGCATCATCGTCATCAAGGAGAGGTGCAACAGAATCAAACTCTGACTTGTCATAATTCCAGTAACCATCCAACTTGCGAATTTTGAGTTTGAAGTCCGCACCTTCCCAGAAATCAAAGGGATTGATAGGAGTTTCGTCCTCAAATTCGGGCTGCATAGCAGCAAGGACCTTGTCATGGATTTTCTTGCCATATTTGAATAAAAATACTCTTCCTTCGTTTTCGGGGTTAGTTGAATCCTTAACAACATAGATGTTGCTGTAATAGGACAACTTACGTTTCTGCTTACGGACAGTATCTTTGTCCGCTTCATTACCACTGTTCCAGAGGTCACGATTGTGCTCAGATACAGGATCCTTCTGACCAATAGTAGTCAGAGAGTTCTCAATGTACCATCCACCAGGACCTTGGAAGGCATGGCTGTACACTTTTGCCCAGGGAATATCCTCACTCTCAGGTGCAGGTAGAAAACGAATTACGGCATAACCATTACCACTCTTATCGAGTGATGGTTTCCACAGTCTCTCGTCGGAACCGTTGCTCTTAACATTGGTCTTCTCCACCTCAGCAACTAGCTTAGAAGTAAGAGATCCCAGACGGGACTGTTTTTTTAGATCAGAAAAAGACATTAGATTTGGCTTGTAGTTTGGCTTGTGTGTACTTCGATATTATAGGACCTAGGTGGGGTCCTTGTCAACCTGTTGGCGCATGGTTTTAAGCATTTTTTCCATATTGGCAAAAATGATATTCAGATCAACGTTTTCAGGCATTCCCATCATCTTTGCAGATTTGATGATGTTTTCCTTCATCAACTTTGCCTCAGGATCATCGGAGAGTGACAAACGTGTATAAAGAACACGTTGTTTTTCTAGAAGATGTTCAAGTTTTTTGACATGATTAAGTTTATCTTCCTTATCCATCAAAGGAAAATCAAAGACCTTTGTATAAACTTCTTCTTGAAGTTCTTGGATCTCTGTCATTTCTGATCTTACTACTTCTGAATCGAAGAAGTTCATTCACCATCCTCATCAGTTACTGTTTCATCAGTATCAGTTTCTGGTGCTGCGTTACTGTCTTCAATTTGTTCTAGTACATCAACTGCACCAATGAGTTTCATACGAGTTTCAGTTAAATTGCTTAACTGAACTGTAACTTCTTTCAATTGTGTTCTTAAACTTTCAAGAACTTCTGCATTTTTAAGAGTCATGAATGATAATCTCCTTTAAAATTTTTTTGAATCGAAATACGTCAATATTTAGAAAGGGAGTATACTTGTGTATACGGTAAGATATCAGTTTCCACACAGGGTCTGACATGTTCTTATCGAACTTAGATTTGTATCCAAGTATCTTATCCAAAACAATCAATGACTCAATTGATATGTTTCCTTTCAAAAATTCTTTGACTAATTGTGGGTGACTGTTTTCTTTCATAGAAAACATATCATCAAAAGTCTTGTCACCAAAAACTTCTTCTATCTCACTCTTAAACATATAAGAGAGTGATTGATTTTTCTTTTGCCAAGCAACATATACTTTTTCTCCGTTCTTAACAATGTCAGCCATGTAAAGACTTTGAGGATCATCACAACTGGCAAAGTTTGCTACAAAGAACTGCTCAATCTCTTTATCATTTTTTTGCCTAGACATTTTCTCGAAGAAATATCTATCCTTCCTCTTATTAAATGCATTACTAGATGCTTTCACTCTACCACAGTATTTGAGGTAGTCGTAACTATCTTTGGTGAAGTGCTGCTTCATCGCAAGATATGTCTTATAACATTCAATTGGCATCATTATAAAAAGGTAATAGAGCAAATTTTTGCCGGGATTTTTTTCCGCCCTTTTTTGAAACTAAAAGTCGTTTTCTGCTGAGGGTTGATCAAGTTGATACTCCAACAGCATAGCAAAAGTTTTTTGCTTCATGAATTTGAGAAACTCTTGCTCCTCAGGAGGGCGAGCAGGTGAACCAGGCCAAGTCTGGATTGCATAGCATAGGTGATCATGAAATATACGAATTTCATTTATGCCCATTGACCAATCGAACCAATACTCATCTGGGTCCTGCTCTCGGTTCATCTTAGATCGGTAGTTTTGCTCGGGAACTTCGTTTAAGAAAATTCAACTCGGTAGCATTAAATTTAAGCTTTTCTTTTAGTGGCTTTGATAGTAATTTAGGTACTGATTCAAGTTCAATACTATTTTGTTCACAGAACACGACGATAGCATCAATGTAATTCAATTCTCCATTTTCTTGCACAAGTTTCTCGATCTCCTGTGCGAATTTAGCAG
>Ga0181398_1000484_pt1 | contig 11878 bp, 9 predicted proteins | sample 21SPOviralmetaG_FD_130127 | JGI IMG/M metagenome (GOLD analysis project Ga0181398, IMG submission 130127) | Marine viral communities from the oligotrophic San Pedro Time Series (SPOT) site, San Pedro Channel, CA, USA - 21 SPOT_SRF_2011-04-29 | ecosystem: Environmental > Aquatic > Marine > Strait...
AATCTTTTAAAGGTTAAAAAATTCCATGATGCAGAATATACTGTCTTAGAAACAATCAATGGAAATATCCGATGGACAGAAAATGGTAAACAAGTAGAAAGAGAATGTTTAAGCAGTATTATAATTGAACATAAAGGATGTAGAGTTAGTGTAGGATCAGGTTTCTCTAAAGAACAAAGAGAAATGTATTATGAATCCCCACAGGATATTATTGGTAAAACAGTAACTATCCAATATTTTGAAGAAAGTAAAAATCAAACCGGTGGTTATTCACTAAGATTTCCTGTATTAAAACATGTTTATGCTAACGGAAGGGATTGTTAATTACTAACACCTTTTAGGTACATCTAATGTGTTCTATAAATTTTATTGATAAATAATAAAAGGAAAAAAGAAAGTATAAAATAAAGTGAGATTATTTGAATCAAATAGAAGAAGGTCTATAACCATATTTGATGTGGATGATACTCTTGTGGTTACTCGCAGTAAAATTAAAGTTCATAATCCAAAAACTGGTTTTTCTACTGAACTTACCCCACAAGAATTTAATACTTTTAAGCAAAGACCAAATGATAAGATGGACTTTTCGGATTTTCAAAGTTTAGATATTCTTAAAGCTGGTAAAATTATTGAATGGGTATTTTCTATTTTAAGAAGAACTATCCAAAAGGGGAAACCTGTTGGGATTATAACAGCGAGAGATGATTCCAAACTTATTCAACAATTTCTTGCTCATAATGGTATTAATATAAATCCTCAATACATATTTGCAATTAATGATACCTCTTTAGGATTTAAAGGATCTACTTCAGAAAAGAAAAAGGATGCATTTAGAAAATTTATAGAAATGGGATTTAATGACTTTACCTTTTTTGATGATGATGAAGAAAACATTAAGCTAGCAAAATCATTAAGTAAAGAACCTGGTATTAAAATGAAAGCTAAACTAATTAAGAGTAAATGGATTCCAAGATTCAGCGACTTCAAATAAAAATAGATACATTTTCTAAAATTTTAGATAATGTTAAAAATCTTTCAAATTCATCAACGACAAAAGTTGGTTGTATTGCATTAAGAAAAGACTTCAGTAAAATTGCAAGCTTTGGTTACAATGGATCTTATAGTGGAGCCGGTATAAATGAAGAGACTGGTACAGAAGAAGACAGTCTTACTCCAGGTGAAAGTGGCTTTATTCATGCTGAGGTAAATATGATTGCTAAATTTAAAGAATATGATCCTCATAATTACATTATACTTCTAACTCTTTCACCTTGTAAAATGTGTACAAAGATTTTAGTTAATGCAGGATTTAAACATGTATATTGGATTGATGATTATCGTAACCAAGATCACCTAGAAATTTTTAAGCAGTGTAAAATCACATACGGTACAATTGATTCTTTAATTAAAGACTACCATCTAATCATAGACTGAATATATACAAAAAAAGTATATCCCAGTGATCTTAGAGGCAATAACATTTAAACTAGCTTTAGACTTTTTCATATTCATGAAAAAGAACCGCATAACTTGCACAAGTATTAAGGTTGATTTTTTTGATAGAGTAAAACATGAATACATTGATTTTGCCGATGTTGCTGCAATGCAAAAATATTATGATGATAATTATAAACCAATTGACAATTGTTTTTTAGGTGATTTAGTTTCAATACAATTCTTTTTAGCAACTAGCGAACTTTATAATTTTACAACTGAGTACCGAGCAATTGATGTTACAGAAAAGTTTACTTTAGAGACTGGGTCTGCTTTTGACCGCCAGAGGAATGCTGGAAGAAAGGTATTTATTGATAGACAAATTCAATTAATTAAAAATGCTGTAAATGATTACCTTAAGTATTGGAGAGAACTAAGATACATTTATATAACAGGAATTTACTCACCGTGCTATGCAGAACCTGGATGGTCCGAAAATACCTGGTGGCTTAAATCATTTAGAGAAGCATTTACAACAAGTAGAGACACATCTCAGTTTCCATATTCAGATATAACTATTGTTGAAAATCCTCCAAAATAAAGACATCGGAAAGAAGAATAAATAAAAAAATATTTAACATCAATGGCAACGTCATTTAATAACCTACAAGAATATATTCTTTTTAGAACAGAGGTAAGAAGAGAGCTATTCAATAGAGAGGTTGATACTAATTTTCAAATGGTATCTAACCCATGGGTAGAGTCTAGAATATATGAGATAGGTAATATTGTTTATCATCCTGTAGTTATAGATGATCCTACAACTACTGGTGAAGATCAGGTACTCGTTTGGTGGAGAGCTAACATTAGAACTACACAAGGTGTGTTTGATACTTCTGAGTGGGATATTATTGGTGGTGTCGGTTCTGGATCTATTAGTGTATCAGGTTCAAATAGCTTTGGTAAGATTAATATAAATTCTACATTACCTACTGGAGCTTTACAAAATGGAAGTAATGCTTTAATGAAAGCCACTGTTGGTGATGATACTTTTAATCTTATTGCTGGGCAAGGGATGCAGCTTCAATATAACTTAGCATCTAAATCTATTGTATTAATTAATTCATTAGCCTCTAATCCAGGTGAAGCTAACCTCGGTGAAAATATAGGGCAAGGTGTAACTCACCAAGATGTTTATGCAGGTAAGTCTGGTGTTAATTTACAATTTAGAGGATTTGATGCTACTAATACTACAGGTACTGCATTATCAATCAGTACTAATAATGTACAGGACAATATTGTTTATAATTTTAATGAGGCAAAGGTTAATCTTGCAAATTTAAATGATGGTGCACCTTTAATTGGTATGCTATCAAACGTATCAAATGTTATACCTCAACCATTAGATATTTTGCAATGGAATGCAGGTTCAGGTGTATGGGCACCAACATCATTAGGTAGTTTAGGACAACAAAACATATATACCACTAGTTCATTAATCTTGGATGCTGATAGGATAGTTAGGTTAAATGGTGCAGTTGGTAATTTACAATTTAATAGGTCTTCTGATTTAGGAACAGGCGTTCATATTTCTAACCGTTCAAACCAACATCAATTACAATTAAGAAATTCTTTAGCAGACGGTGTAACTGGAATACAGCATAGTTTAGCTGGTGTTGTGAAAGCTAACACTGGCGTATATGCTAAAGCAATAGGTGTCCCACCATCATATTATATTACAATGGGAGCTAACCCAGGTGGCTTAACTGTAGATGCACTAGGGATATCTGCTAATAATGAATTGTATATACCTCAATTAACAACAGATGCTATGGCAGCTGTTGATGACTTTAAGGTTCCAATGGTTTCTCAAACTCTAGCTTCTGGTAGGTTTGACTCAGATGATAATTGGAGAGGTTCAGTCTATAAGACACAAGATGTTGCACAAAGTTATGGAATAAGAACATTGCAGTTTGGAGAAAATCAGATTATTGGTTACAATGATCAAACACCTACCTTTTTTACATCTACTATTAAATCGCTGTATACACAAATCCCTAACTTTAAAGGTTATTCTCAAAATATGAGTTTGACATATGATAGTGTTTCTGAAGGTACTAATCTTAGCCAATTTCTTAGTATTGATTTAAGTCGTTATATAGGACATTCTATTATAACAAATCCTGTTCCAGGAGAAACACCTGCAGCTACTAAGTACATCGGTTCTAATATATCCTTATCTTATAAAAATAGTTTAGCTATCACTGTTGGTGAAATGATATATTTTACAGAAGCAGATGCTGGAGGTAGCCCACAAACAGTAGGATTATATTCTAATGTAGTAGATACATTTGGTCCTAATGAAAATAATGGTGAAGCAGTTTTAACAGACTTAATTACTGATAGTGGTACATGGGCTGGTTATTTTGTAGGCTGTGTTAATATTGATAAAGGTGGATTAGTTCTTCCTTCTCTTGCATTTAACCCTGCATGTAATGATGTTAGTGGTGGAACTATTTCAGAAAGAACATTATGGATTAATTCTGCTAATGGACATTTATATAGAGGTTATGTTGATGTTGAGGCAGGAGGAAGTGGTGGAGCAACATCATTAGGACAATTAACTGATGTTACTATTACTAATGTACAAGATGATGATCTTATTGTATATAATAGTACTACTAATCAATGGGAGAATGCTTCATTAGCACCTTATAATTTATCTGTATTAGAAAATACTGATGGAAGTGCAAGTATTCAATTAGATGACGGTGCTGCTACTAGTGATGTTGATTTAATACCAGGTACAAATGTAACTTTTGTAATTGATGAGGTTGCTGATACTATAACAATTAATTCTGTTGGTGAAGTTGGAGCAACTGGTCCACAGGGACCTAGCGGTGGACCTCCTGGTGCTACTGGCGCAACTGGTGCTACTGGTTCTATTGGGTTTACTGGAGCAACTGGTATTGGATCCCAAGGAGCCACTGGAGCTTCTATTGTTAGTGTTAGCGGTGCATGTATTAATTCTTCTACAGATCCTAATTGGATTTCATGGAATAATGTTTTAAATGCTAACGTTAATACTATAAGTCATAATGGGGGTGGTGGACTTATGTCTAGTGTAACTACATTTAATATTGGTAGTAGCATAGCTCACCCTTTACAAACATTACTTACCGTTGGTGATATAATTACATTTGAAGAAAATGTTTTCACTCCACCTACTACAGGACCTGCTTCATATTTAGTTACTAATATTCAATCTACTGGTAATTATGAAGAGTTAACTGTGAATTATATAAGTGGTGGTGCATGGACACCAACCTCTGGTGGAAACCAGGATGTAAATTACTGTATATACTTACAAGGTAGCGGTGGAGGTGGTGGCGGTGGTGCCACTGGCGCAACTGGTGCTACTGGTTCTATTGGGTTTACTGGAGCAACAGGTTCTGGTGCAACAGGTATAGGTTCAACTGGATTTACCGGATCTACTGGGGCTACTGGGTTTACTGGTGCAACAGGGTTTGGCGCGACTGGTGCTACTGGTGTTGGTGCAACTGGATTTACCGGTGCAACTGGTATTGGAGCAACTGGATTTATTGGAGCAACAGGTGCAGGTGCAAGTGGAGCAACAGGAATGCAAGGATCAACAGGAAGCCAAGGAGCAACTGGTGCTGTAGGTCAACAAGGTGCAACTGGTGCCATAGGTCAACAAGGAGCAACTGGTGCTGTAGGTCAACAAGGAGCAAGTGGTTTACTTGGTGCTACTGGTGCAACAGGTGCTGTAGGTCAACAAGGTGGAACAGGTGCAATAGGTCAACAAGGAGCAAGCGGTTTACTTGGATCAACTGGTGCAACTGGATTCCAAGGATCAACTGGTGCCGTCGGTCAACAAGGAGCAAGTGGTTTACTAGGATCAACTGGTGCAACTGGTTTCCAAGGAGCAACAGGTGCTATAGGTCAACAAGGAGCAAGTGGTTTACTCGGATCAACTGGTGCAACAGGTGCTGTAGGTCAACAAGGAGCAACTGGTGCTGTTGGTCAACAAGGAGCAACAGGAAGCCAAGGAGCTACTGGTGCGATTGGTTCAACAGGTGCAACTGGTTTAATTGGTCAACAAGGTGGAACTGGTGCTATAGGTCAACAAGGTGCTACTGGATCTCAAGGAGCAACTGGTGCTATTGGTCAACAAGGAGCAAGTGGTTTACTTGGTGCAACTGGTGCAACTGGTGCCGTTGGCGAACAAGGAGCAACTGGTTCTCAAGGAGATACTGGTTCTCAAGGCGCAACAGGTGCTATAGGTAATCAAGGAGCAGTTGGTGAACAGGGTGCTATAGGTCAACAAGGAGCAAGTGGTTTACTTGGTGCAACTGGTGCAACTGGTGCCGTTGGCGAACAAGGAGCAACTGGTTCTCAAGGAGATACTGGTTCTCAAGGCGCTACAGGAGCACAGGGAGCCAATGGTGAACAGGGTGCTATAGGTCAACAAGGAGCAAGTGGTTTACTTGGTGCAACTGGTGCAACTGGTTTCCAAGGAGCTACAGGCGCAGTTGGAGATCAAGGACCACTCGGTCAACAGGGAGCAACAGGTACTCAAGGTAAAATTGGTCAACAAGGAGCAACGGGTATTCAAGGTAAAGCCGGTGAACAAGGAGCAGCAGGTGAACAAGGTGCAACAGGTTTCCAAGGAGCAACAGGTGCAATTGGTGGACAAGGTGCAAGCGGTTTAACTGGGCAACAAGGAGCAACTGGATTACAAGGTGCTGTAGGTAATCAAGGTGCAACTGGAAGTCAAGGTGCAACAGGTGCCATTGGTAATCAAGGAGCTGTTGGTGAACAAGGAGCAACTGGTCCTAAAGGTAATGTTGGAGATCAAGGCGCAACTGGTGCTGTCGGTCAACAAGGAGCAACTGGTTCTCAAGGAGATACTGGTTCTCAAGGCGCAACAGGTGCTATAGGTAATCAAGGAGCTGTTGGTGAACAAGGCGCTACAGGAGCACAGGGAGCCAATGGTGAACAAGGAGCCAATGGTGAACAAGGTGCCGTAGGTAACCAAGGAGTAGTCGGTGAACAAGGTGCAACTGGTTCTCAAGGTGTTATTGGTGAACAAGGTGCAACAGGTGCTCAAGGTAAAGTTGGAGATCAAGGACCACTCGGTGTACAAGGAAGTACAGGAGCGCAGGGCGCAACGGGAGTTGTTGGTAATCAAGGTGCAGTAGGAGTCCAAGGATCTACTGGTATAACTTTAGGAGCTACTGGAGCAACAGGTGCAACGGGAGCTGGGATTCAAGGTCAACAAGGTGCAACAGGTACACGAGGAGATTATGGTGGATTCCTTACAATATATACTTCTGCCAATGTTAACTCTGGAGGTTTTAGTGCAAATGACGCAAACATTGGTTCGGCTGATTGGAAACCTGCTGCCGGTGGTGTCAATATGTATTTAAGTGCTACAGGTAATGACCCTCAATCTGGTAATCCTATCGATTATCAAAATAGTGAGACGGTATACTCTGCATGGAATGCGGCAATAACGGCATCTGAAAATACTGCATTCGTTAGAGTATGGGAATACGGAGATCCTGATAAAGTAAATTATTATTCATTCGATTATAATAATATTAGTACTACAAATGGAGTTAATGGTGGTATAGAATTACAGAAAGGTACTTATATAGGTGGTGCTGGTATTTTAACATATACAAAACCAGTATTTGGTTGGGGTATGAATGGCCATAAAGGTGCCATAGGTAATCAAGGTTCACAAGGTAATCCTGGAGCATCTGGAGCTACAGGCCCGGCAGGCTCTGCAACTGCTCCGGTACAATTGATGAATAGGTTTTCAGGATATAGAACTGGAGCACCTGATTGGAATGGAAGTTTTATCAGTGGTAAATACGCAGTGGGTGGTCTTGCTCCTATGTGGGGTTCACCGGATGCAACGACTCAAACATTCTATGAAATGCAGACGGCTCAAACAGATACCTTTGATACTGAAGATTTAATTGATTCTGCATTTATTGGTAACACTACACCAGCTGATGATTTAACTGGAGGATTTATAAGAGTAACTGGAATGGCATACCTAAAAGAGCAAGTAGCAAACCCTACTTATCTAGGAAGAGTTAGAATAGCAATTAAGAAATTTGATATAGTTCCTAATACTGCTGGTCCTGCAACACCAACAGATCAACCTACTGGTACAATTATGGACAAACAAACATATCAGATATCACCTAATACAGTTCCTGGGCCATTCGGAGAATATGCATGGAGTTTTATTTTAGATACAGGTACTCTCACAATGACTCGTGAGGAGTACTATAAATTAGGATTTGCCTTTGAAGTTGAAACTACTGGAGGTACTGGTATTACGTTGTCTTCTGATAAACCTTGGTCGATTAAGTATCGAATAGAATATGTTTACAATTAATAGATCTTAAACAATTATTATATTTAAAGTATAATAATAAATAGACAACAAATGCAAAAAGATAAAACCGAGAAAGTACAAGAGAAGGTGTACTATCAATGGATTAAAGGGGAAAAATCTGGTGATGTAGTTACTATTAAAGATACTGATGATAAGTGGATAAACTTTAATGAAGGTGGTAGATTAGCAAAAGATTTACAGGATGAATTTATTCAACTATTAGATGAAGATATAGCTGGTGAGTTTGTAAACCCTACATCTACTGAAACAGATCCGTTAAATGTATCAGCACCACAGAAGCTACCAACTGAGGTTTCAATTCCTGCTTTAGATGCTACACCAAACCCTATTAGAGTTTTATTTAATAAACAAAAGAAAAACAACAAAGTAAAACTTCTTTTAGAATTTCCAGTAAACATTCCACAAAAAGCCGTTTACGAATTAATGAGTACTTCTTTTGATAGAAATGAAGTTAATGATGTATTGCAATCATTTATTAACGATCAATTATCTGAAGATGAAATATTAGACTGTTTATATAATAGTATACAATCATTAATTGAGAGCAAGTATAAAGGAGAATAACACACTTTATAACTAGTAATATATAATAAAATTAATCATATGAGCGAGACTGCAAATCAAACTATACCTAATCGTCGCCAAAGAAGAGCGGCTATGAAACACCAAGGAATTTTAAAAATGAAAAGTAAATTATCATTAAAAGATTGGCTTGAAGTTTGTAAAAAGACTAGAGAAAAAGGAAATGAAATTCATACTGCAAATTTAGAGAATGCAGACCAAGCGCTATCAGCAAAATTAGAAGAATTAGAATCTATTAAAATGTCTCAGTGGAAAGAAGAGGGATATACTGATAAAGAGATTGAGCAATTAAGAGAAGTGTTTGCTATGACAATGGTTAAAGATAAATCTACTTGGCATACTGATAAAAAAGTTGCAAGAAAAACATTAAAAGAACTAAGATTAAAATTACAAGAAAGATCATAGATGATTAAGATAGTTTTAGAATCTGCCAGAAATGGCGTAATCAAAAAAGTCATAGATGATAATCATGGTGGAGGTAGGGAACATTTTACTTCAACTGATGTTTATGAATCAAATGAAAATGACAGGAATCAATTTAGTTATATAAAAAGATTCTTTTTTGATTTGTGCGATGACCTTGGGTTAGAGCCAGGTAGTAAATTTGATAAAGATGTATTAGATATTAATACACGCTGGGGAACTCACTTTGAACCAACAGCTAAAGATATCGAATTTAAAATTAAATCTCTTAAGAGTGAGCTTAAGGAACTAGAAGAATGGAAGAAGAACATATAGAATTTAATTTCATATACTCTAATGATGCATTGCGTGTCAAAACATTTTTAGGTAATGTACCTAGAAGTATAGAGTGTATAAATTATATGGATATATTTAATAAGCTTACAAAAAATGATTTTTATCAATTTGAGCCATCTGATGCCGTAGTATCATCTTACTTAATGAGGCAATTACAAAATGCAATTAACCGTAATATATCTACAACGATATTTTATGTTTTAGGTAATCTTAACAAAGAAACGGTTGGAGGAATACAGGAGTACGTAGAATCATTATCATCTAAACCTATAACTTATAAAATTTATCATTCACCTGATATTATGGTCAACGGCACAGCTGAGCTATTTGATGACATAATAGAATTTGAATGAAAACTCATAGGATATTTAACAAAGGACAAAACGTCTATTGCTTATTAGCATCACACACCAACCCTAATATACTTTTACCAGTTAAGGGTAAAATTATAGACTCTAAATGGGATCCTGTTAATCCTCTTTATCAAATTCGTATTATTAAGTTTTATGATAGTATGAAATTTCTAAAAAAGCATTTCTTTGATATGAACTTCAGGCACGTGTTTGAAAACCGAGCAAGAAAAATGATACTTAAAGCAGAGGATTATAAAACTGCAAAGGTATTAGAAGAAAGGTTAAATGAAAAAGATAGAGAAAGGTTTTATGTCATAGTTGAATCTGTAATGTGCAAAAAGACTAAAGTTGGATTATCTGAATTATTTGAAAAGGTTCAGTTTTATATGATATCAAAAAACCTAAAGGAAATTAAAGAGATATCAGCAAGACCTTTTTTCAGAGGACCTTTATCTTTAGATAGCACTAACGAATTTGACGCCAGGTATAAAAAAGGCTGGTCTGATAAATTTGAAAAAGATAACTTAGACATTACTAAGTATCTAAAAAGCTTAAGTTAAATATATAATAAAAATAAGATACGACTATGGCAAAGTTTGGACAAAAGATAAGAGACTTAAATGACTCTATTTTTCCAGGGCCTAATAAAAATAATGATCAAATATTAGGTGTATTTGGTGGAGAGAGTGTAGGCTTTGCTAGATCTTTGGCTGATACCGTTGCAACTAGTTTTTATTCAGCTGATAATGCAGCAGAAGCTTCAGGTGATACCATCCCTAAAGGTATGTCAGGTAAAAAAATCGTAGGTTCAATAGCTAATAAGTACGCACTATTTAACTACCAAGGAATGTATGGAGATTTTGCAACTGACCAAGGATTTAAAGGTAATTACATGGATACTGAAAGAGCCGCTGGTAAACTGATGGGTGGAGAGGCAGGTAACAAACCTACTGTCATGAAAATAATAAATTACTTTAATGAAGCACATCCAAAAATAGGATATACTGCTTCTAATTTTTTATATTCTAAATATTATAAGAAGATACCAGTTAATCATTTAATTACTCTTAGAAGGTTTCCTATGCCAGTTAAAGATAACATATTTAAGTTTTCGGAATCACAGGCAGTTAAGCAAGAAGTTAAAGAGGGTGAAAAACCACCACCGGAAGATCCAATAGTAGTCGGTGATACTTCACAAGTAGCAGGTGTAACTGCAATTACTTATATGGGTGAAACTGCTGGTAATAAATTAGAGGACATTATGAATATGTCATTTGGTTTAACCTTTAAGGAACTGAAAGGTGAAATGGAAAAAATTGAAGGCGGCGGAGATGGTGGATATACTCAGCAACCTTTTTATAATAAAATTGGTGGTATAGGTAGAGCGATTGCTAATCAAGCTAAAGGGCAAGGTTCAGGTGATGTGTTTAGAAAGCAACAAGGTTACGGATCACAGAGTGGAGATCGACTTGGTAGTACTTATGCAAACTTTGTATTAGGTCCTATTAATGTTGTTAATACAACTCAAGTAAGAGATAGAGGTATAAACTTTACTAATGATATTAAACTAAATTTTGAATATGAATTAAAATCATTAGCTTATGTTAATCCAAAAATAGCAATGATTGATATTATTAGTAATATGTTAACTATGACAACTAATAATGGAGCATTCTTTGGTGGTGGGCATAGGTATTATGGATCTGCTGGTTTTGTAGCTAGTCAGTTTGGAGATATTTCAAAATTAAGACAAGGTGATTTTTCTGGTTATGCAGGTAGTGTAGTTAATGATATTGAAGGTGGATTTAAAAGTGTATTTGGTACTGCTGATGGTGGATTTGATTTTGAGTCAATCCTAAGCGGAGGGATTGAAACAGCCAAGAATTATCTAGGTGGCTTATTAGGTAATTTATTAGGCGGACAGGTTGGTGGTAATAGTGGTACTGGTGCAACCAAAGCTTTCATTAGTGGTGAGCCTACTGGTGATTGGCATTTAACAATTGGTAATCCATTGAATCCGATTGCAATGATGGGTAATATGATATGTAAAAATGCTAATATGACATTAGGTGCAGGATTAGGTTATGATGATTTTCCAATGGAGGTAAAATTTGAATTAGATATGGCTCACGGAAAGCCTAGGGATAAAGGAGATATAGAAAATATGTTTAATGCAGGTAAAGGTAGAATATATGCATCTGCTAATAAGGCTGAAGATATATTAAATTTATCAGGAAAAGAAATAAAAGTATATGGTGCTATTCCAAATGTAGGAACTAGTAGTATTCAAAAA
>Ga0181398_1000490_pt1 | contig 11778 bp, 22 predicted proteins | sample 21SPOviralmetaG_FD_130127 | JGI IMG/M metagenome (GOLD analysis project Ga0181398, IMG submission 130127) | Marine viral communities from the oligotrophic San Pedro Time Series (SPOT) site, San Pedro Channel, CA, USA - 21 SPOT_SRF_2011-04-29 | ecosystem: Environmental > Aquatic > Marine > Strait...
AAAAAAATTATTTTCAAAGTTTGGAAATACTTTAAGATCAGTAGAAACTTTAATTATAACTTTAGGTCAAACTGAATATTGGGCAAGTGAAAAGCAATACCCTTTTTATGCTGCTCCTTGGGCCGGGATAAAGGGAGGGGATAAAAACCATAAACCTTATAATTTATCCCATAAGGAAGCTGTAGAGGAACTACAAAGTACTATTAATATCCTTAAAAAACACAATCCTAATATTAACATATTGATCTCATTATCTCCTGTACCTTTAGTAGCATCAATATTAAAAGGTAGCAGTGCATATATTGCGGCAGGTAGGGCTAAATCAACTTTACACAGTGCAACTTTAGAAGTTGTTGATGAAAACGATAAAGTATATTACATGCCTTCATATGAAATTGCCACCAGCAGACCACAAACTACTTTTAAACTAGATGGTCGCCATGTATTAACATCTACAGTTTCAACTATAATGGAAACCTTTAAAAAACTATTTACATGATCCCGTATTTGGGTAAAAATAGTAGCATAGAAGAAATGTACCAAGTAGCTGAAAGCGATGGTGTATTTATAATTCAAGATTACCTCACTGGGGATGAATTAAAAGCCTTAACATAAGATATTAAGAAAGAAATTCAATCCAATGCAGACCATTATGAGTTTGGTAAACAAATAAACAACGAACCAAAACTATATGGTAAAAAACCTATAAGCCCCAGTTATTATATTACTAAAAAATAAAATTATGAAAAGTTTATGTATAATCCCTGCCAGAGGAGGGAGCAAAAGACTCCCAGGAAAAAATATTAAAATATTAAATGGTAAACCCCTAGTATTTTATACATTAGATGCAGTTATTCAATCTAATATATTTGATAAAATCATTTTTACATCGGATGATGATAAAATTCTAGAAACAGTAAAAATTAATTACTCATTAAATAATTTATCTATCATAAAAAGATCAACTAATCTAGCCTCAGATACATCAAAAGTTATTGATACTGTTTTATATTTACTAGATGAAGAATATGATCAAACTTGGTTAACATTACCTACATCTCCCCTTAAATTAGCTGAAGATTTCACCCAGGCTTTTAATTTATTAGATAGTGATACTGATACAGTTTTATCGTATACCGAAATGGAATTTCCTCCTACTTTGGGTCTTACAGTAGGTCAAGATCATAAATTATATGATTATGATGCTTCTCTTCCCTGGCAAAATGGTAATTCTAGATCACAGGATCATCCAACAGTATATAGACCAAATGGAGCCTTGTATGGTGCGTGGACTAATAAACTAAAAACAAATAAAAATTATTACGTAGGACAAACCAAAGGGTATTTCATGCCCCGAAAAAGATCTGTCGATATTGATACCCAATTTGAGTTTGATTTAGCAGAATTTTTATTACAAAAAAATATATCTTTGTAAATTTATATTATGAAAAAAATTCATATTGGATTCCATAAAGCGGGCTCTACTTTTTTACAACGAAAAGTGTTTCCTAAGGTACCTAATTATAAAGGTAAATTGTATATAGATAAAAAATATAAACATCTTGAAACATTACACAATTTTACTCCTTTTTATAAAAAAGGGAAAAATCCTCAACAACATTGTAAAACTATATTAAAATATTTTGAAAAATATGATAACCATTTTATATCTGATGAAATTTTTTCAAAAATAAAACATGATGAGCTTTTTTGGCTTTTAGATAATTACAATTATGATAATGTTTTACTTTTTGATCGTAATTTAGAAGATTTAATTAAAAGTCGAAAACGCCATAAATCACGAAATTTTTTTCTTCAAAAAAAAATAAACAATAATATCATTGATAAAGAAATAATTAATCATTATTCAACAGAAAAATTAAATAAATGGATAACCAATCTAACTATTATAAACTTTGAAAAGTTTTTTAGTGGAGACAAAAAAGAAATAAAAAAATTATCAGAATTTTTAGAGTACGATGTCGAAGATATTGTATTATCAAATTTATATAAAAAAATAAACTCAAGGTAAATATATTAGATTGCTACTATAAAGGCACCCATGTATTAATTTTTATTACAAACACGTATTTTCTTGACTCCGTACATATTTATATACGCAAATTATATAAAACATACATTATGAGTAAAAAAGATTTAACATTAACAAGCGTAAAAATTCAAAGTGATTTATTTGAAGAATTTAAAGTGGCATGTGTTAGGCATAAGTTTTCTTTCCAAAAACTTGCCGATCGCTGCGTTCATTTGTACCTTACAGATGAAGACTTTAAAAAACAAGTCCACAATCATATTGATTTAAATTTATAATAAAAAATAAAAAATGGTTACGAAAATGGAAGGCTACATCCCTAAGGATGAGCGTAAAAAAATATTGCTGATGTGTGATGACATCAGGACCCACTCGGGGATAGCTACTGTTGCTAGAGAAATAGTATTACATACCGCTCATAGGTATAACTATCTTAATATTGGAGCTGCTATTAAACATCCCGAAGCTGGTAAAAGATTTAGTATGAATAGTGATATCAATGAACATGCTGATATTTCTGATGCCCAAGTAGAAATTATTCCTAGTGATGGTTATGGAAATCCTGATATGGTAAGACAGTTAATCAAACATGAAAAGCCTGATGCGATTTTTATTATTACTGACCCAAGATATTGGACTTGGCTTTTTCAAATGGAGAATGAGATTAGGAAAAATATTCCTATAATCTATTTAAATATTTGGGACGACTACCCTGCTCCTATGTATAATAAAGAATATTATGAGTCTTGTGATTTATTAATGGGTATTTCTAAACAGACTGTAAATATTAATAAACTTGTGTTAGGAGAAAAAGCAAAAAACAAAATTATTTCATATGTTCCTCATGGATTAAATGATAAAGTATTTTTTCCTATTGATGAATCTCATGATAAGTATAATGAGTTTAAAAAGTTTAAAACCGAATTATTTAAAGGTAAAGAATATGAATATGTAGTTCATTTTAATTCTAGAAATATCAGAAGAAAGCAAATCCCAGATACCATTTGGGCTTATAAACAGTTTGCTGATGTGTTACCTTTAGAGGAAGCTAAAAAATGTGCAATGGTTCTTCATACCCAAGTAATAGATAACAATGGAACTAATTTAGAAGCTGTAGTAGAAATGTTATGTGGGAGCGGTGAAGAAGGTAGATACAATATTATCTTTTCTACTAATAAACTTTCTACTGAACAAATGAATTATTTATACAATTCAACAGATGTTCAAATTCAACTTACTTCTAATGAAGGGTGGGGTTTGAGTTTAACCGAAGCTTTGCTTGTAGGTAACCCTATTATAGCTAATGTTACGGGGGGTATGCAAGATCAAATGCGCTTTGTTGATGAAAATAATGAGTGGTTTACCCCAAATAAACAAACTCCTTCAAACCACAGAGGAACTTATAAACATCATGGAAAATGGGCCTTCCCAGTATTTCCCTCTAATATATCTATTCAAGGCTCTGTCCCTACCCCTTATATTTTTGACGATAGGTGTAGTGCCTCAGATGCCGCTAATCGTATTTCTGAAGTTTGGGAAATGGGTTCTGAGGAAAGAAAATTTAGAGGAAAAATGGGTAGAGAATGGGCTTTGGGAGATGAAGCAGGTTTTACGGCTGAAAAAATGAGTTATAGAATTATAGAAAATATTGATAATTTATTTAATACGTGGAACCCTAGAGAAAAATATGAATTAATTAAAATAGATGCTAGGAAACCTAAGCATGTATGTCACACATTAGAATATTAATAAAATGGAAATCAAACCGTTATTTATAATTAGTTGCCCAATTGATACCTATTCAGGATATGGTGCTAGGTCAAGAGATGTAGTTAAAGCCATTATTAATTATGGTAAATATGATGTAAAAATTCTTCCACAAAAATGGGGAAATACTCCTTGGGGATTTATTGAAGACCACCCTGAAGAATGGGCCTTCCTTACCCCTCATTTATTGCCTACGGGAAATCAACTCCCCTCAAAACCCTCAGTTTGGGCCCAAATCTCAGTCCCTAATGAATTTCAACCTGTAGGGGACTATAATATAGGGTTTACTGCTGGTATTGAGACTACAGTGTGTGATCCTAAATGGATTGAAGGCTTAAATAGGATGGATTTAAACTTTGTATCTTCAAAACATTCTAAAGAAATATTTTTAAATAGTAAATTTGAACAAAAAGATGCTAAAAGTAATACTGTAATGGGGAAAATAATAGTTAGTAAACCTATAGAAGTATTACTAGAAGGAGCGGATTTATCTACATATTTACCTAAGTCCTCTACTTTTAATTTAGATTCTATAGAAGAAGATTTTGCTTATTTATTTATGGGGACTTGGATGCAGGGTGTTATAGGAGAAGATCGTAAAAATATTGGGGCATTAATTCATTATTTTTTAGATACTTTTAAAAATAAAAAGAAAACCCCTGCTTTAATATTAAAAACAAGTGGGGTAGGTTCTTCGTATATGGATAGAGAATCTATCCTTTATAAAATTGATTATATTAGGAAAGGTATTAAAGATGCTAAATCTCTTCCTAATATTTACCTTCTACATGGTGAATTTACAGATAAAGAAATAAATGAATTATATAATCATAAAAAAGTAAAAGCTATGGTTAGCTTAACCAAAGGAGAAGGATTTGGAAGACCTCTTCTAGAATTCAGTCTAACTAAAAAACCTATTATCACTACAAATTGGTCGGGTCACTTGGATTTTTTATATCCTGAATTTACTACTTTAATTAATGGGGGGTTAAACCATGTACATGATAGTGCTTTAGTACCTAATATAATTTTAAAAGAAAGCCAATGGTTTACTCCTAATTATTATGAATTTGTACATTACTTAAAAGATATGTTTGAGGATTATAAACCGTATAAAGAAAACGCTGTAAGGCAGGCTTATAAAAGTAAAACTGAATTTAGCTATGAAGTCATGGAATCTAAACTTCATAACTTTTTAGAAAATGCTCTACCTACTCCTAGTACACAAATAAAATTAGAATTACCTAAATTAAAAAAATTAGAAAATGTCGAAGGATGAGTTAACAACTTGTCCCCGTTGTGGGGGGAATGCTTGTTATAAACAAGGTATGGGGGCTGATTATACTATAAGTTTATGTTACGGGTGTGGTTTTACTACTAATTCTTTAATGAAAAGTGATAGCAAATTTCTTGAAGAACAGTTAGAAGTTTTACCTGAACTATATAAAGATCTTATTTATGTAGATACTGAAGGTTACCATTGGATCCCCTCAACTGTAAACTTACTTGAAAAAGGTATGGTTTATATTGATGGAGCCAATACCCAAGACTGGAAATGGTCAGCAGTAAAATCTACTACTATACCTGAAGAATTAAGGGAAAATTATCCTATTCCTAATAAAAAAGGAGAGTATTATGAATATAAGATGAATATGAAAACTCTAAAAACATTTGGGGGTAAAGAGTATATGGATGCCTTAGATTATATTGATATGTTTAAAATAGAAACAAAATGACTATAAGTTACGGACTTACTATATGTGATGAACATAAAGAAACAAATCAATTAATTTCTTACTTACTAAAAAGAATTAATAAAGAAGACGAAATTGTAGTAGTATATGATCAAAATAGAATTACTACTAAGACTTTAAATGTTCTAGAAAATTACAAAGATAGTATTAACTACTACCCTTTTGATTTCCAACAAAACTTTTTAGAAAATAAAAATTATCTTCAAACCAAATGCACAGGGGATTATATATTCCAAATAGATGCTGATGAAATTCCTAGTGAAGAATTAATAATTAATTTAAAAGCTATATTAGAGTCTAATCCTGTAGAATTACTCATTACTCCTCGTAAAAATCTAGTAAAGGACCTTACCCAAAATCACATAAATAAGTGGGGGTGGAGAGTTACTGAACAAGGTTGGGTAAATTGGCCTGATGCTCAAAAAAGAATTTATAAAAACGATCCTAAGATTCAATGGACAGGCCATCAAGTACATGGTATGGTAACTGGGTATGAAACTTATGCTGTATTACCTCTACAAGAGGAATTTAGTATTATCCATAATAAAACTATTGACCGTCAAGAAAAACAAAATTCTCGTTATGCTAATATTGAGTTGGAAAACTTAAAAGAAAATGGATAAGATTTTAGTTATTATCCCTGTATATAATAAAGAAAAATTTTTAGAGAGAGCAATCGAAAGTGTACTTCAACAAACCCATAAAAATATAGAACTAGTACTTATAGATGATTGCTCTATAGATAAATCTTTAGAAATAGCTAAATCATATGAACATCTAGATAATGTAACAGTACTACAAAATTCTAAAAATAGGGGGTGTTACTATAGTAGAAATAAAGGCTTAGCCTACTTTAAAGATAAAGAATGGGACTATTTCACTGTACATGATGCTGATGATCTATCAGATGTAAATAGATTTAAAATATTATTAGAATACTTTGAAGATCCCAATTTATTAGGTTTGAAAACTACTTATATAAGAGTTGATAAAAATTTAGAATTTTATGTAACTAAAATGGGAGGGTACGATATATATGCTAGTGAAGGTATTGCCTTTTACTCAAGGAAAACATTTGAATTTTTAGGATATTATGACAATGTTAGGGTTGCAGCAGATACTGACTACTGGTGGAGATGTGAAGCTTATTGTAAATTAAACCCTTCTTACACTACAGAAAATTCTACTGAAATATTATACTTAGCAATCCTACATGGAGACAACTTAACAATCCAGGTTCCTATCCATAATAGGGGAGAATATTTCCAAAAATCCCAAAATGAAATATATCAAATGTCTCAAACTGGTGACTTTTATAGAAATATATTTAAATAAAGTAAATACTTATAATATTTATTATCATGGAAGAGGAAAATAAAAAACGTGAAATCCTTTCTGTGGAAATACTTTATGATGATAGAGAGGATTTAGATATACTAACTGAATCTGAAGATTTCCACAAATTATTATTTGATGAGGTTGTAGCTGGTATAGAGGAAGCATTAGAAACTAATTTTACTCAAGCTAAGATAATTTACATCCCTAATTTAGAATGCTCAGTAGTAATGTATAGACGTAATTTTAAAGCTGCTATCGAAGGGGTAATTAAATTTTACGAAAAACAAGAAGATTATGATAAGTGTGCCGAATTGGTTAGATTAAAACGTAAGGTTGATGGGACAGAAAAAAGAAATAAAGGAAATACTTGAGTCTATTTTAGGTACTACTATTCACTTTGCTAGTGATAAAGTAGATGAAGAAACTAAAATGAAAAATGAATTTATTAGAATAATAGATTTATTTGAGGAAGCTTGGCAACGCCAACACAAACTGTATAGTACTTTTAAAATAGATATATCAACGATGGATGATATTTATTTTCAAGTAATAGAAAGTTTAATTCATTTTTGTTTTGAACCTATAGCAGCAGAAGCTATATTATTTTATGTTTATACTCGATTTGAAAGTGGGGAAGATATAGTTCCTTTTTTAGATGATTTAGGGGAAGAACACATCTTTAATAACAAAGAAGAGTTATGGGACTATTTAGTAGATTTAAAAATAAAAATAGATAAAAATGCCAAAGGCAAAGCCTCTTAGTAAACAAATGATTTTAGCTGCCATGAATAAAACCATGTCAAATAGGGCGGCTAGTCGTTATTTAGGTGTTTCATATATTCACTACAAAAAATGGGCTAAAAATTATGACGCAACCAAAGAAGGATACCCAGATTTGTTTGAACAACACAAAAATCAATCAGGTAAGGGTATACCTAAATTTTTAAATGGTAGTGTAAAACAACCCGCTGTACTAGATATTATAGAAGGTAGAGTTGATAGTTCTCATTTTTCTGCTGCCAAAATCCGTGAAAGGATGATAGGGGAGGGTTATTTAGAGGATTGTTGTTCAAATTGTTCGTTTAATGAACGTAGGGTGTTAGATTATAAGGTTCCATTAATAATGAACTTTAAAGACGACAATAAAAAAAACTATAAATTAGATAATGTAGAACTTCTCTGCTATAACTGCTATTTTCTAACAGTTGGGGACATATTTAGTGATAAACAAGTTCAAACAATGGAAGAACACAAACCTACTAATGAAGGTAAAGTAGATTGGGAAATTGATGATTACCATTTACACCGCTTAAAAGAATTAGGTTTGGAGGATAAAGACGAACTAAACCTAATCTCCAGAATATGAAAAAGCGTAAACATCAAAATCTAGTAACTGATTACGAAAAACAAAAACGTAAACAACTTGAAAAACTTGCTACAAAAAGCTTGGAGAATGATGAGAAGATGCTTAAATTCAAGTCAAAAGAAATAAAAGGAGATTATCTTGATTTATTCTAAAATGCCGTATGTGAAGCAGATAACAGTAGCAACGTATGAGGAATTCCTTAACATGGCCAAAACCAAAGACTTTACTCTTGCTAAAGGTATTGTGGAAAAAGTATTAAGTAATTTAGATACTAAAGAAGAATCAATTCCTGTGTTTGAAGTTGAAGTGGAAGAAGAAGGAACTGTTTATACCTTATCTATGGAAACAGGTGAATTTATTAATATCTTAGAAGTAAATCTTACCCATTACGAGAGGGAAGAACAATATGAAGACTGTACAAAAATTATTGGAGCAATAAACTATTTAAAATCAAAAAATGGCTAGGAAAATTAACGCATTGGAAAACGCCCCCAATGAACACAAAGTGAGCCGGCCTGGTATTCACTCTAAAACAAAAACCAGTAAAAACAAAAATTCTAAAAATTATAAAAAAGCCTATAGAGGCCAAGGAAGATGAGTAAAAACAGCCCCCATCAAAGGTTGAAGACATTCCAAAATTGGGATCGTTTTATGGAACATGAATCCCCTGCATATAAGGAACGCAAAAAGAAACAACCCAAAAAGCCAGGATATCTCCCCCCAGATGAGTCAGACCTCCAAGATTACTACAGTGGTAAACGTTGACCCCCAAATAGTGACAGCTAAGCAAGCTATGAGGACTATGTCTGATGAAGATTTAGTCTTTATAGCTGCTTATTACCCCAGGGTACTTAATAATATGTGTATGATGGTTACTTTAGAAGACCAATTAGAAAAGGAAGACAAAAGAGCCAGTCATAAAATCGTCATAGCAAATCCGAGGAAATCCAAGAACTTATTCTTATATTTATGGAATAAGTTTAAGCAATGGCTATTTTTCAAATTTGGGAAGACGGAAAGTACCGAGAGGTAATACAAGATTCACCCCAATTTAAGTATAAACCTAAAGGTTATAAATTTGTGAATATTCAACGTTTGACCTATCAACAGGATCATTGGATGCCACCTATGCTTTTTAATACTGGAGGTAAAAAATACTTAATGCCTTCATGGACTGAGGTACACCCGGATACACAATTGAGTGATGTAAGGTGGGAACGTCCTAAGGTAAAGGTTAAGGAACCTGAAATGATAACTAAGACATTTACTTCTAAAAGTAATCCTGATATTACTTATGAGGCACGTAGGGTTACTTTACCTACTGGTAAGTACCAATACAGTTGTTCATGTCCTGGAGTATGGAGAGCAAAAGATAGAAAATGTCTTCATATTAAAGATTAGGAATCTTGAATCCTAATTCGTATATTTAGAGAATAAGATAAGGAAATGAAGAATAAACAACATAACAGTCGCCTTCGCCGTAGGGATTACGGTAGTAAGATAAACAGCCTAGCTTACGCTATGATTAAGGGTGATGTTAATTCTGTTAAAGATTGTTTTGAAAGGATAACACGTTATGGTGGGACGATGGATCGCCGTGCATGTGAGCAATTCCTTAGAGAGTTTAGGGCAGAAATGGAGGAGAAAGTCCCTAGCAAACGGCAACGTTCCGTAGGTATGGAAAAATCCAAGCGGAATCGTGAAATGCGTGAACTGGAAAGGCAGTTGGGTATTAAAAAAGGAAGAAAACGGTCATCTTAAAGTCATCCCAAAATGTGGGATCCGGAAATCCGGTTCGTATATTCATGGGGTAAGGTTGAGAAAGAGATGAGTTAAAATAAAAATAAAAAATGAATTACATAATTTTTGTACTAGTACTAGGGGTTATTTTTGGTGGGGTGTTTTATATGGGGGAATCTACAAGTGGAAATAGCACTACACAGGATAAAAGTACTATAAATGTAAATGTTATTGTAGGGTTGGTAAAATTGATAGCAGGTGTAGTTTTGGTAACTGTAGGATTGATTAGTATTCTAAATTAAATAAAAAATATGGCGCTGTGGTGGAATTGGTAGACACGACAGACTTTAGACGGAAAGAAAAATTGAGCCTCATAGTCGAAAGATTATGTTGCACACACCCTCAAATTCGGGGAAGGCTTTAAAATGCTAATCCCGAGCCAAGCCTAAAAAGTTAGGAAGGTGTAGAGACTTGACGGGGGTGGCCTAACCTAGAAATAGTATGGTTGAGAGAAAGTCCAGACCACAAACAATGAAAATTGGCAGCGAAAGCTGTAGTTGGTACGAAAATCTGTTGGGCAGCATTGCCCGTGCCGGTTCGAGCCCGGCCAGCGCTACTAATAAACACGAAAGAATAATGTTTTGACATGTTTACCCATATTTATGAATATGGAATACATCAATAAAAACCCTGAATACAATAAAAACAAAGCTAATAGTTGGAAAAAAAGTGGAGTAAAACCTAAAGATATACCTAAGGATACTTTTATCCAAATTTGTAATGAGTCTGTATCTATGACTAGGGCAGCTGCAAAATTAGGATTACATTTTAATACATTTAAAAAGTATGCTAAATTATATGGGTGTTACAAAACAAATCAATCTTTAAAAGGTGTAAAAAAACATATACCTAGACAGATTGAAAAATTAGAAGATTACGCAACAAGAGCTTCAGTTAGAGGTAGGATTCTTAAAGAAAATTTATTAGATTACAAATGTGAAAGTTGCGGGATTGAGGAGTGGAATAACAAAAAAATAGCATTAGAATTAGACCACATCAACGGAAGTGGTTGGGACCACAGGTTAGAGAATTTAAGATGGTTATGTCCAAATTGCCATTCTCAAACTAAAACGTTCCGAGGAAAAAATATATAATGCACCTGTAGCTCAATTGGATAGAGCATCTCACTTCTAATGAGAAGGTTTTGAGTTCGAGTCTCAACAGGTGTACAAGTAGTTCTTTACATATTGAAATAAATTAACATTCGTTTGAAATAATATGCGCTTGTAGCTCAGCTGGTTAGAGCGTCCGACTCATAATCGGCAGGTCCTAGGTTCAAGTCCTAGCAGGCGCACTATTTCGTCCGGTATCGGCTCTGCCTTATACGCAGTTGAAACCGTAACTGGTTACATATGGGTTCAATCCCCATCCGGACGACAAATGAAAGTGAAGGAAACCCCACCGCGCTGATCACGCTCGGGGGGGTATGACTGAATGTGTTCCTATGATTTAGGGGGACAAAGTACACATGTTAATAGGTAGCTCAACTTACAGCAAGCGCTGTAGGGGGTGAAAGCCCAGTGTGGGCCTATTAAGGTGTGGTTGTGCGATGTAGAAACTAAATTCTACTCATCGATGTTGTGAACTTCAATTGGGGTTAGCAGCCATGAAGTGAAACAATTAACAGGTATGCGGGATTAACACTCCTCTTATATCGTTATGAGTTACCAACATATTTCGCCTGCTGGTCGCGCTTAAAGGCT
>Ga0181398_1000492_pt1 | contig 11773 bp, 9 predicted proteins | sample 21SPOviralmetaG_FD_130127 | JGI IMG/M metagenome (GOLD analysis project Ga0181398, IMG submission 130127) | Marine viral communities from the oligotrophic San Pedro Time Series (SPOT) site, San Pedro Channel, CA, USA - 21 SPOT_SRF_2011-04-29 | ecosystem: Environmental > Aquatic > Marine > Strait...
AAGGTAGCTTGGGATGGTGATTGGCCTGAGCATTGGAAGGAGATTAGAATACCAGAACGTAAACAAAGATTACTTGACAAGTACCAAGGTGAGAACGGGGTACTAAACTTCTATGTCTTTCGTAAAGACTTAAAAGAAGCTTGGCGTATTCGAGACTACCTACTAACTAAAGAAAGTTTAGCAGAAGCTAAGGGCAGATACATTAGAAAAGGTGAACTGTTCTTTCACATTCCATTTACAGATGCGGAGTTAATAATACTATGATAAATTTAGATGATGCTTTGTCTACAATAACTGTAGACTCAGACAGTCCTACTACTTTAACTATGGGTAATGACTATGATCCAGTGAGTAAGCCTCAACACTACGGTCAAGGTACGATAGAGTGTATAAAGTATATAGAAGACTTCTTGACAGATGAGGAGTTAATAGGTTACTATAGAGGTAATATTGCAAAGTACCTTCACAGATGGCGATATAAAAATGGCGTTCAAGATTTGGAGAAAGCACAATGGTATTTAAGCGCACTGGTCCAACTACAAAAGCGAAAGTAGCTAAACCTTTTAATCAAGGCTATAGAGGTTTCCTAGTAGGAAACTTAGTTAATCCCTATGTTCAAAACACTAAGGATCATAGGGACTGGGAGTTTGGCTTTAATAAAGCCTACTTCAAAAACAAGGAGCAAGTACTTGACAAAGAGTCTCGAAGAAGAAGCTAAAAAGTTTGCTAAACAAAAACGTAAGCCTTCGACTGTCAAGGAGCTATCACCTAGATTATATTTAGCAGGTCAAGCTATGGGTGGTTTTATTGCAGCAGGTAGACAGACTTGGCGAATGGAAGAAATTAAAAAGGCATCGTTTGATTGGGCAGACTATATGTTAGATGACGATACATAAAAAAAGAGGGGGCGTTTAGCCCCCTTTATTTGTTAAAACTTATTGATTGTTGAACTCCAATCATCATAGGTATCAACAAGATTTTTAATTTTTAATAGTTGTTGATAACCATCCTCCATATCTAATACCTTTTCCATTTTTTGATCGTAAGTTAAATCAAAAAATCCAAACTCTATTGGTAATAAGTTTAAAACCTCATTTGTTTTAGTCTTACTCCTAGAAAGTTTTCTTACGATGTCTAAACTTTGAGGTACTAAGCCTCCTGTTTCCATTTGGTATTCTACCGATTCTTTAGCATTTTCTCGTAGTGTTGCTAAAACTTGTTCTTTGGTCTCTTGAGTAGACCTAAAATAATCAGGGTTTGCAATAATAGCTTTTTCAGCTTCTATTTGTAATGCAGGTGCAAGTAACCCATCCATATAGTTTTTTACTCTAGGTGGTCCATTCCATCTAATTTGAGTAAAAATATTAGCTCCTGCTGAATTAAACATTCTTTCTACTAAGTTAGGGTTTTTATCCCCTCTTACACCAAATAAATATCTACCTGCATCTACTTCTTTACCTGACTTAAATCCTCGTGTTGGTGTGGCTCTTCTTTCTGTATCGTCAGACTGACCAGTAAGTTGATTGAGATAACGACCTGCTTCGTTAAAAAATCTATTACCCTGACGAAGATCGGGGTTCATTTCCATGTCGTTAAATAAACCATAAGCAGTATTAACTGGATCAAGGTGCCGAGTAAAACCAGAAGTTATTTTTGAACCAGACGCACCAAGTAAACTATAAGCTAGTGGACCATAATCTCCGTCTTTAGCCATAGCCCAAGCTCTACTCATAGAGTTTCCAAGATCATCTAAATCTCTCAGTGCTTGTCCAGGACCAACTTGAACTGTAAGATCAACCCACAAATCATCTGGAATAGCTGACATAAATTGTTTGACAAATCTTTTATCTGTAAGAAGTTTTTCACCTATCTCAGGTAAAGTTAAATCCTTAGAATTTGTATCAATTAAACCATGAGCAACAGCTTGACTAGTAGCTCTAATTAAAGATATAGGCCACTCAAACTCACGATTTCTTATAGTGCCATCAGGTTGCCTATCTTGTTTAAAAGTTAAACCAGTTTCAATTCTTTCTATTGCAGAGTCACCTTCAAATCCAACTTGATTACCAACACCAATTCCAACTGCAGTCCAACCAACAACCATTTTTGCAAATAACTCTGCACCATCTTCTGTTATCGGGTCAATGGTCTTATTCATAGTTTTAGCTGTAACATAGCTAAAATAATTAAACCCACTAAGATCTCCTGCAGTTGCAATGGTAGTATTTAAAAAGCTACCAAATGGTACGACATAACCACCGATAGAACGGTTAGTTACTGTTTCAATACCTCTTGCAATTTTTCTTTTAAAATTTGTAGCAGGTAAACTAGACCAGTTTACTGATGCTGTTTCTCTCATAGTTCTTTGAACAGCTTTTTCCATAAGCTCACGAAACTCTGGTCTAGCCATAACAAATTCTACATCTGGGTTTGTAAAAAAATCTTCAGGACTTTTACCATACTTTTTCATAATCTCTTGATTAAGATTTACACCAAAAGCCCAACGTTTTGTTAGATTGTCTTGCAGTTTAGCAAAGGTAATTGTTTGAACCCCTTTAGTATAAGTGTCTGCAAATTTCCACAGCTTATTATTAGGATCAATATCAAACATTTTAAGGGTGTCGTTAACGCCTCCATCACCTGCAATATCTCTAAACAACTTTTCAGCCATTTTAGGATTCATTTCTAAAATTGCATCTGCATACTCAATGGGAATATCTGGAGATATGGCATCAGTTACCCTACGAAATGCTCCTCCCCATTCTCCATAAGTTCTGTTGAAATACATTTCTGCAGCTTCATCGTTACCAAAAGCTTTTGCAACACCTCCACGAGTTATATCTATTGCACCAGTTAAAAAATCTGCTGCAGTATTTAAAGATACAAGTGTTTTAAAACCTTGAAGGTTAGCACCAGTGGTAGCTAAGTGAGATGTAATTAATCGTTTGTACATAGACAAAGCAGCTTGTTGATGCTCTGGTCCTTCTGATGGTTGAACTCTTTTGTAGTTTTCTAATATCTCTTTATTACCTACACCAGCTTTTGTAAGACGAGATAGTTCAGAAGCAATCCATAAATTTTCACCTGCTAAACTCATGCTGTTTTTCATAACAGCTTCCATAAGAGCAGGAGATACTTTACCTTTATCTGTCCTTACACCGTCAAGTAAAAATCCTGTTTCTTCTTCCCAAGTTCTTACAATCTTATCTAGCTTAGTTGGATTTATAAAACGAATAGTTCTTGCGTATGCACCAGTTATTTTTGACTCTTTTACAATTGCAGGATGCATTACAAACCCTGCTTCTTCAAGAGCTTCAAAGTAACCCTTTACTCCACTTTCAGGATCACCTAACCAAAAGTATTTAAAGAAAGCATTATTAGCTGCAGCATCTCTTCTTTTTGCACCTTTACTGGCAATCAACCTAGCTGCCTCTTCTTTAGCTTGTTCCCAAGGTAAAAAGTTAAGTTTACCTCTAGCAGTTAAAGTTCCAAACTGACTGTCAAGAGATTGAAACAAACCATTCTTATTTAGTGCTTGACCAAGTTTTTTCCAAGCTTCTTCAGGTCCATGCTTTGTAATCATCTCGTCTATGTTTTTATACGATAGAATACTTTTTTCAGATAAACCAAACTTACGAAACTCTTTTATTCCTGCGGATGTACCATATACGACAGGAAATAGTATAGCACCTGCAGCAGAAAATGCACCTTCAAGTTTACTATATTCTTCTTGAGCACCGACATCTATAAGCTGCATCTGTCGCCCCATGTCTACACCAAATGTCAATGCTGCATCTATGCCAGCAACAGGTGTAGCTTTTAACATTGCATTACCTATAGCAATAGTTGCAGCTTTTTTAGTAGCTCCTTTTGCGGCAGCACTTGCATACATCGAAGTTAAAAGGTTATTAAGCTTTTTCCCTGTAATTTTTTCAGCACCTTTTTTAGCGGCAGGTCCAAGTACTTTTGACAACCCAAGAGATGCTAAGTTTAATGGGTCCCAAATTGCACCAGTTGCATAATCTATAGTACCATCAAATATATCACCTATAGGATTTCGTCTTTCACCACCATATATTGGGTCCATTTGTTTAAACAAAAGGTATCCACCTGCGAGTCCTAATAGTTGATCATCAGTTGCAGTTAATGAGTATGTAATTTCATTAGCTACAGTTACTGAGTGTCCCAGATCAAAAGATCTCATGTAGTTCTGCCAAAGCTCAAATGCTTTCTTTTTAGGCATAGTTCTGTAGTTACGGTTCATCAGTGCAGAACCTGCTGTAGCACCACCCATCAAACTGGAAGTGCTTTTAGCTAGTTTACCTAAAGATTTTGTTTCGGGAAATCGTGCTTCAAGAGATTGGTAGACAATTTCCATCAGGTCATCATCAGCTACTACATCGTCTTGAACATACTGTTTATTATCATCTCTTTCAAAAATATCGTAAACGTTGATAAATTTATCGGGAGTCTCGACAGTAAAGTTAGATGTAGTTTCTCCAAGATCAAGATCTTTTAAACTAAAAGACCCACCTATATCAGTATCTTCTGCAGATAGTTTAGGAGTAGGTAAGTCGTCTCCCTCAACTTGAAGATCACCTAAACTAAAAGAGTCACCTATTACAGGTTCCTCTTCTTCAACTTTTGGAGGTTCTACTACAGGAGCAGTAACCTGATTTTGCTCTAAATCGCTTAGAGAAAAGGTATCTGTCATGTTATTTTCCTGAGTAAGTTTTTGTTACTTTTTTACCATCAGCATTTATAAAAGTAACTTTATCGCCTTTTTTAACTACACCATATTTTATTAATTCTCTTAATATTTTTTGACTAGAAACTTCAATTGGAGCTGCTTCCATCGCTTGTTTTAACATCTCTGGTATAGGTGCAGTTTCAAATCTAGGTTCTGCAGCTTTAATTTCTTCAACACCTGCATTACCATACATCATAACTAAGCCAAACAAATCATCTTTTTTAGCATCATCTAATCCCATTGCTATTTTTGTATCTCTTTTAGTTATAAAAGCTAATACTTCTTTTGCTGTTTGAACTTGATCTGGAGTTCCAGTCTTTTGAATTTCGTTAAGAGTTGTTTTAGCTTTGCTTATAGAGTTACGTTCAGTATTTGCTCTAGCTGTAATGTTACGTTTTATAACATCAGTCCACTCACCTAATTTACCTGGATCTAACCCCTCTACAATAGTAGGTTCTATAGGTGCTACAATACTACCTGTTGTGCCTACATTACTTTTGATACTAGACTTTACCAATGCATCTAAAGGACCACCTAAAACAGTTTCCATTTGTTTAATTAATGCATCAGCTTTTGATGGATCAGGTTCAGTAATAACTAAATTACCAAAGTATTCATTAGCCCCTTCTCTAAAACTATCAATAAGGTTTTGACCAGTCTGACCAGACTTTACAAGTTCTTGGTGATGCTTTTGTAAAATATCAAATGCAGATTTCATAACAGTAGGATTATTTAAACCTGCAAGTTGAGATAATACTTTATTATCATCTTCTATACCAAGTGCTTTAATAGCTGCAGAGTATTGTAAAATTTGAGCTTTAGAATCTGTAGTACCGCCTACTGCTGCAACAAAGTCTGTTCCAACAAGTTTACCATCCATAACTCGTTCAAAAAGAAGTTTCTGCATTTCATTTGCATGTGCGGCAATGGCTGCTTCTTTAGCTGTTTCAGTTTTAACTCCGTACTGGTAATCAAACTGTTCATTAGCTGTTTTAGATCTAAGACCAATTTCTTCTCTTAAATCTTCTTGTCTTGCTTTTCTATCACGCTCAAACTTTTCGTTATCCCAAGCTACCAGTCTATCTTGAGCATCTACTGCTTTTTGCTCTGCATACTTATTAAGTATATCTTGCTGTTCTTTCCACCATTCTTGAGCTGAATCTCTATCATCTAACTCATAAGCTCTTTTTAAAGCTAATACATCCAGCTCAAAAATTTGTGATGCTTCAGTAGCTGCAGCAGAAGCTTTGGCTGCACGTTTTTCAGCTTCTATCTGTTGTTGATTAGTAATTTTATTTTTATCAAACCATTGTTTCCAAGCAACCTCGTTTTGTTTATCAAATTGAGTTTGCCAAATATCTTGATCAGCTTGCCTATCTGCAAGAAGTTCGTTTCTCTCTCTAATTCTTTTGTTTCGGTTATTTAAACCTGTAAAATGCCCTATACCCATTATTCCATACTCCTAGACATCAAACCCATAGACTCTTCTTTGGGCATACTTTCTTCTTTAGGCATATCTGTTTCAGGTTCTTTAAGTTCTGCCTTAGCTACTATCATCATTGCATCGGTTTGCTCTTTGGTATCTTGATCAACACCTTTATCTTCTTGATAAGTTTCCTCTACATCAATATTTAATTTCTTAAGCATCCTATCTGCACGAGCTACATCACGCCTATACTTCTGTCTAGTTCTAGCTTTTGGATCTTCAAGACCTTCATTGTAGTCTATACCTAAAACATCACCTACATCTTTTATAAACTCATGTAGTACAGGTGAAATAATTAAACTTACATCAATGCTGTGTATACCTGCCATAACTCCCCCACGAGTTATACCTTGTACTAGTGTCGGAATATCAATACCCTCTTCTAAAAAGAATCCTATGTCTTCAAAAGCTTGAGCATCGTTCATCTTATCAAGATGATACATTGCTGCTTCTTCTGGATCAGTTATTTCTGGAGGATTTTGAAAAGGTGTTCCCTTTGGCTCTTGTGTAAGAGAATATCCTGGTGGTACTCTATCAAATATCATTATTATTCACCTCTGTAAAACTTATTAATACTTTCAACTGTAGCATTTCCATCAGGTCCAGCCCACTTTGGATTTGCTTCTAATTCAGCACTACCTTTTTTATAGACTATATAATCAGAAGATGCATTTCTAGCTGCAGGAGCTGCAATCAAAAGACCTAACGAAGCTTTTCCGTCATAATTCCAACGATCTAAGTACTTTTCTAAAGCATCTAAGTGGTCTACTGGATTAGTAGAAGCATTGAGTTTATCTAAATCAATTCCAGCTTCATTTGCTGGAGTTCCTAATATCTCAAACATATTTTTAGCTTTAGGATCAGTTAGTAGGCTACTTTCTTTTGCAGCTACCCTAAGTATTTCACGTTCTGTTATATCATACTTTTCAGCAATTGTCGATAGTTTAGTTGTAAATTCAGTATTTTTTTTCAAAATATCTATTGTACCAGTAAAGTCACCTAATATAACATCGTCTTTAAAATTACCTTCTTCAAAAACTTTATCAGGATCTGTTACACCCAAATCACTCTCAGAGGTTGGTGACATAAGACCTTCACTACCCGCTTCAATTTGTTCTAAAGTAACTACATTACCTTCGTCATCTGTTAATGCCCTGTTAGTTGGCCCTTCTTTAGAAGGTGGCATCATGGCTTGTCTTACACTTTCTTTTACCTTAGTTTTTTTAATTAAGTCTTCCATAGCATCTTCATTGCTATCTTCAAAAACAGCAGCTTTAGCAACTCTAGGATCTGTAACAATAACACTTCTTAAAGGAGTTGCTTTTTGAGCTGAATATTTATTTGGATTATCTCTAAGATTTTTAAGATAATTTAGATAGGGTACATTAACACTCATTTTATACTCCTTGACCTGTTGTAGTATTAGATAACTTAAAAATATCACTAAAAGAAGTATCACCAAATAGTAAATCACTCCACCATTCTGATTTAGCTGCATTGTCATCAAACTCTAATTTCATCCTTATACCTGCTAGACTTTGTTCACCCAACAATATTTTTAAAGCTCTGTCTGAAGCACTTTCTGCTTGTGCAAAAGAGTAAGACATAATATCTCTTTCTTTTTGCCAGTAGTCATCAAGAGCTTTTTGAGTAAGTCCATTAACTTCTTTTGCATAAGTTAGGTTAGCAACATTTTGAGCTGCTGTATTAGCTGTAGTAAGATCCTGCCGCCATTTAGCATTTGCTTGAGCTACAACAAGATAGTTTTGTGCATTAAACATTTCTCTTTGATTTTGTAGTGCAGAGTTAAATTCTAATACTGCATTTGCTTCTTCTGCATTAAATTGATTAATAGCATTTTGTTGAGCTGCGTTAAACTGAGAAACTTGAGCTGACAAGTTTGAAGAAAACTGAGTCATCTGATTTTCACTAGTAGCATTAAATTGCTCGTTTGCATTAGCTTGAGCTGTATCACTAAGCATAGCATTTGTAACTGATTGAGCTTTAAACAATGCTGTAGATTGTTTATTGTTTAAGTTAGCCATGTCTAACTGTAAAAAGTTTTGAGCATTTTGTACAGCAGATTGTTGTAAATTACTCAGATTAGCCATATCAACTTGAGATAGTGCAGCTGCCTCTGCCATTATAAGAGCTTGCTCATTATTTAAACTAGCTAAATCCATACTTTGAGCAGCTCTAGAGTTTTCTAATGCAATCTGTTGATCAGCACTAAAGTTTATGTTTGCTATCTCAGAAACTCTTGCTGCATTAGTAACCTTACGTTGAAAAGATTGATCAAATTCTATTTGTAAAAACTTAGATCTTTGTTCAGCTTTAAATAGAGCCATTTGCTGTTTATTACCTGCATCTATCTGAGCAATAGGTAGTGCAGCTTCCATTGCAGCTTGTATAACAGCTTGCCCTGCCATAGAAGAAGCACCAAGTCCTCTTTCTGACATTACAGCATTAGCTTTACGCATAGCTCCTGCAGCCCATGCAGGTGTTTGACCATCATCAAACTGCGACATAAGAGTTGCTAACTCGTCTTGTATAGAAGCAGCTTGTACTTCACCAGTACCAAATGCTCCTGTTACTTGACCTTGATTTACACCAGTTCCAGTAATAAGCTCGCCTATACCACCTGTTGTCTGATCTAATGTTCTTTGAGGTATTCCTGCTTGTCCTACAACATCAGCTACTGTTTGAGCTGTATCAGTGGCAGCAGTTACGTTAGAAGCAGATGTAAAAGTTTCCATAATAGGATTACCTTCTGCGTCAATTGCAGGTGTACCATCTGGATTTACTTTTTGTCTTAATTGAGTTTGACCAGTAATCTCTTTCATACGGTCTCTGTCTAAAGTCTCTGGTTGAAAACCCCCAGTGGTGGTCATATAATCACCGACTTTTAGATTATTAGCCGTAATAAATTGATCAGGTGTAAAATTTTGTCCACCTAAGCTAAATGTACCTGTTGTCGGATTCCAACTAGCACCTGCAACAGCGTTAGCCATACCCTGATAATTTGTTGTAGTACCACCCATTAATTGTGTTTGAATAAGAGGAGAAGCCGCAGCTACAGTAGCATCAACAGAAGTTGGTGTATCGACTGCTGCAGATATTACTTTACCTGTTTCGTCCATTATAGCAGGAGTTCCTGGACCTTTAGCTTGACTTACATCAGATACTTGAGCCAACTGAGTACCAGTTATCATTGGAGCTGTACCTAAAGATTGACCTGCTGTAGACTCAAGGATTGTTCCAGGAGAAGTAGATTCAAACATCTTAGAAGTTCCTGGTGTCGTTACCATAGTCGCAGGATTAAACGTAGCTTGAGCTTGTCTATTACCTAGAGATTGTAGATATTGTGCAGGAGTTTGTGTTATTGTTTGTCCTGTTACAGGATCTTGAAAGCTTACATTACCATAAATTTTATTAGGATCAAGAGCTGTATTAGTAACAGTAGATCCATCTTCACCACTAAATCCTTGAATATATCCTCCACCATAAGCACCAGTAGTATAAGTATTACCACCTGCTGTTAGTGGATTATACACAGAAGCTGCTCCTACTAACTCACCACTTTGTTGTACTTCTACGTATCCTGCAGGAATTGGTTGTAAAGGTTTACCACCTTGAAATACAATATATAACTGAGCACCTGTATTTGGATTACGATATAGTTTTTGAGTTATCTGATAAGCAGATACATCTTGACCTGCGGCTTGTTTTTCTGCAATAGTTTGAGGTTGATATAGTGCAGCTGTTTCTTCTTCTCTTTCTGATAAAGCATCTACTTGATTAGCAACATTTGCACCAAATGTTTGTGCAGGAACTGTGTAAGTGCCACTAGGTCCAGGTGTAACTAAAGCATTGTTAGTATTAAAACTACCATCAGCTCCAGGCATATTAGCCCTTTCTAGTGCTGTAAGAGTATCAGCTTCATTAGTATAGTTACCAGATACCCCTCCTGCACCTGCTACACCAGTTCCTGATCCAGGAGTTCCAGTGGCTGCACCAGTTGTATCATCTCCTTCTTTTAATTTCTTTTTTAGTAGTAAATCCCACTCAAGCATGTCAAGAGCTGCTCCAGATGGAGAATCAAATTGACCCCAGTAAGAAGAATTACCTACTTGATCATCAAAATCTATACGGTTTTGTTCAATACTTTGGCCTTCATTAAGATTTTGAAAACTTGCATTTGTTTGCACATTACCAACACCACCCATAGATTCGAGTTGTTGTTGTAAGTATGTCTGATTAGCAACGTTATTATTTACAACTACATAGTCATCTGGATTAAGACCTGCTGCTATAAGCTCTTCATCAGTAGGTGCATTCTGCCATTGGTCATAAAGTATTTGAGCAGATATATCTTGAGCAGAGTTATTACCATAAAAATTTTCGTTACTTCCTGGTTTATAACCATAGTCTTCTAATATTTTATAAGCTTCTGTAAAAGCCATAGAATCACTAGAATCAATTCCTAATGCTTCATATGCTGCATTTAATGTAGCACTTGCAACACCTGTGTTTTGAGATAAAAATGTTAAATCTGCAAGTGCTTGTACATTTGCTGTAGTTACATTTGTGGCAGTACCTTGTGCGTAAGAACTAGCTTCTGCTGCAGTTCCTGGCATGTCTGTATAGCCAGAGTCTCCATCTGCAGCACCTTGATTACTAGCCATAGTTTGGGTGTTATTATCTAAAGTAGTTACTGTAAAATCTTGACCACCACCAAACTCTTGTGTCTGCTCAATAGCACTTTCTAGGCTATCAACATTATATGATTGACCATTGTCAAATGTTATAGTAGCTGTGCCATTTGCATTTTCAGTAATATTCATATCTATTCCTTACTTTCCCATTGTCATCCACACTGCACCTGCAATAAACGTCAGCAGTGCGACAGTGGTTACTTTTACTATTGTTGACCAGACAGACTTGCGTGTGTCACGCCATGCCTCTAGCAAACTTCTCATCTCTATAATATCTCTGGCAGCATCATCGTCAAGTAGCCCAATAGAACGCAGTGCCTCTTTAGCACCACGCCTAGCTGCTTTGTCTAGCATTTCTTCTATCTGTTCTACTGTGAGTGTAATGTTGTTCATTAGTTATCCTATGCCACTGCGTAGAAGATGTATGTTGCACTAGATTTGTTAAGGTCAGTTGTTGTATTTTGATTGACAATAAAGCCTGTGCTTGCTGGATCTAAAACATCTTCAGGATTAGAATTATATGAGGCACTTGCAACAGTGTTCTCAAAGTACGCTTTATTGATAACACTATAAGGGTCATTCCCAGAGACAATACCTCTAGTCGAATCAATAATATACCAATGACTATTATCATCACCTTCATTTGATCCACTATCTGTTCTTTTAATTAAAACAAATCGTGCACCTGAAGTAAAACCACAGTCAATAGTCTGATTAGAACCGTTTCCTGAGTATGAACCTACTTTAGATATTCCTGCAAGAGTAGCAAAACAATATGCAATATAGGTTGTACCATTTGTGTCTAAAATTTCTCGAACATTA
>Ga0181398_1000495_pt1 | contig 11728 bp, 7 predicted proteins | sample 21SPOviralmetaG_FD_130127 | JGI IMG/M metagenome (GOLD analysis project Ga0181398, IMG submission 130127) | Marine viral communities from the oligotrophic San Pedro Time Series (SPOT) site, San Pedro Channel, CA, USA - 21 SPOT_SRF_2011-04-29 | ecosystem: Environmental > Aquatic > Marine > Strait...
ATACTATACATTTTTTTTTTTCACTATTTTTTATTCGTCATCACTGAATACACTCAAATCTTCTTCTTCGAATAATTCTGCGACTGGGTGTTTTGCTACATTGATATCCTCCATACCCATCGCTTTCGCCTCCGCCATTTCTTTCTTCGTCCGTCGCTTGCGGGTGGTTTTCTGCTTTGTTTTAGGGGTAGCGTCCGCGAGTTTCTTAGCGTCTTCAAATGCTTTGCGTCCCATTGCCGTATATTTATCTTCTTTTTTTTGTTTCTTCTTCGCGGAATGTGCTGGGGCGGTCTTTGATGCCTTAGATTTCTTTGCCCCCGCTGGTTTCTTCGCGGTTTTCTTCGCGGTTTTCTTTGCGGGTTTTGTTGCGGGTTTTGCCCCACCACCGCCGATTGCGAGGTTGTAGTAGTCACGGATTTTGGAGCAGTCGTATTCACCCGTAAACTCCCACCCATCTTCACCCGCTACAATATGTTTTTTCCACCACGCGATAAACACCTTGCTATTCGTGCGTTCCGTAGGTTCAGGGACTTTACGGATATCGTCGCCTTGCCTCATAAACTCCGTAGAAAATTTAAAATTCCACGCGTTCTTTTCCTCTTTCTTGAATGTCGCCCATATGGGATACCAGTTGTCTTGTAGCGACCATTCCTTACGGATAAACTTTTTTGACTTACCCTTACCTTCGTGTATGTCCCTACCACGCCAGTCCTTACCCATAATCATATATTTAAATTTTTCCTCGCAATATGATACTACGTTGGAGTATTGACCCTTTGTGCGTTTTGATTGGTCGCCCATTGGGCGGTCAGGGTGGCGACCACCCCGTTTGTGGGCGACCTTTAGTCCGTAGCATTCGCATAACAAACGCACCCGTTCGTCATTCGTCATTTCGTCGTCCCATTCAATTTCTTCCCATACCTCTTTGAGTTCTTTCATTTGCGTTTCTTTGAGTATTTGTGCCTCGTTCTTAGCGTTCTTCTTTATCTTCTTCTGCTCTGCTTCCAGTCCCGCCATTTCCTCTTTCGTCAGTTTCGCCATGAGGGCGAGAATTTGCTCTTGTGCGGACATAGTGCCTATGATAATATGAATTGAGTTGCTGATAATATGGAAAGTTCTAAAATCCTATATAATCTATATACGTTGTCGAATTTGATACTTCTTACGGAGTCAGCGAAAATTTCAATCAGGTTTTTTTTGACCCTTTTTTTGCTTTGATATGTGTATTAACTGAATTCTATATTTTCTATATTTTTTCGAGATGAAAATATGAAAGTGAAAGTTTAAAATATGAATTGATATATAATTATATGGAGCGAATACTTCTAACATACTTTCATCAAACTCAAACCGAATTTATTACTTTTTTTTTAAAAAATATTTCTATATTACGTTTCTTCATTTCATATTATTCATCATTCTAAAATATGAAAGTATAAATATTATATGAATATAAGATTCAAACATTCAAAAAATAAATTCAAATTTCAAAGTATCTCATTTCTCGTGAAAATAATATTCATATAACATTTTTTTATTTCACGATTTTCTATTTTAGAGTCGTAACCATATCATATTAGCATCACGTTTCCATTTATATTTATATGTATATTCCATCATTTTCATATTATCTATTTCTGCGTCCATATTATAATATGGCATTCCTTTTAATGTATCACGTTTCTTTTCCATATCCCGAATATTGTTTTTCCATACTATATATGGGTTTAACGCACATACAGACGCCACTACATTTTTATCATACGGGACTTCCTTTATATCATCATACATCCAGTAGTTAATTGATAAATATTCTACTTCGTCCTCATCTATACTCCCTACTGCGTCCGCGTGTATTATTTTACTACCCCCCTCTTTATAAATTGCTCTCGCCGTAAATGGCATATATACAGGGTAATCCCTATTTTCAAATGTTAGGGGATTTTCAAAATCAAACCATTTAATAAATGTATTTAAGTCATTGTAAAATTGCTCCCCTAATATATAATTTCCAGTCCTTTTCTCTTTAAACGCTTCTCCCACCCATTTACCCCCTATGTGCTTTCCATCGTCATCATAAATGTATTCATATATCGCATCATCATTCGCTTCCTTTTTTGTTTCTGCTTCTATATACCTCTTGCTAAAATAGTTGTTAATTACTTTTCTAATCATTTTCTTATGATTAGTCATTCCACCAAAATCGATTACCCTACGTAGCAATGAACTTGTGCTTTTCGCTAAGGCGGACTTCATACTGATATCATCTTTGCTTAGAATACCTTTCCACTCTACGGACTCCCTAATATTAAATGCTTTTCGTAATACAGACGAACCCTTCACTAATGATTTAAACCCCTTATACACCTTTGTATCAAACATATCCCGTAATACCTCTTCGGGTGTATCATCCTTAAACTGATTTATAAAATTGCGTTTTTGTAATTCATATCTCTCCGTATTACCTAATAGACCACGCTTGTTTTGAAAGCGGTATTGCTCGTATAATACCTTATCATCTAATACTGCTATATTATCATACTCCCATTCGGCATTTATTCTGCTGATGCCTATACCTATATCATTAAATTTCTTTTTTGCTTTTGCTTCATCTCCCATATCGGGTTGTTTTGTATCACTTACCTCTATACCTATTTTTTTAAACATTCTCATTAATACAGACGACCCCCTTACATAATGCTCTCTCGTTATTTCACTATGTAAATTTTTAATTGCTATTTCGTATCTTTGCTTTTTTCTTTCGTCCCACTTAATTAGTCGTTTTATTATATTCTTCTCCGTAATAGCATATTTTATACTGCGTAATATTGATTTCGGTTTTCCATTCTTACCCCTTTTTAACCATTTCTTAAAGTCCGCCCGTATATATACATTAGTATTCTTGTGGTATGTAGTATTCTTTTCAATACTATCCTTAAATAATGGTTTTGATACATAATTAGGGCGGTTAAATATCGTCGGTTTCGCACCATTCGTAAGGTCGCAAACACGGATTTCATACTCCCGTAAGTATCTCATTCTCGCTGATATTTGTGCCGTATCTCTCGCACTGATAAATGAACTATCCGTAAGTAACCATACACTATCATATACCGATTTTGTATTATCATATGATACACCATTAGTAATACAGGAGGTCGATAGGACTAATTTACCATCACTCCAATACGCATTTACATTTTGTAATTTCTTGTTATTAGACGAATTACCATAATGGAGTTTTATATCATCTTCACTCAATTTACAATACTCCATAAAATATTTTTTCAATAAGAATACCCCTTGTCCTTCCACATCCTTACCCTTTTCACGACTGATTTTTAGGGGGGATGACTTACCCGTAAGATGGGGCATAAACAGATAAACCCTTTTACCTTTTAATATTTCTTCCAATAAATCATTCATAAAGCGGTAATGAGCGGAGCATTTAGGGTCATCTCGGTAATATATAATACTTCTCCCTTGTAGGTTTTTGTTATTCGATACTATTGTATGATACAGATGATAGTTTTTAAAATCAGTCATACCCTCTATATCATCAATAAATTTCATTGTCCTTGTCATCAATAGTCCATCACACATTATTACCTTCTTCGCAGTAGTCAGCAAATCCCCGTAAGCATTTACCACTTGCTCGTATCTATTACCAGGTAAGGTGCTTTTCATACTATCCGTAAGAAAGGTCATATTAACCGCTTCACACTCATCCACGACTACTAAATCATACCCCGTATGAGCGAATTGAGGCAAACTTTCTAATGTAGTAAGTAATACGTAACTACTACTATGGGGTAATACCTTTCTACCACTTTTAATATCTTTGTAGTCATATGTATCTTCCCCTAAATTAAATTTTTCCGTATCTATGAATTTACCTAAAATGTCCTCTTTTAAGGCGATACGATTACATATATACAGGACTTTACCGAATTGATTACGCTCGATTATCTCCCTTGTAAGTATCTGCGTGTCCCACGTTTTTCCTTGTCCTAACCCAGTGGATAATAATATGTATTTTTTCTTTATATTCTTTATCATTTCTACGGGTAAATACGGGTTCTTCTCCGTAGGTTTAAATATTGTATATTCTCCATTACCCGTAATATTATCCGCATCGATTATTGCTTCATTAAATTTTTGTTCGTCTCGCTCGTGAAAATCGGGATATTGCGATTTCAATGCCTTCTTTATCCATTCCATTTTTATCGGGATATTTAGGTCTTGTAGTGTATTCCACTGCTCTCTCCATATCTTTTTATAAGTATAATCTTCGTGAATGTTTATTTTACGTTTTCTATTATGGTCGTAATACGGGTTTCGCCAGTAATCACTAAATACATTATACCACTCCTCAAAATGTATTCCATTCGCCATACTCCACATCATTACCCTCCTATGGAATTGCTTACACATATGTTTAGGGCGTGTATCAAATAGGGATAATATCTGTAATGGTGATAACCTCGTCAAACTATCCACTCTCGGCGTTTTTCTATCTATTACAGGACTCACACGCATTTCGGTAATAAGTTTAGTCCCTTTAATTTTAAGTGTTTTACCCATCTTTTCCAATGATTTATCGAGGCATTTACACCCCGTAATATTTTGTAATACATAATCCATTAGGGATGTTCCTTCTTGTATCCGTTGCGTTCGGTGGGTTAAACCCTTTAATTTATCTTCGCATTTTAACTGATTAGGGAGTTTCAGTGATTTCTTACCTTGATATACACATTTATCAATATACATATTCACTACTTCGGGTAATGATTTCGTTAGATAATTACCCAGTAATATCCGCATTTTACTTGTAATGTAATACCCCTTACAAATCAAATGACACGAATACTTGTATATATTATCTGCCGTTAAACCCATTGCTTCACTAATTATAAATTCGGGTTTTATATGCTTCTTCTTCCCGTAATTTATAATCTTCGTGAATACTGCTTTTACTTCTTCTATTGCTTCTCGATAATACCCGTATAATGCTTTATTAGGGCGGTTATTTTCGCAATTTACATCTATATCCGCAAATAATTTAGTGGGTTTATTGTATATGACTTCGTGTAGTCCATTATTTCTTTTGAGCGACTTTTCTAAATATGCTGGGGTATATTTACAAAATAGGTCGCCGTTTCTTCTCGGGTTTTTTTTACCACTAATAACCACTTTCTTTATGGAGTAAGTTAGAGTATCCATTTCCAGTCCCTCTTCTATTGCGTTCCATATATTCTCGATTGCTTGATATATACCTATTCCGTTCGTATTGTATTTTTTATGATATTGCCAGTATGGTTTTTGTTGCGTCCATAATCCATAATATTCTTTCGGCACATATTTATAAATGCCATGTTGATATGGGTCGGGACGGACTTTATTGTATTCCGCTTCTGTATATAATGGATAATCTAAATCCATATCTTTTATTATATTCTTCATATTTTTTCTCGTCATCTCCATTCTAATTATATGCTTGCCCTCCTATTTGTTTTATACTTTGATTTAAGAAAATATATATAATATGATATTACGAATTGTCTTTAAATACTTTTTCAAAATCAAAATCAAATTTGATACTTTTTTTTTAAAAAATAAATTCTCGTGAAAATAAAATTCTTATAGTCGTCTTTTCATTTCACGATTTTTCATTTCAGTTATTATTCATATTAATATGCTCTTGCTCCACCCTTCTTCATATCGCATTTACATTCCTTTATCCCTAATGTAATCATTTGCCGAGTATTTGCTACACCACCGAAATTATACAGGTCGTAATCCCCATCTAATATCTGTATTTGTAACTCCGTAATAACTAATGGGTGGTTATTATGTAAATCTACCTCTATACCCGTAGCAAATGGGACGTCATTGTTATTCGTCTTCGCTACACCTATTATATTACGGACTTGCCCTTTCCCCCCGTTAGACATACCTATTGCGGTATTTACGGGTAATGACGGACAATTGATATACACTAAATTTTCTGGTAAGTCGCTCTTCTCCGTAAGGTTTGCCGTTAATGCCCCATCAGCACTTTCTAATGTTACACCTGTCGCTTCGGGTGCTGGTAGTAAATCATTGATTTCCGCATGAACTAAACATACCTTACTATTAGGGGCAATAGTTATTGCTTGCGAAAACTGACACGTAAAGTCATTTTCATTCCCTACGGATATAACAGCACCACCTTCTTTCTTAAAATTACACACCTGTATAAGTCGCATTGTATTTTTTTATAGTAATATTATAATACTAACAAAATAAATATGAGTAATGTAGATGTAATAAAAAATTTAATAGATAAAAAAGTAAGTAAAAAAGTAAATAAGAAAGTTATTGATATGAAAAAAATATTTAAACATTATAAGAGTAGTAAATCTAAAAAGATTTTAGAAAACCCATACGCTACCATAGACCCTAAAAACTACAACAAACAACATAAGAAGCAACTTATATTCGGCAAACTCCGTTAAGCGGAGAAGTTTATGAAAATATTATATTAACCCCCTCCTTAATAGCATTTTTTTTATACTTTAATTATACTAATACTATATCTTTAAATGAAAAAGAAACCGAAAAAATCGAACCCGACAGCAAGCGGAATTGCGACGGCAAAACCCTTATATAAACCATTCGTATCCACCCGTAAAAACAAAAAATATTCTGTATATGTAAAAGGTAAAAGCGGTAACCCCCGTTTAATCCATTTCGGGGACAAACGCTACGGGCAATTCAAAGACAAATTAGGGCATTATAAAAGATTAGACCATAACGACCCTAAAAGAAAGGCAAACTATTACAGCAGACACGGAAAAGCAACTACTAAGGATAGTGCTAAATACTGGTCTCATAAAATTCTATGGTAGTTATATACAATGCCGATTAAATCTAAAAAACAAGCAACCTACTTACGGGTAAACAAACCCTCTGTATATCGCAAACTCGCAAATCCTAAATATAAGAAAAAAACATATACAAAAAAAAAGAAAAAATAGAAAAACAATTTAAAGAAAACGTGATTATATATAAATATTATATTTCATAAACAAAGTATAAAACCCGTGTATGAGTAGTAAAACAATATATACTTACGCAACTAAAGTAGATAAAACACATATCTATTTTGAGTGTCCTGTCTGTAAAAAAACATATAATAAAGACGGCAATCCACGCAAAAATGGTAGAGTAGTCAATCATCGACATGGGAGCAATGGCGAATTACATAATAGAGTAGAGCATCGTCAGCATCATCATAATCATCAATACGGACGTAAATGGGGCGATGTAGTTATCCGTATTACAGATGCTACATTACGACTTTAAAAATATTATATCACGGGGTAAATCCATTTTCCAGCAATAGTAAAAGCAATCAAAATTACAATCACTCTTGTAATTTTTAGGTTTCTTACCATTAATTAATTTTATAAATTGTATCCTCTTACGGGGTATAATGATTTGTAAGGGACTATCTGTATCGCTAAATGACTCCCGTATATATGATGTATGTATTGCTGGTGAGGGCATTATTAAAATAAATGGTTTCCCTAATTCTTTCATTCTTTTCACTACTTCTTTTTTCTTACTAAATGGTGGATTACTTACTATTATATCCCCTAAATCATTTTTAAAAAAATCGACTTCTTCACTTATTACGGAGTATCCTAAACTCCTTAAGTCGTTCGCACTACTTCCATCCCCGTAAAACGCCTCCCATATCTTCTTATCTTTCGGTATATATTTCTGTATTGCTTCCCATGCACTTTTCGGTGTCATATAATCATCGTGTTTAGTGAATGTCTTTGTATGAAAACCCGCCATTTAATATATATAATAACTGAATTCAATTTCTCGTGAAAAATAATATAGTATAGTAATTTTTTATTTTCACGATTTTTTCTCACCACCTCCCATCTTCGGTTTCTGTTCTCGCTCTTCTAATATTCTACGACCTCTTCTCCGTAATGGGGAGTCATATTTTCCCTCCATTTCTCTTCGCTTCAATTTAAATGCTGATGGTCGTCCTCTTCTTTCCTTGTCTTCTCCTCCCATTCCCTTTCTTTCTATTGCTTCCTTTTGTTTCTCCGTATATAATTTTCTATCCCCCGTAGCGGGGTCTGTATATACTTTATCTCTTCCTATTGTTCTTCTTAAGGGGTTCTTTCCCATTAATTTAGGGTATGCTTTTATTGCTACTTTTTGTGCCTGTTCTAATACATTGAGTATCTTTGTTGCTCTCTTCTTTCTTTGTGCTATTGTCGTGTATTCATTTGGGTCATCCCCTATTGTATTTTCTACTAACTTCCGTAATTCTTTTCTATCATTTACGTTATTAAGTCCTTTTATTAATTTCTGTAATACATCTCCCCCTAATTGTAATTCTCTTACTCTCTTATCTAATCCCGTTAAATCAATTATACCCCTTGGTGTATCTGTTTCTTTTTCGTTTAGGGCGTCTTCTATTACATTACTCATTTCTACAAATAAACGATGTTGTCTTGTATCATATGGGACGTCTGCCTCTTGCTCGGTCATTTCATCTAATAATTTTAAATTTAATGTAGGGATTATGGGTCTTACCTCTATTGCTTCTTCTTCCTTCTGTTCTATCTGTGCTTCTTGATATACCTCATCTACTCCGCTGGGTTGCCCTAACATTTCGGTCATTGCGTTTGTATTCATTCCACTAAATAATTGCTTGAAAAATTTAATAACATCTAAACTTATTGTCCGTTGCTCCGTTGCTTCTTCTGCTTCTTGTTCTTGTCTTGCGAGTAATTGTTTTGCTTGTTCCTCCTCTTGCTTAGGGGTTAGTCCTGGTTCTATCTTTATATTACGGACTACTTTGTAAAATATTGCCGAGTTAGGGTCTAATGATGATACTAATAAACCTTTTGGATTACGGATTTCAGTTCTTAAATTTGTAAGTAATACATCACGAGTTAAATAACCCCCGTAATCACTTGCGAATGAATAGATAAATGACTGCGACTGGTAGTTCTTAGTCATATACCCGATACACGATAAACTACCATCCGTAATATAACTCATTGTATCTAATGGTAAATCGCAATATATCCTATAAAAGGGTGCTTGTAATTGGACTATTACGGAGCGTGATGTCATATTCGCACTTGCCGTTTTTATTGTCGATGATAATAGGGAGTTATAACCGAGATAAAATGCGGGAGTTCCTTCGTTAGTGTTTGCTTGTATTTGGACTTCTTCTATATATGGGGGGTCAATTAAATATGTTCGTTTTAGATTAACACCCGTAAAAATATTGGTTTTGATTTGGTCGCTAATACTCACTGCCGAGTTAGTGGTAAATGGCGATGTCCCGAGTTTTCTAAAATTAGTAGCAATTGTATTGAATGTATTGGGGTTAAATCTATTATTAAATGAGTCACCTTTAAATCGAATAGGTTTAAGGTCGTAATAACTAAATCCTAAGGTGTAAAATAAGGTATTATCGTAATTACTACGGGTAATAAGTGTTCCATTGCTACTATCCGTAATATATGATGTATTGGGGGTTTGTCCGTAAATATCCATTACATAAATACCGCATTGAGCGTCTGCTAATCCTAAATGGACTTGCGTGGGTGGTGTTGGATTATCACCTGTAGTTCCCCCACTTTCTAAATTATTCTCCGCTATACCTTGTCCCATTATCATTAATGTATCACTATTTAAAAATGCTACTTCTTCACCTAAATCCGCATCTACACCCGTAACCTCATTAAATCTAAAGGGGGTATGGAGGTAGTTAAACTGGAATCTATTAAGGTCGGGGTCATATTGTAATACGGGTGATGACCCTATATTTATTAAATTCATATTTAAATCTCTTACATAATTAGGGGTAAATCCCATCAATCCACCCCTCCCCAGTAAATCGGGGGTTATTTCTAAAAAGGGAGTATCTGTATTTATAGGGGTAATATAATCATTGTCTAAAAATGACGGACTGAACCCGAACCACGTTAAATCTTGTATTTTCAGTAAATTAGCATTATCTCTATCTATATCTCTATATGTCTCAAACGCCATACATAAATCATATACTATCGGGGTAGCGGAGTCATCTCTCATTAAATATGGATAAACCCCTACATTGTTATTTACGACGTAATTATATAAATCGGGGTATTGTTTTTTAAAGTCATCTTCACTTATTTCTTTCCCGTATAACCATCCCGCATTTTCAAAATACGCTGACTCCGCTCCCATTCTATTACTTAATCTATTAGGTGCTATTAACCTACTTGTGTAGTTTCCTTTCCAGCGGGTATATACATCTATATTAGACCTATGACCCGATTTCGCCTTCATTTTAGGGCATATATTACCGAAGTTTATATTACTCCCTTTGCGGACATTTCCATTAGGGTCTGTAAATTGATTTATATCACTATCATCTACCCCTAATTTCCCGTAATCATTCATATAATATTGAAAAGCGGGGTTATCATCTAAATAAGGTGCTTGTGTATTATCGACGTTCAGTTGGTTATCATCTGTTCTCCCTAACTGAAAATTCGCAAAATAATTTTCTATATCTTTCGCTATCGCCCCCCTACTGCTTTCCACTGCCCCTTCATATACCTCTGTTCCCCTAAAATAATTTTTTACTATCTCTAAATTTGTAAGGTTATATTTTATATTCGTCATTAACATTGTGCTACGGGGCATATTACTTTGTGTCGTGTCTAAATTCTCATTTTCTAAAAATTCAGTTGTCCCCGTATCGCTCGTGAAATTATATGTCCCATCAGGGATATAACGACCATCACCCCCTGTAATACCGAAACTTCTTGACCCCGTATAATAATCTTCTCCACCTAAAATAGTAAGTTGCTGGGTAGCGTCTTCTTCATAAGTTACGAATTTATCGCATTTAAATAATTGCCACCCGAATCTTACTACATTACTGCTATTCTCCTCTAATAATAGATATTCATTTATTCCATCAGCGGACGCAAAATTTAAATCGCACGTTCCATCAGCGTTAAATGTTATTACCCACTTACATATCTCTCCCGCTGTATCATTTATATTTTCATATACTCCCCCACTTTGATACCCGTTATTGAAAACCTTCATATCCTCTATTGCTAAAAATACCTCATTAATATTGTTATTTGTTACGGGTAATGGATTATGTGGGTCTGTCGTTAATTGCCCGTCTCCTAATAATGTGAAAGTATTTGATATATATTGTTTTCCATTACTGGGAAAGTCATACGGGACTCCATCTATAAATATCCGTTGTGCCGAGTCATATTGTATTATATTGGTCTGTGTAGGTGTCCCTCCAGTTGCTTCTATTACCATACCTCCGTAAGCGTCTAAATCGATTGTCGTAACTCCGTTCCAGTCCCACGTAGAGGCAGTCCATACCCCACCATCGTCCCATATTAGAGTGCCTTGCCTCCCCAGTAAGTCCGTATCTGTCTGTGCCGTATTCATTGCTAAATAAAAGGTTATTAAACCAGGTCCCGCCGTAACGTGAGTTTGAAAAGATGCGAAATAAGAAAATGTTTGATTTACGGGTGCTCCCGCGGTAATAGTGGGTAATGGGTCTCCTATAAATGAGGTTATATTGAATGATGTATAATTTATTGTTAATGCTCCACTTGGGGTGTATGTCGCCTGACTGCCGTCCGTAAAAATTTGCGTGAATGTCCCATTAACACCCGTA
>Ga0181398_1000497_pt1 | contig 11716 bp, 15 predicted proteins | sample 21SPOviralmetaG_FD_130127 | JGI IMG/M metagenome (GOLD analysis project Ga0181398, IMG submission 130127) | Marine viral communities from the oligotrophic San Pedro Time Series (SPOT) site, San Pedro Channel, CA, USA - 21 SPOT_SRF_2011-04-29 | ecosystem: Environmental > Aquatic > Marine > Strait...
ATGCTATGTTCAGGCCCAGAGTCTGCACTGCTGCTGATTTCTGAGTAAACAAAAGTTTCAGCTAATTTTCCATAGTCGTCGATGTAAGTATTGGTGTCTACGAGGGGCAATCCGTTGTATCTAGGGTCTGGGTCGTTCGAGTTCGTCTCTTCGTTGTAATCGTAGTCAGATCTTAAGTCAGGATCAGCGTTGCCAAAAGTAATCCCAAAGTTACTTGTATTAAGTGCAATGCTTTCACCATTAAAGACAACACTTATTCCCCCATCGGAGATGGTAGCTCGACCTTTTTTAGGGTCAAGTACGTACAACCCGCTTCCGTATAGATCTTGGCGAACCTCAAACCCTGAAAGAGGTTCAAACATAAATTCACGTACCTTGGTGGAGCTAAACTCAAAACGGATGTAATTAAAAACAGATTGCTGAGTTTCACTTCTGGTCCCGTAGGCATTGCTTAACTCCGTCCAGCTACTGCTCCTAACCGTTCTGTATTTAATTTTGAAAAACGAATATCGCTGCACTGGCGCAGAAATAACTCCACTTTGATAGAAGTTATTAACTATATCTTCCGGCGGATTGTTTGCAAAAGCTTGACACCATTGCGTATCGGCGTATTCATAAGTTTTTGTGTCTCTAAAGTTGCAAAGGTTGTTTATTCTGATGCCAAGAGTAGATTTCAGGCCGATTTCAACTGCTTGACATGCTCTGGACGTTGACACCGATCCCCGCGCATAGCGCAGAAGGTGGCCGCCTGTCGTAGCTTTCTCCCTTGCGCCTGAGTCGCCGCCTGCATCTTGGAGTCTCGACGCAGAGAAGTTTTTAATAGAACCAGGCTCAACAACAGTGAAATCGGCAACGACAGCTTGAGCCCCATTGTTGCTGCCATTTAGTTCGGCCTGTGATACAAACTCCTCTGGAGTGCGGTATGTGCAAACACATAAAGCCGACCCGATCTTATACAACTCGCCTTCTACTAACCGATCATCCCAAGTTTTTTGCAACGCAGCAACAGCTGACGCTACATCTTTCGCTTCAGCATCATCGTCTGAGTTCCCATAGACGCTGAAAACAGTTCCCCAGTCACTTGCGCTGTAAAGCTTGTAGCTGACGGTATTCCCAACGCTGACTGAAGTCGTGTTTCCAGGGCTTGTTCCTGCGGTGGAATTGATCTGATTGATGCCACTGAATGTTGAAAAATTGGCTCGATATTTGTCCCGTTTGTTCATCTTTGGCGCGTCGAACGGGCAGGCAACGGTCACTTGACCACTGCTACCCGGCCCCGTTTGGCTGCGAACGCCTGGACTGATTACAGGATTGACCTTATACATCAGGTCGTTGCCAATCGGTGCATAAACACCAAACGTTGTTTGGGTACTTGGACGGTTAGACGAACAGAAATCTGTTCGCTCTGCTCCGTTCCAATAAACCTGAAAAACATCTGAGCTAGTAGAGCTGCCGTCATCGTTGGCATTTGACCGGCCCGCTACTCTGTCAGCCCCAGCGATTCGGCCCCCATTTTTGCTGAGATAAAGCGTTACCCGTGATGCCGCTTCAGTTGCAGCGTTGCTGTCAAAAATATAGCCCTGCAAGGTACTGCTACCGATTGCAAAGTTATTTGGGTCAACACTGCTAATGTTGCCTTCACTGAGTAAAAATACGCCACGTATCATTTGGCCGCCGCCTAAGCTCAGAATCTGGTTCCAGATCATCGGCATGTTGATACGAATGCCGCCGTAATCTGTGCCAGATATTCTCTCTTTGCGTGCGTAAACAATCGGTATGATGCTGCCTAGCGTTGCAATATCTTGTTGCGAATCAAAGCCATATCTTGGCGCAAACCGACTGTTTCGCAGGACTGTGCTGCCTTCCTCTTGGCGTTGAGTTGGTTGGCCTTGCTCACCCGGAGCTTTTGGTGCGGACGGTTTCAGCAGCATCGAAACTGCAATTGAACCTACGGCAATCACAAGGTTGATGATTGCAATAACTGTTGCGACCTCTGCAGTTACAGCAGGTCGCGGTCCCTCCGCTGCACGCTTCCTTGCCTCAATCTGGAAGTGCCGATATTGCGCCTCAGTGAGCCCAAGGATTTCAGCGATATAACGATCAGATGGCAGCATTATTCAAACCTCCGGTATTCCATTTTTTTGCACCGTTCCACCGGGATCCATTGGACGCCTTTGCGCCTGTTGACATGCAATAACCCACCATCCACGACAACGCCAATACCAATATGGTCCGTAGCTCGGAACATCGTCACTGCGTATTCTTCCGGCTTGCCCAAGTCTATTGTACTTTCTCGATACAGCAGAGCTAGACCTTCGTGGTCGCCGCGTTCTGCCATGCTCAACCACTCATCATTCAATGCAGGGTGTGGGACACCTGCAGCGTCTAAAACGTGCCAAGTCATGATCAGGCAATCAGCCCCCTGGCCGTCGTTGGGATCCGCTCGAAACTTATGGGGAAGCCCGATCCAGCGATGCCACATCAGCCCACAACCAATGCGCCACTGGTTGGCAATGCACCAACCAATTCTGTGCTCAGTGTGCGCCGAGGTATCTGAGCTTTTACTGCGTCAAGTGGTGATGTCAGTCGCATCGTTATCGTTATTGTGTCCATTTCATACGATGCGATTCGCCAAGTTTCCGTTGAAATCAGCGCCTCATCTGCAAACGTCAACGGGTCGAGGCTTACGGTTTTGATTTCTAGTATGTAACGGCTCTGCACCGCTTCTGCAAACAAATTCACAGAGATCGCATCCGTACCAGCGACTAAAGCAGCGTTGGAACGCTCACCGCCGCGAGCACCGCCGCCAGATGAAACGGCAAACGGCGCGAAGCTGTAAGTCACGCCGCTGTAAGTGCGCGTTTGGTTGACGCTGAAATTTTGATACGGCGTGCCGGTGTACGCATTGGCCTGTGTTTTGAACCGAACGTAGTTGACGAATGCATAGGCGCTCATCAGATACCAACCTTACTGCGAGTTCTAGGGCTATTCTGCAGCGTCGTCAGCGTCATGGCCCTGCCGCGTTCAGCCGCCTGCGCCATGCCCTTGCGGTGCTGTTCTGCCGTGACATACTCGACGCTATTGATCACCGTTGATTCATAACGAATGTCCAGTGGTTGCATGGTGCTGGCTGCGGTTCGCTGACGGTCCAACTGTTCGCGAGTGCTAGCTGCGCTCTGCTGACTGTCCAACTGTTCGCGAGTGCTAGCTGCGCTCTGCTGACTGTCCAGCTGCTGACGGGTTTCGCTGTTAGATAGCACCATGCCGCTGGTGGATGGGACCATCAATTCCGGCCCACGTTCGCCCACGATGTAAGGCGTGTTTGCGCTGACTGGGCCGCCGTTGGCTCTAAACGCTCCAGCAAAGGGCGTACCGCCGCCAAAATCGCCTAGTGAATTTCCCGTGATACTTGGAGCCCCTGGATTGAATCCACTACTCCCCGGCATGGAAACACCCAGCGCCTTCATGATCGTGCCATATAAAATCATTGCCGTCTGTTGGGCGATAATCTTTGCAGCCATATCGAGAAAATGCTTTGCTACCGATTGCATCATTTCAGCTAAGCCTTCCTGCGCTGATTTAGCCCCAGAAATGACGCCAACGAAAGCATTGCTAAATGCGCTTCCAATAGCATTTGCCCCTGCTGCTACTTGATTTTCAAGTTTAATTAGCTCTTCAAATTGCTTTTGCATTTGAAATCCAGGGTCAGACTCAAGCCGACGTTGCGCGGCTTCAGCTGCTGCTTTATCTCTTTCTTGCTGATCACTGGCTTGCTTTGCCGCGACCTTCGCTCTCGCTTTTTCTACATCAAGAATTGCAATTTTGTTTGCCAATTCTTTAAGTGCAGCTTGCTCACTTATTTCTGCTGTTTCTACGATTCTCGCTATAGCGTCTTGTCTTTGAAATTCAATTTGCAACTCTTCACGTGCTAAATCACTGCTTGCTTCCTTAAGCTCTATTTGTCTTGTAAATTGCTGGCTTAATTTGGCCCCGGATTCTAGTTGCTGTTTTAATAGCTTTTCTGCTTGATCTGTTTGACTTTTGTTTTTCCCGCTACCGCCGCCGCTTTTGACATTTTTCAGCACTGGTACTGAAAGGGTAGGAGTCGAAAGCGTAGGTATTTCAGGAGGAGCGTCCATAGTCTCCAACCTATTTTTCATCAATTCGAGTAATACAGTTTTACGGTTTTGCTTTCTTAAAGCTGCCAGTGCTATTGACTCCTCCTGCAATCCTTTCAATCCTTTACCTTGTGGGCCTGTTCCTTTAAACAGCTCAGCTGATCCTTGAACGTTCAAAGGTAGTATTCCTCCTTTTATGTCTCGCTTGGCAGAAACTGCGCCGGGGCTGGTAGCAGCAACAATCAAGCTATTGACTTGGTTGAGAGTGCTTGCTGCTACCTGGCCAATGGACTCAATGGGTCCTTTTAAATTTAAAATTAACTCAGCCAAGCCCCGAAAAGATTCGGCAAGCTGAGGGACAACGTTTTGAGTGAGAGCAACTTGAACTTCTTCTGTTGCGTTTTCAAAGTCTTTAATTGCTTGCGCTGGCCCCTTTAGTGCGTCTGCAAGTTGATCCGCGCCCTCTACTTCGATGCGCTTTAGAGCCCCAATAACAATATCAGCAGTAATCCCCCCTTCAGCTGCAAATTTTCTTAAGTTGCCTTGAGCTATTCCAGTCTGCTTGCTAATTGCCGTCAGGATGCCAGGAACTTGCTCGGAAATGCTATTAAATTCATCCCCACGCAATGCCCCAGAGCCTAAAGCTTGAGCCAATTGCGTAAACGCGTTTGAGGCTTCCTCAGCAGTGGACCCGCTAATCCTTGCAGCCGTATTAAAACCGTTGTAAGTGCTAACAATGTCTTTTAAGGTGACGCCAACCGGCCTCAATCTTGCGTAAACCTGTGCAATTGCTTTGTTGGCTGTTGTTTGACTAACTCCGAAACGCTGAGAGGCTTGAGTCGCCGCATTAGAAAGAGCTGCGACCTCTCCATAACCTTTGGCTAAAGACTGAAGACGCCTTTCGGATTCAATCCTTTGAATACCTGCTCTAACCGCCGACTGTGCAGCGGCAAGCGTTGCATACGCTGCGGCAACTTTTACTAAGGCTCCACCTAAAGACTTAAAACTACCGCTAGCTTGCTGAGCGCCTTTCCCTGCACCAATGAAACGTCCTTTCGCATCTCTAAGTCGACCATTTACGTCACGGACGCCTTCCTCTACTTTCTTTGTTTCTTTCGCAACCCGCTTCAGTGGGTTGACTGCGTTTTGTGCGTCAACAATCAGCTTGACTGAAGAAACTGCCACAACAACTCACGCAATGCTCCAATCTTACCGCCGTCTAGCCTTGGCGCGATCCATTGCCTTTTTCTCCTCTTCTCCCTTCAACTGATAGTACGCAGCAAAATGAACAAGCTCCGCATCAGACAACTCTGTGCGAAGCTTGCTCACCGTCATGCCAAGCTCGCAGGCCAGGAAAAACTCAAAATTGAGCCAACTGTCCTGCTTTAGTCGTTTTTTGCTTCTTCAATCCCCGCCTCTTCTCCAACGCCAAACAAGAAAAGCTCAAGATCGTTCAGAACGGTCTCAGGCAATTCACGTTGCAGCTTGGCAGCATCAGCAGCAGCAAAAGCCTTGACACCATCTTTCAACTCTGCTTTTTGGCACAGCATTTGTGTGCTGATGTCCAAAGCCTCGTCACTATTGGCAACAGATTGGGCGCGTTTACGGTCAGCCCTTGTAATTGGCTTGAAATACAAGTCAAGGATAGGCTCACCGTCTGCATTGTTGACAACAAACTTGCGCCTCTGACTAAGGTCAAAAGCACCGGTAAGCAGGTCAACAGTGCGTTGATTTGAAGCAGCCATGAACGAGATCAAGAAACAGTGGTAAGAGCTATCGCGCCTTTAGTATCAAAATTAAAGGTCACAATTTGCAGCTCACCAACGCTAGCACTGAACTCAGACGATGTAATTAGTAAGTCAAACGTAAGTTTTTCGCTTGTGGCCGCCTGGCTCCCTGCGTCGTAGGTGTAAAGCTCTGCACCAGCAACAGTTGATTCAGTCGCTGGGGTTGTCAAGATTTCACGGATCAAATCGCCTTTGCCATCACCCGCTGCAGTCTTCTCGTAAAAGACTTCAATGCTGCCGCTGCCGCCAATTAAGCCACCAACTCGATCGCGAAAGGTGTCACCCATTTTTGTGACTTCAAGTGACTCTTTGTCGATAGTCAGCGACCATGACCGCACTGCCGTTACGACAGTCAGAGTGTCACCAGTGTCATGCTTAAAAAGGACGTTGCCTTGCTCGCCGCGATAAAAAGCCATGGTCAGAGTTCCTCGATGTATTCAAAGGTCACACGGACCTGAGTTTGGAAGTAGCCTTCAGGAGCTGGTGAACCCAGAACCTCAGGACCTGTTGCTGCATCGAAGTAAACCCCCGACACGTTCATCCTATTGTAAAGGTCTCGAACACGTTTGCCGATCATATAATTAACACCAGGGCCAACGCCTTTTGCTGAAAAAATGTTGATCAGTAATAAGCCAACAATTCGATTGTCTGAAGACGTAGCTCCGCCAAGACTTAAATATTCATTAGAGCCAAAACTCACTAAGCATTGAGCCCACGAAGAGTTTGGGGTTGGCTTATAAGCCATGTTGTGAAACACAACTGGAATCACCGGAGCATTTGCAAGCTCAGCGGCCAGCCTGCCCTCAATGACGGCTCTGACTGCATTTAGGTCTGCGGCTGCCATTAGTCTCTCCTCTTAATGCGTTCATACTGCTCCTTCGACCACGATTCAAGCTCCTTGCCGATTAGCTCAGGGAAACCGGCGATCGTGTTTTGTCTTGTCTTGAACTCTCCTCCCCAGGATGGTGGCAGATTGTTGCCAAAACAAACCGGCTCGGCGTATTCGACCCCATTGCTTACTACTCCTTCGTAAGGCTCAATTTTATTTTGCCAACCCCCTCTTAACCTTTCTGTGTCTACTGGCGTTTTTTCTTTGACTCGTTTTTCCCATTCAAGAGTCGTGACTTTGACAAGCTCTTGAACTTGCTCGCCCATGAAATCGCCAATCTCACCAAGCTTGATGTTGCGCGTCACGATTAGGCCCTCAAAATAAATTCGTAGATAAGCGGTTCATTGTCTTGCTCAATGGTGTCGATCTTAATCACTTCATGCGAAACGCCAGAAATCAAAACGCGGTCTTGCGTGGTCGGGACAGCCGCCGCGTCAGCCGCTGCGATGATTAATCGTTTATCGCCAGACTGGATCAGCTCATTCACCTCTCTATCCGATACACCCTGCAACACCCCTTTGATTTCATTGCTGCTGGTGCTGTCACTGATCTGCCCTGTTGTTGTGTCATAAGCGCCACCAGATACGGTTTGAACCGTAACGTCACCGCCTAGGCTCTTCATCGCGTTTTGCGCTGCTTTCTGCAACGCGCTAGACAATGCCATTAAATACGGTAAGCCACAACGGCCCCCCCGTTCAATTTGATGCTGGTAAAGACTCCATGAATCTCACAGCTTGATTTGAAAACAACTGAACTCAAAGCATTGCCGGTGAAGTTTTCACCAACGAGCGTATGGAACTCTGAATCCTCTAGTGATACAATCTTCCAAAAACGACCCGTATGCACAGCGGTATCGCTGATGAAATGCGGGTTGAGATACTCGTAGCCTGGATAGCTCATCGTTAGCTCCTTCTGATTGCAATGTTGCCTGGTCCGCTGATTCTAAGGCCGGTTAGCAGGCGTTCATACATTGGCGGCACCCGGTCAGCTCCGACCGCGCCTGATGTCAGGTTTGGCGTGATGCTGATGCTTCCGATCGACACGCTCTTGTAATCCTCAAGCCCACTCAGGCCAATGCCGTCCTTATTGTTGTGCAGATAAACCGCCAGCTCAATTTGAGCCCGCTGAATCTGATCTGGGATCTCGGTGTCTGTGTAATAATCAGCCGTGATCGTAAACGGGAAGCCGGTTGAATATCGGCTTGAATACGTGTCCGGCTTTCGCACTCCTGTCCGTGGCCATTGCAATGCCTGCGTATCGGTTGCGCGAGCACCAAGGAACCGCTCACGGTCTAGGCGTTGTGCAGCAGCTGCAAGCGCCCTGTTTCGTGAATCAACGTTACCTGTGCCCCATTTTGAGGCATCAGAACCCAACACCATTGCATCCACCAACGCATCAGCGTCAGTCAGCGTCAGGTAAGAGTTTGCGTTTGCGGCTCCTGCTGTTGCGACGATTACTACTGCCATCAGTCGATTCCTGTTTGCTGGTCTCCTCCGGTGCCGGAGCAGCAACAGCCTTGGCGGTGGCTGCTGCTGCTTCCTGCTCCTTCGCCTTCCTCCTAAAAGCGTAGAGCCCCATGGTTATGAGGCTGCAGCCTTCATCACTGCAAAGTTAATGACCACGGCCTCACCAGCGGTTGAACCGAGGTTTGAGAGTGTGACATCGAAACTTCCTGCAGCAGTGGCGGACACAAACGCCAGATAGAGCCCTGTGCTCGCGCCAGACTGGACGCTGACCAGAACCACGTCACTAGCGGTAACAGAGCTGTTGGTGACGGTAAAAGTCACCTCAGCGTTACCGGCCAGTGATGCATCGTCAGTCGTGATAGCCCCTGATGGAGCGTTCACGGTTACGCCTGTTGCCTTGCTTGTGAGCTGGGTTACAGCCCCGCCGGAGGTATAGCCAATGGCCAGCCCGGCGGATGTCTCAAAGATACTTGCCATGATTGATCAATCCATTGAAGAAACGACGGTTGCACGCACGATTCCAATATTCTTGGTTTCGTACACTTTGCTCCAGTTGGAAGCAGTTGCTAACTGGGTGCGATTTGGGTTTGCATCAGTCACGGCCCACTTTGCGCCCACTGGGTGGTAGACGTAATGAAGATCGATTGACATTGCATCAGACTTTTGCAAGATGTCCCGGTCAGTTTCGGTCTGAATGCCAGCCTGCTCGCCGCTGCCAACGCTGCCCTGAGAGAACATGTAAACGGCGTATTCAGTCGATGCACCAGATCCAACGGTGTTCACGTCATCAGAGACGATGACTCGCATCCCCAAGTAGGTCGGGACTGTGACCTCTCCATAGGCGTTAGCGATTGACCCGCCGGATGCAGTTGCATCCCCGCCGGCAACATCTGTTGCCTTGACATAATCAACAGCACGACGTTCCACCAACTCGTAATAGGTCTTTGAGTGCATCACGATTGTGTTCAGCTTTTCGCCTTGATCACCGAGCAATGCACGGGCCTGCGAAACCTGACGGGGGCTGAGCGATGTTGGAGTATCGCCAGATTCACCGTCGATCGTTAGCTCAAAGAACGCGGCAGCAGATGACGTGTTGTTGACCGGGCCAAACACACCGCTGAGACATGCGAGCAAGTCCTTTTGACGCTGATGGTTCACATAGTTGGCCATCTTCTGGCCAATAGCGGCCATCGGGTCAGCCCCAGATGCCAACGCTGCTAAATCACGGGATTCAAACGCACGGCCACGATGGAGCACGACGCCTACTTGCTTGTCGGCTGTGATCTTGCCTGGAGTCAGTGAAGAGCTGTCAGACAGAACTTCAAAATCGCCAGCTAAATTGGCTGAGAAAAATGGCACATTGACGAAATCGCCGCCATCCTCAGACGCATCAAGCTGCGCCAATGGTTGCACAACACCGCTTTGCAAAAATGCGTCACGCCGCGTTGATTCTTCGATCAAATATGGAGTAAAAATCTCCGGGATGATGATGTCACTGCGCAGAACCGCCATGACTAACCTCCTAAAAATGGTTGTTTATTTTTCGGGCGTAACCCTTCCGGCTCTGCGTAGCTTCACCTTCACAACATATTAGCGGCTTGCAGCATTCTTTAACCTCTCGTACAAATCACGATCTGTTTTATACAGTCGTGACTGCTCTGTCAGGTTGAAGTTTTCAGCACTAAACGGGTTCTTTGTGCCTGGTGTGATCTCACCGCTAGCCCTCGACGATGGAGCCCCGCTGCCCTGCGGCTTTGGTGCCTTTTGCATCCATGCCGGTGTTTTGGCCTTTGCCCATTCCCCAACGGGGGTGCGCTCATAGCCATCAACCACCACGACAGTGCCATCAGGCTCACGCTGTATTTGGTCGCGTTTCAACTGGGTGTTAAGCACCAGTTGAGGGTCATGCACCACATCAGACAATGCGCTGACGGCTGGTGCCATCAACTCAAGTTCTTGCACCCGATCGGTCAGCTCCGCGATCCGCTTGTCTTTCTCAGTAGCTGATTCCCTGAACTGCTGCTCAAGTGCAGCTTTGGCCTCGGCGTATTGGCCTTTGCTTTCCAGTTGGTCTTGCTCAGCCTTTGCCTTGAAGTCAATCAGGGCCTGAACGTCAACATCAGCAGCTTTTGCTTTGTTCAGCTTGCCAATCAGCTCATAATTCTTGCGCTCTAATGCTTCAACGCTTTTCTTTAGCGCCTCAACATCAGCTGCTGGTTGTTCTTGCTCTTGAGACGTAATCTCGTCGGTCATGTGAAACCCGTAAGGCTTATTTGCCTCACCACTTTACTTTATTCGCCCAATAGGCTGCAGAAGTTTTGCCTTTGGCGATGTTTTTCGCATGTCGCGCTTTGAATGATGCGCGTTTTGCTTTATCAGCAGCTGACTCACCTTTACGTGGCGGCTTTGGCTTTGCGCCTTGCATTCCAAACCGAATCAGCTTCGGTTTGCCGTCCGCCTTCACCACTACAGCGTGGCTTTTGCCGCTGGGATGGTTTGGCGTTCGGATCGGCTTGTTGTAACCGTCAAACGTATGGCCGCCGCGCTTGATGCTCACTTTTTCTTTGGTGCTGCCTTCAACTGTGATCGACGCTTCAGGACTGGGTTGCCTGTCGATTCTGATTTGAGTTTGACCACTGGATCATCAGCAGTGCCGACCCTAACGATGTTGCCACCTCTAGGGCCTTTGATCGCTGCCCTGGCCCCGCCCATTGCGGTAACAGTGCCAAACGTGCGCTTGCCTTGATAAACCCAGCTGACTCGCTGCCCTTTTCTCATTTCTTCTTACCGCCTTTCTTGGTGCCTTTTGGCTTCTTATAACCGCCGCATTTCATAGCTAAGTCGCTGCTGCTCTCATTCTACGGTTGCCCGTACCTTGCTTTGAGCTGCTTCAATGTCAGCTCTGAACCATCATTCGCGACAAACTTACGGATTGCATCTTCTGGCCCGTATTTCTTCACCAGCTTGTTCCAATAAGGGATCCTGCTAGGCCCCAAAACATCGCGCTTTACGTTGTCGCCTTGCTCCTGCAACCATTCCCCATAAGACTGATTCGCCGGAACCGTCCGCGTCTTGGCTGCTTTGCTCATCGGCCCTGAAATAATGCCCGGCCTGCGTATTGCGCTAGGTGGCGGTTCAGGCATCCCTAGCGCTGCATAATCGATCTCTGGGACGGTCGTTGATCTGCAGTTGAAATGTTGCGGGGGTGTTGGCCCCTTGCCGTACTCAAACACCTGCTGATCTAACGCCTTGCAGCGTGCCGAAGTTCGTGAATCCAGCGTCGCAACATATTTGTATTTCTCGGTGATTTCAGCGTTGGCCTTATAGGTGGCTTGGCTGATCGCATTTGCTACTTGATTGACGCTAGTTCTCACCAACGTATTTACCTGATGATTCGCCACTGCTGTGAGCTGCCCCCCTGCCTGCGCTAGTTGTCGCACTGATAGCGGCCCGAAA